>FLNX01000078.1_pt1 | contig 51162 bp, 43 predicted proteins | sample 1140341 | NCBI WGS metagenome assembly FLNX01 (sample SAMEA3878208, study PRJEB12797) | bioreactor metagenome | biome: Moose rumen | place: Sweden | collected 2011-10
CCTGTCCTCTTTTGCCGCAGCTACTTGAGTTTGTCCGACAGTCCGGAGGCTTGACTTCCCGACTAGCCATCGGTAGTGATTCGCTTGTTCAGCTATCAAATTTCAGTGTTTATTGTGCTTTGACTTGCACACCCCATCCCTCTAACCCTACGCAGCAGATTTTACCTCCTTTACAAAAATTTTATATCTAGTTTTATACGGATTAGAGTACTATATTACACTATGTCAATATCTAGCTATCTCTCCTTTTGTTTGCTGGATAGGGTTGCCGTTTTTTTATTTTGGTGGCTGCTCCCCTCCATTTTGTGCTTTTGTCCCTCCTATTATACTCTTCTCCGGCGCCGGCGTCGGGCTATTGTTGCTGTATCGATAAGTATAAATACTGTAAACAAGGAACAAAATACGTGGGTGTTCCCTTTTTTACTCAACAGAAAATTGTTCGCATTTATGCCTTAAGATTTCAAAAAAGCATGATATAATACTCATGTCGTTCACAAAGGCGACAGAAATTTTAAGAAGGAGGTGAGATAGAAATGGCAGTTAATGCAAGTTTGGATAAGGTCAGCGTGAATGTATTGCTGAATAACGGACAGACAGCGACCGGAAATGTCAGTACCTTGTCGGTAAATTTAGGAACACTTAGCACGACGGGTTACGACGACCAGAAGGCAATGAACATTGTCAGTATGCTTGGCGATTGTTTGTCAAAGCCGGTTTATACCACGAAAAGGGTTAACGTTTATACGCTAGTAGAAGAGTAACCAAATCAGGTTTATACAGGGAGGTAGGTGAGAATTAACAATGGCAGCAAGTACGAAATTACATTTAGAGTTCAACACTAACACATCAAGCAAGGCGACCTTCAACTTCAACTACGCCGACCCTAACGTTAGTGACAACGACGTGAAAGCACTAATGAACGTCATGATAACAAGCGGCGCGATTTTTGAAAATGTGCCCATCTCTATCGACAGCGCGAAGCTCGTAGTAACGACTGAACAAGCACTGAACGTCAAAGACTAAGGCACAACACAACACAACAAGTCTCCCCAACTTTTTCGCAACTCCGGGGAGATTTTTTATTATAACAGACGCGACAAATTAGCTACAGCCCAACATTTCATTGCTAATCCCTTTCCAACACCGTCAATTGTTTCTGCGGACTTGAATTTCACGTTCACGGCGAAATATTTCCCTAAGCTATCTTTTATGAGCTCGCGATAACGATTTAATCTTGGCACTTGCGCCTCTAAAACTACGTCAACAAAATCAACGCGCCACCCGAGAGAATTTACCAGCCTCAAGACTTCTTCAAGAAGTTTAATGCTATCAGCGTCTTTGAATTTTGCCTCACTTGCTGGAAATAAATTGCCTATGTCGTCAAGGCCAACTGCCCCCAAAATCGAATCCATAACGGCATGCGTCAACACATCAGCATCAGAATGACCAAGCAAACCAAGCCTAGAATCAGCGATCAAAACCCCTCCTAAAATTAACTTGCGCCCCGATACTAGTTCATGAACATCATAGCCGAGTCCCGTGCGCGTCTGGCGTTGGGCAACCAGTGATTTAGCCGTCAAAATATCCTCCTGCCACGTGATTTTGAAATTCAATCGTTCTCCATCAACTTTCACTAGCTTATACTGTGGAGAAAAATTCGTCCATGCTTCAGCCTCGTCCTTTGCCTTGAGATTCTGGCTAACCGCTTCAATCAGCCTTTCCCTGTGAAAACTTTGGGGCGTTTGAGTGATGAATAAACCTTCTCGTTCAACGCATGAGATATTTTCGCCGTCAACCCTCTTCAAAGCGTCCGATACAGGCAACAAAGGCACAGCACCAGTGAATTCAGACGTGTTGGCCATGAGTGAGATTAACAGCTCTTTGCTCGCAAAAGGTCTAGCCGCGTCGTGAACCATGACAAATTCGCATTTCGCCTCACGCAATCCATTAAGCACTGACTCGGCACGCTCATTCCCACCGTGAACGACCCTGAAAGAAACGCCCGGATTATTCCATACGATTTTAGCGTCGCTATCCTTTGGAACAACTAAGACGATCTCGTTACATAATTCTGCTGCTTTGTCCGCGCTCCATTGCCATAAAGGTTTGCCATTGAGGGCCATGAATTGCTTGCGAACTCCGCCCATTCGTGAACCTTTGCCGCCCGCTACGATTACGAACGAGAAATTTTTGTCGCTCATGATCACACTTCCCTTCTTGATGCCATTGCTGTATCCAGAGTCATTCTGTCGGCGAATTCGATACTTCCGCCTAGTGGTATTCCGTAAGCAATGCGGGTAATGTTTTTGACTTTGGTACCCTTGAGAATGTCAAGCAGCGTGTAATATGCAATATCGCCCTCGTATTTCGGACTAGTAGCTATGATAATTTCGTTAGGCTTTAACTTTTTAATGTGTGCCAACAGGAACGCTATAGACTTCTCCGTTAAATCTTCCCCGCGTAAAGGTGATATTCGCTCGCTCAAAATGTGATACAGGCCGTTGTATATTCCTGCCTCTTCAAATGCTGAAATGGCTTCCGCGTCCTCAACTATGCAAAGAGTTTTTCTATCTCGTAAAGGATCTGAACATATTGTACAGGGATTTTGTTCGCTTATATTCCCGCAGTTTTCACACGTGTATAAATCTTTTTTGAGCTCTGAAATAAGCCTGCCTAGTTTTGCTAGTTCTTCGTCGTCTTTCTTGAGCAGATAAAAAGCTATGCGCCGCGCACTTTTAGTCCCTATGCCGGGGAATTTCTTCAAAGCTGCGATTAAATCGTTTACGCTTTCCAAAAACTAGAACCCCATTCCCATAGCTCCTAATGCTCCGGTAACGCTTCCCATTCTTTCGCTCATGAGTTCACGGCTTTTTTTGAGGCCTTCATTGACGGCCGAGACGACCAAATCCTCCAGCATTTCTTTATCTTCAGGGTTAATGACTTCGGGATCAATGTTGATGCTTACAATATCGCCTTGCCCTGTGAATTTTGCGCTGACCATTCCGCCACCGACGGCTGCTTCAACTGTTTCGTGAGCTAAATTTTCCTGTATCTGCATCATTTTTGACTGCATTTGACGCGCTTGTTTCATAAGGTTATCGAGTTTCATTGCCATAAAAAATATCTCCTTTATGTGATTATGCGCTCTTGATTCTATCACGTTATAATGAACTACAAGGAGTGATTTAATCATGCTAGAAATCTTCAAAGCAATACCGGCAGGCGGCACTGTTTTTAATTCTCTTGCTGTCTTAGTTGGGAGTGTGATTGGGCTTGTGATAGGAAAGTTTATCCCTGAAAAAATGCAGCAGACTGTATTCAATTGCTTGGGCTTGTTCACGATTTACGTTGGGCTTAACATGGCTCTTAACATGAAACATTCGATCGCGGTGCTTTTAAGCTTAGTATTAGGGGCGATAACCGGCGAATTTCTGGGCCTTGAAGAAAAACTCAACAACTTGGGCGATTACATCAAGTCTAAGTTGCACACGACTAACGCGACGTTCACGGAAGGTTTTGTAACGGCGAGCTTGCTATTTTGCGTGGGAGCTATGGCGATAATAGGCTCATTTGAGGACGGTTTGCGACATAACCAGGAAATCTTGATCACGAAAGGCATAATGGACGGAATCTCTTCAATTTTGTTTGCGGGTTCACTTGGGCTTGGGGTTGCGTTTTCAGTTGTGCCTATGTTCATTTATCAGGGCGCATTGACTTTGATAGCCGTGTACGCGGAGCCGTTCATCACTCAAGAAATGTACGCGAATATTTCGGGCTTAGGGGGCTTAATGATCATGGGAATAGGCTTGAACCTCCTGAAGATCACGCGTTTGAGACTCTGCGATATGCTGCCGGGCCTGCTTTATGTTGTGTTTATTACGCTGCTGTTCTAATTGTCAAATCCATAGCAGAGAGAATCACAAAATCATCGCAATAGCATCATCAACAACGTTAGAAACGAGAATATCGCACAAGCTCCCGATGTTCCAGCTATGACCTTGAGCAATAAATCATTTCTCACGTCGCGTTTTTCATCCCTTTCGCCGCCAAATTCCTCATGAAAAGTTTCAAGCTCTTGTGCCACAGCGTTTTTGATCTCATGTACCAATGCCAAATTATTCTGTTCATGAAGGGTTGAGATTTCCCGCGAAAACTCTTCCAGTTCATGACTTTGTGATTTCTCGTGAGCTTTCACCAATCCTTCAAGGCCGGGCAACGAGTTATTAATCAGTTTATCAAGTCGCGTGTTATTCTCGCTAAGTATCTGTGAATCGTTCATGGGCTCAAAGTTTTGCGCGCTTGCTTTTTCGTTGGCATAGACTTCACTAAGATTTTGTATTCCCTGAATTAATTCCTTCATGAGTTCAGAAATTCCGGCGATTTCTTGCAAGATTATGGCATTGTTAGAGTCATCTGGCTTCCTATCCTTCAAGGCATATTCAAGGGTTTCCGGCACTTTGTCCATTAACTTTCTCAACGTCGCTATCTCTTCCGTGATTGCCCTCATTGATTGCAGCATCATGCTCCTGTTCGCGCGCCCTTCGTCAACGTTCGAGCGCAAAGCCTTTTCGACTTGGTTGCGGAGGTCTTGAGAAACCATGTTAGTACGATCAAGCGCATTCATGAACTCGTTCAAGTGTACTGCTGAATTTAATGACTTGGAAAGAGCCGGCAACATACTCGCAGAAAGCTCCGAAACTAACCGCGCCGTAGTAGGATCCAATTCTTCAGGATTAGACATGAAAAAATTTTACACCTCCTTACAACAAAAACTCGCCTAATAGCGAGCATCTATCACGAAAATCAGTATTCCTGAGTTATATTCTGGTGGACTGTAAGGGACTCGAACCCATGACCCGCTGATTAAGAGTCAGCTGCTCTACCAACTGAGCTAACAGTCCATTATCATTAATACTACACTTGGCGCGCCCTGCAGGATTCGAACCCGCGGCCTACAGATCCGAAGTCTGTCGCTCTATCCAACTGAGCTAAGAACGCACGTATTTTACTACTGGGGTGAGTGAAGGGACTTGAACCCTCAACCGCCGGAACCACAATCCGAAGCTCTAACCAATTGCGCTACACTCACCATTCTTGCGAACAACTGGCGCGCCCTGCAGGATTCGAACCCGCGGCCTACGGCTTAGAAGGCCGTTGCTCTATCCAGCTGAGCTAAGAGCGCGTTTTATGTTTCTGGAGCGGGAAACGGGACTCGGACCCGCGACCTACGGCTTGGAAGGCCATCGCTCTAGCCAACTGAGCTATTCCCGCATATTCTTTCTGGTCGGGGCGAGAAGATTCGAACTTCCGACCCCCTGCTCCCAAAGCAGGTGCGCTAACCAGACTGCGCTACGCCCCGCTGTCGTTCACGATTGAGGATTCTACAACCTACCCCCCGATTTTGTCAAGCTCCAATGATAAATTAAAATTAACAGCCCCTGAGTTCGTCTCAAGAGCTGTCGTTGTTTATTGTTTGACTATCGCTATAGCCGGCTCATAGTGTCCTCCAGGATTTAACCATGCTGAAATTTTTATCGCGTGATTTTCCGGAATGGTCGTTATCTCTTGGCCGTTCTCGTCGTAGAATTCTGCTATCTGGTCATCATCGCTAGCTTCTTTGTCTTTTGGATTAGCGAGCCAGTAAAGTTTTTCGCCCGTCGCAAATTTTTCATCAAGTTCAACGCTGAAATCATACATGCCCTCAACGTCAACGCTTATAACTGGAAGTGTAGCTATTATCGTGAACTCCTCAAGGTTAAGCGTCGTGTTTGTGCCTCCAAGATTAACTGGTCGTTCTGAATTTATTTGTGTCTGCTGTGTTTGAGGTTGCGTCAGCGTTTTATCGGCAATGGGTGCATTTTCGCTTTTTTGAGTCTCTTGAGGCTCTGGATTTGCTGTTTCTTCTGTTGATTTTACAGTCTGAATGATAACTTTCTTTTTCACCTTGCCTTCAGAATTGCTCGCTGTTATCGTTACAGTTGTTTTGGTTGTCTTGCTTGAAGCGTTGCCGAAAAGTCTAGCGGTGTAATCGCCTGTTTGCTCCAACGTGAGGCCGTTTATATTGTTCATAGAGAACTGCACGATTTTTGACCCTGTAACTTCAAACTCCATGTCTATATCGTCTCCAGTAGCTTTCGTTAGTTTAACAGTCGTATCACTCGGAGACGCAAATGCCAGCTTCGTGCCTGTTATCGTGAGTGAGGATTTTTTTGTTGTTGGGTTAGTAGACGCTATGTTTGTCGCGCTGAACGTTATGGGCAAGGACTTTACGGACGCCTCAGGTATACCAGTTATTGACGCACTCCCGGTTTCACGATCGCATGTAAATGTTAATCCTAAATCTTCAAGGCTGTTGATGTTGAACTTTTTCTTGTCAGAATCAGATATCGAATACGTTATATCTATTGGCAATGTACCTGTAGCTAAAATTTTGCTGCCCGTGTAACTAGAGTCAACATTGCCCTTTGCAAGGGTTGCGGTGAGTTTAGGCGCTACACCCTTAACATTCAGCGTAAATTCCTGTTCGTCGGTTCCAACCGTGTTTGTCGTCTTTGCCGTGAGGGTCAGGGGGGCTGCTTCGTCTGGTGTGCCCGTTATGGTTGCCGTTGTGCCCGTTGTATTTTGCGAGAATGTCATTGTATCCGGTAGGCCCCCTATTTCCCATGTTATTGGCGTTGTGCCCTTTGCTGTCAGGGTGGTTGTGTATTTCTTGCCCGCTGTCGCATCTCTTAGGGTCGTTTTCGCGATTTTCGGTCTTTCGTATATGGCCATTGTCGTTTTTGCCGTTGCGTTGCCTCCCAGGTTTGTCGCCTTGATTGTGATTGTGGTTTTGCCCGGCTTTGTCGGTGTGCCTGATAGGGTTCCCGTCTCGCTCATGCTCATGCCCTTTGGTAGGTTCGTGGCTGTCCATTTTATGGGGGTTGTGCCTGCTGATGTGCTAAATTCGATCTCGTCATACTCTTCATCAACTATTGCATCAGGAAGTGAAGACGGTACAGAGAAGACGGGGGGTTTAGCCTTGATTATCAGCTTTATATTTTTCGTTACGGGCGCGGAATTTGTCAGAGTTGTAACTATGTTGGATATATTTGCGGTCATATTGAAAGTTCCTGCTTCTGTCGGAGTGCCCGATAATTCTCCTGTGGACGCGTTGAAATTCAAGCCGTTGGGGTATCCTGATAATGTCAAAGTTAGCGGCTCTGTGCCTGAAAATTTTATTGTGCCTGAATAACTATCGTCTACCATTCCTGTAGTTAAAGCCGACGTGATAATCTTAGGTGCTTTAGGTTTTTGTTCAATCGTGAATGTAACGTTGTCTGAAAGGGTTCCTGCCCTCGTCGTGGCCTTGAAAGTAACGTTGTAGGTCCCTGATTTTGATGGTTTGCCGGTGATTTGTCCTGTTGAAGCGTTCAGGGATAGACCGTTGGGCAATTTGTCATTTGTGCTCCATGTTACGGAAGTTGTGCTTGAAAGTTGTAGCCTCTCACTAAAAGCATAGCCTACGTAGCCCGTAAAAGCTGTGCTGGTTACGCTAGGAATTTCATTCACGTTCATAGTAAAACTTTTTGAATCAGAGCCCCAATCGTTTGTTGCTGTAACTCCGAAAGTGTAATTGCCTTTTGTTGTAGGTGTACCTGAGATTTCGCCGGTTTCTGAATCCAGTGCCAAGCCGTCAGGGAGAGTTTTAGACGTGATGGCCCAAGTTATAGGCTTAGTCCCCGACGCTGTGAGAGTTGCATAATAAGGCGTGTTGAGCGTCGCATCAGGCGGGTATGATGTTGTGATAGTCGGTGCTGTGGTTGTTGTTGCAGAGCCAGTGATTGTGAAGGCTTTCACGCAGGCATTCATGGAAAATTCCTCGTCTGATTCTACATAGTTGTACCAGTTTTTGCCCGTCCACCATGTATTGCCATTAATGGAAAAGAAGCTTCCGTCCTCAACTGTTACGTTACTTGCATAACCGCTAACAACTTTCTCAACTGGTGCAGAGCTGCTATTTTTGAATTGCACAACCACCGAAAAACATTCGCCCTCGGATAAGCTTACGTCATTGTCAAGCTCTACAGTGTGATAGCCGGCGTAAGAAATAGTCCCTGAAATTTTTGCTGCCGGAGTGCCATTCACGGGGCTTGCCGCTGTAACAGATGAGAGGCCTTTATATACGCTGACTTCGTAATTTATATCGTTGTCAGGGGTGTAAAAGCCTACAGAGTTCAAAGTTTCGTTGCCTTCAGCCTTGAAAATGTTCGCGAAAAATATTTTGCTGCTTGATAACTGCCAAGTCGAACACCAACCCAAATAGTCATAGTCATAAACTTTCATGTTATTGTCAGCTTCTTCAACGATGAATACAGAGCCTTCAGTTAAATCTTGCGCGTAAGACATCCAGAAACAGCCCTTGTCGCCGACGTTTTTACCGTTAGAGCCCCAACTTGTACCCCATGAGTTTTTAACCAGCCATGCTCCGTCTTGTTTGGGATTTTCTGAAAAATTTGTCCGTGAATAACTATCGTCCCACCCTATTAACTGGATAGCGTGTCCTTCTCCTTTTGGATCTTTGGCATAAAATGCGGTGCCGCCTGATGTCGTTTTGTTATATTTGCTGTTATCGTTGTAGTAATTAGCGACCACTGCTCCATTTTCCATAATGCGGCGTTTGATGATGTCGCGATTAGTGGCGTTTACGTTGATGTCAAAGTCGCTGCCAGTTCTGCTGATGTAATAAACTTCCTTGAGCCTCAAAACTCTGTTATATTCTTCAGGCGTTGATTTAGATGGCTGTGTAGTCCCATAAGGCAATTCGCTCTCGCTTACGGGGCCCGAAAGTCTTGCATACAAAGCTGTGGGCATGAATGTATTTCCGCCATGCATCATAAGTGTTGCGAAATCGCTTACGTTATAGAAAGCCTTGGATTTGTCGGCATTCTTGAAAGCGTAATAAGCAAGGTGCATTTCCGATAAGTCAAGCTCTGAATACCCCTGCCTCAACATGTTCGATTCCATAGCTCCTATAGACGCAAAGGCCCAACATGTCCCGTAAGGTAATTGTGATTTTATTTTGGAGACATAATTTTTGCCCCCCACGTTTCTTAAATCATAAGTGCTAGGGATAGAGTCGGCTTTTGTGAGTTTTTCGCCACTATAGCTAGGAGGATTTGTTGCTAAGTGTGATAGATCCACTGGATACGGGATATAGCCTGCTGAATCCGTTGGGAAAGCTGACTGCAATTTCTCGTTAGCATTATGTTTCTCTTGCCACTTCAAGAACTCTGGAGACAATGCTTGTATTTCGGCCTTGATTACCTCTTCAGCTATGCCTGGTGGTAAAGCAAAAATCAAAATCAGCATCACCGATATAAACGTGCGCTTAAAAATTTTCATGAAGCTCTCTCCTCTTTATGTGATTAATTAGTTTTCGGTGTAAACTATCAGATATTTTATTACGTGAGGAGAGAAATTCACATGCGATTATTCATAACAACGTTGTCATTATTGAGCGTAATAGCTTTTGGGTATGCCTTGGCCGGCTACGGTAGTTCTTTGTTCGGGAATGAGATTAACATAGGCTACGTAGTGAAGGGGTTAGGCGGAGGGATACTCTGCGGCGGACTGGCTTTATTCTTATGGTACAGACACCGCAAAGATTTCTTTGACGAGAATTAACGCTTCCACGTGAAACTGTTCGGGAAAAACGCTGCCAGCCTCCCTGTAATTAACCCTGCTGCAATGCTCTTGACTATATCCCCTGGCATTGGCATCAACACGAAATACATCAACAAAGCCTTAGCCCCAAGCTCATTTTCAAGATAATATTTTGACATCAGGTAATAATACGGGATACCAAACGCGTAAATAACAACCATTGCCGCCAATGCTCCAAGCGTCCAAGTTATAAAACAAGGCTTGAATTTCTCAGCTATGTATCCGGCCAAGCAAGCTCCAGGCACAAAGCCAATGATATAACCAAACGTAGGCGAAAGAAATGACGCTGTAAACACAGGCAAACCGATTACTCCCGCAAATATATACACCAGCACAGCAATAGGCCCAAACTTTTTACCAAGCACCAACCCCGACAACACCACAAACATAGTCTGCAATGTCAAAGGCAACAACGGTGTAGGAATCTTTATGTACGTCCCAACAACAATTAAAGCCGCAAATAATGCACATAACACTAAATTTTTTGTCGTATTCATACTAACTTCTCCTTATCATAAATATTTCGCCAGCTCTCAAAATTTCTTCTTCGCCGTTTTTGTTAGTAATGACTAACCCTCCGGAGTCGTCTATGCCAGTTACGTGGGCAAAGTGTTTCGCGTCGTCCTTTGTGTACGTAATATCTTCGCCAGTTAATAGCGAACGTTCACGATAAGCCTTGATAATTTCCGGGTCATTGAGGTTTTCTGCCATGTCGATCAAGTAATCCGCGACCCTTGCGCAAAGTTCATCACGCCCGAATAAAATCTCGTCGTCTCCAGTGAAAATTGAGCCAGCTAAATTCGCTACTTCTTCCGTAAATTTTTCCGTTGATACGTTTATCCCAATGCCAGTTACCACGCTTTCAATTTCTCCGCCCTCAATGTTTGTTACAGCTTCCGTTAATATGCCGGTTATTTTTTTGCCATGGAAGAAAACGTCGTTGACCCATTTAATTTTCACGTTGCCTTTTGAGTCCGGGTACAAATCCTCAATCGCGAGACACACCGCCACAGCCGCCGCTATCGTTATCATTTGGAAGCGTGAGATCTCAACACTTGGCCTAAGTATCAGAGTCATATACAAGCCTGTACCTGCTGGAGATTCAAAGCTATGACCATGCCGACCTCGTCCTTCTGTTTGATGATTAGCCGCGATCAACGTTCCATGCTTAGCTCCTGATAGAGCCAATTTTTTCGCGTAAGTGTTAGTTGAGTTGATCGTGTCAAAAAAGATAACGTTGGAAATTTTCGTATCTAGTTTCAAATGTGAGATTATGCCCTTTGCTGACAAAACGTCGCTGAAAGTTTCAAGCATGTAGCCATTTTTCGTTACAGCTTTGATTTTGTGGCCGTCGTCTCTTAATGATCTTATAGCTTTCCAGATTGCCGCGCGAGTTACCCCTAAGGCTTTTGCAAGAGCTTCTCCTGATACAAATTCGCCGCGATTAATCTCGAGCATGTGTAAAATTTTCGTCTTCATGTTTGGAATTATGGCACAAGGATTTTGGATTGTAAATTTATTTGAGAAAGTTTAAGTTTACAAAAGACCTCCCCACGAGTTCATGAGGAGGCATTGATGAATTTATTGTGTTATTGCGTTTCTAGCTGCTATAGCTTTCTGAACGATTTCTTCTTTATCGAGCGTCGGGAACTGGCCATTCTTGTACAGCCATTTGCCGTTAATCATAGTGCCTTCAACGTCAGCGGAGCTTCCAGCGTAAACGATATAGGCGGCTAAATTTTCGTCGTTGACTCCGATATAATGAGGCTTATCGAGATTCACCAACACTAAATCAGCTACCCAACCTTCCTGAATCATTCCCTTTTGCGAGAATCCGTAAGCCTTAGCTCCTTCGTACGTGGCCATTCTCAAAACTTCCAACGCTGATACGCACACGGGATCCTTGTTCACGCCTTTGTGTAATAAAGCTGTAGTTCGCATTTCCTCCCACATATCCAGCCTGTTGTTGCTAGAAGCTCCGTCAGTACCCAACGCCACCGAAATATCGCGATCCAGCCAGTAAGCTAACGGCATAACACCACTACCAAGTTTCAAATTGCTACAAGGGTTATGAATCAGAGTAACATTGTCAGGAATAGTTGTAGCAGGGTCAAGCCACACAGCATGAGCAAGCGTTAAATATGGGACGTTAAGCAAGCCGGACTCTTCAAGATATTTTTCCGGGGTCATGCCTAAATTTTTCAGCTCGCCTTCAGTTTCGAGAAAGTGAAAATGTACGCCCAAGCCGTGAGATTTTGCTTCCTGTGAGATTAACTTCATGCTATCAAGCGGCACAGTATAAGGCGCATGTGGGCCAAGTTGTACGGTGATTAATCCTTCACGACCGTGATATTTTTCTGCTAGGTCAAGATTATTCTGGAGTGAGCGTTCAATTTTTCCCGGTTCTCCTGCTGTTATGCCTCGACAAATTGCGGCTCTCATACCTGCGCTTAACACGGCCTCAGCGACTCGATCCATTTCGAAATACATATCAGCAAAACACGTTGTGCCAGTCGATAACATTTCTAGCATCGCGCTTAACGTTCCCCAATAAATATATTCAGGGGTCAATTTATCCTCAACGGGCCAAATTTTTTGTTGCAGCCATTCCATCAACGGAGCCTCTTCGCCCAAGCCTCGTAACAAGACCATAGCCGCATGTGTATGAGCGTTCACGAATCCCGGAAGCACAGCCATTTTTCCGTGACCAGAGATAATTTTGTCGGCACTAGGAGGAGTTTCCCCGGCATCAATGATTTCTGCGATACGACCTTTTGAGACGAGCATATGAACTCTTTCAGCCCTTGCCCGTGATCCATCAAGAATCAATACATCTTTGAATAACGTAGCCATTTTATTACTCCTGCCAACTCTTCATGTAATCAACTTGTTCAGGTGTCATAACGTCAATTTCGATTCCAAGCGCGGCTAATTTCGACTCCATGACTGCTTTGTCTATATCTTCAGGCACTGGATAAATCCCGGGCTCTTTGTCAGCAAGTTTATGCGTGTAAACCTGTAACGCGGATTCAAGCTGTAACGAGAAACTCAAGTCCATAATCTCAATTGGGTGGCCATCAGCGCAAGCAAGGTTAGTTAATCGTCCTTCGCCTAACAAATTAATTCTGCGTCCGTCCTTCATCACGTAAGTATCAATGTTATCGCGCAAGTGTTCAACGTGGTTAGCCATAGCTGATAGATCGGGCTTGCTTATTTCTACGTCAAAGTGACCAGCGTTTCCAAGTACAACGCCGTTTTTCATGCGTGCAATATGTTCGCGTCGAATCACGTGAATGTTTCCTGTGAAGGTCAAGAATATATCGCCTAGTGATGCTGCTTTCTCCATGCTCATGACTCTGAAACCGTCCATTAATGCCTCACAAGCTCTATGAGGATCAATTTCAGTGACGATTACGTGAGCCCCAAAGCCTGCCGCCCTCAAAGCTGCTCCGCGTCCACACCAACCATAACCCGCGATTACGACAGTTTTTCCTGCGACGATCATATTAGTAGTGCGTATAAAGCCGTCCCAAACTGATTGGCCTGTCCCGTAACGATTATCGAATAAATATTTGCTCAAAGCGTCATTGACATCAAGCACAGGGAATTTCAACACGCCTTGATTACTCATAGCCTTAAGCCTCTTAACTCCGCTGGTAGTTTCTTCGCTTGCTCCTAAAACGTTTGGAATAAGCTCGGGAAATTCTTGGTGAAGAGTTGCAACCAGATCCGCGCCATCGTCGATTATTACATTAGGCTTGTAACCCAAAACTTTGCGAACATAACCGAAATATTCGTCTGTTGTCATGCCTCTGTGGCTGTAAACGTGAACGCCATTTTTAGCGAGAGCCGCGCAAATATCGTCCTGAGTAGATAATGGATTGCTCCCACAAGCTGCTACATTTGCGCCTAATTTCGTGAGGGTGATTAATAAATTCGCTGTCTTTGCCTCAAGGTGTAAACAAGCTGCTATAGTTGCGCCTTTGAAGGGCTGTGAAGCTCTGTACTTGTTGTATAGGAATTGTAACGAGGGCATATACTGCCAAGCCCAATCAATTTTCTTCTGACCACGTTCAGCCAGGTTAATATTCTTGATTTCGTACTCTGCCATAAAATTTTTGCCTCCTGTTAATTATCGTGAACTAGTATAACAAAAAGACTTTACTTTACTTTTGTCCAATCATGAGGGCCCGGCCTTTTAGCACCTCTAGGCAAACAATTGTTTGATGTAGGAAGATTGTATCCGGATACTTGTTTGCCGCATCTGTTGCAATACCATGTATGATATTCGCCCAACCAATCGCTAAAAGATTGTGATTGCCGTGATTGTCTTGCTTGCTGCTGTGCCTGTTGAACTTGTCGTTGAGCTTGCTGTAATTGCTGCTGATACTGTGCTATGAGGTTCTGTTTATCATTATGTGAGATTTCTGCTGCTATGCTGATAAATTCAATGGCGTCAGCTACGTTCTTTAGTTGTTCATTTGTGACGAGTCTAGTGTACTGTTTACCCACGAACATAGCGTATTTAATTACCGTAACGTCTTCGTCTGATTCTTCGTCAAAGTCTTCTTCCTCATAATAAAGATAATTAATCAGCACCCATTGTTCCCCTTTTGGGCTTGTCCATTCGCCTAGATAGTCATAAGCTCCGGCAGTCGTGTGAGATTTTTCGCCGTCAGGGTCCCAGCCGAATGCGTCTAACGCTTCTTGAGACTCAGTGTTTGGTTGAGAATATAGCTTGCATTCAGAAATGAGATATACGCCATTGATATTTCCGTTGTAGCTGTAAGTGCCCTTGTCCTTATCGAGAATGTAATCCGGCAGTTTTTTGTCCTCAATCAACTTTGCGATTTCCTTTGAGGCTTGTTCTTGCGTGAGTGTCGTTCGATTTCTTAATTCCGAAATTTCGTTCTTTATCTCTAATGTAGTTCCACCTGTTTCTTCTGGTTCCTCGAAGAAATACATCATTTGTTCCACTAACGCATACTTGTAATCCGGCAATGTCGGAGAGTACATTATGAGATAAGTTGACGCTTCCGGCATTGCATGAGCCACACCTGACAATAACGCAATGATTGAAAGCACCATGATAGATTTCTGTGTCTTCATTGATTATAACCTCCTAAAGTTTGCTTGAATTATCGGCCATTATATTACGTTTTCGCGCGTTGTACGTAAATTCAATTCGTGATAATCTTTTCAACTAACAAAATTTTTGCACAAGGAGAGATAAAACGTATTAATGATTCTTAACAGTATAAAGAAGTTTTTGGGCCTTGACCCTAACGAAACAGCACTAAAGAAATATTCGGCCATGGTTGAAATCGTGAACTCTTATGCCGATGATATACACGCTAAATCTGACGACGAGATCAAAGCGCGTTTTGCTGAATTAAAATCTCAGGTACAAGAGAATCCCGACGTACTCAATGACGTATTGCCGGAAGTTTTCGCTATAGTTCGTGAGGTTTCTGAACGCACAATCGGACTTAGGCATTATGACGTGCAGTTAATTGGCGGTATGGCTCTCAATGATGGACGCATAGCAGAAATGAAAACAGGTGAAGGAAAAACTCTCGTTGCTCCTCTTGCTGTCGTGTTGAACGCTATGAAGGGCGAAGGAGTTCACTTGGTTACGGTCAATGATTATTTAGCAAAACGTGACGCAGAATGGATGAGTCCTTTGTACAACTTTTTGGGCTTAACCGCTGGCGTTATTTATCCATATATGCCTCATGACGAACGAATCGCTGCTTACAATGCCGACGTAACTTACGGAACTAACAGCGAATTTGGCTTTGATTATTTACGCGACAACATGGTCATGAATGCTCGTGAAATGGTTCAAAGGGGACATAGCTTCTGCATAGTTGACGAGGTTGACTCGATCTTGATTGACGAAGCACGAACGCCGCTGATAATTTCCGGACCCTCCGACGATGATACAGAGCTTTACGAACGTGCAGACAGTGCCGCAAGAGTTTTGAAGCTTGGAACAGATTACGAGATCGACGAGAAAGAAAAAAGCGTTTCCATGACCGAAGCAGGTATTCAGAAATGTGAGGACTATCTCAAAATGCCGGGCTTGTTCTCCGACGCTGCACACTCTGACTTGGCCCACAGGGTCGTACAGGCTTTGAAGGCTCATCAATTATATAAGCGCGATACTGATTACGTTGTTAAGGACGGCGAAGTGATTATCGTTGACGAGTTCACGGGGCGTTTGATGATTGGGCGCAGATATTCTGACGGATTACACCAGGCTATTGAGGCTAAAGAGCGCGTGAAGGTTGGTCGTGAGAGTCAGACTCTTGCAACGATAACGCTACAGAACTACTTCAGAATGTACCACAAACTCGCGGGCATGACAGGTACAGCCGCAACGGAAGCAGAGGAGTTCAAAGAGATTTACGGCTTACAGGTTGTATCTATTCCGACTCATAGGCCAATGATACGAACTGATGAACACGACGTGATTTACGCAACTGAACACGAGAAATATAGCGCGGTCGTTGATGAAGTTGAAGAACGTCACAAAAATGGTCAGCCCGTCTTAATCGGCACAACCTCAATCGAAAATTCCGAACGTGTAAGCAAATTGCTCAAGGCCAGAAGAATCTCTCACCAAGTCTTAAACGCGAAATATCACGAGAAAGAAGCCAGCATAGTCGCACAAGCAGGACAATTAGGCGCAGTAACAGTTGCAACGAACATGGCCGGACGTGGTACAGATATTATGTTGGGTGGAAATCCATTTAATGAAGCTGAACACGAAAAAGTTGTGGCCACCGGAGGACTTGCGATAATTGGAACAGAACGCCACGAGTCACGCAGAATTGATAACCAGTTACGAGGACGTTCAGGCCGTCAAGGGGATCCGGGTACATCAAGATTTTATCTATCGCTTGAGGATAATTTGCTGCGTTTATTCGGGTCGGAAAAGATTCAGCCGTTAATGGGAAAACTTGGCCTCAAAGATGGTGAAGCAATAGAGTCGCCAATGCTCTCAAAGATTATCGAGAACTCACAGAAGAAAGTTGAGGAGCTACACTTTGATATTCGCCGCCAGTTATTAGCCTATGACAACGTGATGAATCAACAACGTGAAGCAATTTATTCAGAACGTGCCGACATAATCTCAACGCCTGCCAACGAAATGCCGGAATACGCTTGGGAAGTCGTTCAAGGAGTTGTTAATGATACTCTCGATAAATATTTCCCCGAGGATAATTCACAGGCTGACCCCGAAAGAGCTGCTGCGAGATTGAAAGCGTTGTTTGGTTCGGGCGCTGAAGGCAAGATCGCTACGGTTGATAATCGTCTCGATATGGAGGGCATGAAGGCAGAATTAACCGACAACATCAAGGCCAAGTTTGACGCAAAAATCACGGAGCTTAACTCAAACGGTGAGGACGCTGCGGGAACTATAATGCGTTATATCTTGCTCAATATGCTTGACTCTGCGTGGCGTGAACACTTAACGGGCATGGACGAGTTACGACGAGGCATAGGCTTGCGCGCAATAGGTCAGAAAGATCCGTTGGTTGAATATCAATTCGAGTCCTATAACTTGTTTACTGAAATGATGGATCGTGTGAAAGATTCGTTCTGTGAACAGGCATTCAGGGTTAAAATCATGAGCGAAGAAAAGCAACGTGAACGCAAAATGACCATGGAAAAACGCGACTTTCAATCCGGCCCACAAACTCCAGTTAAGAAACTTCAAAAAGTTGGACGCAACGATCCTTGCCCATGTGGGAGCGGTAAAAAGTACAAATATTGTCACGGAAGGGGATTATAGCTTGAAACTGAAGGTGAAAATTTTTGCGGCGATCATAATTTTTGTGCTGGCTAATTCTGCATACTCTGAAGACTTGATTGACGAAAATTTGCTCAATATGCGCAAGGTCGATGAAATGGACATGTCCGGGATAATGTTGAATTACTCGGGCAATGGTTATTTCGTTGAGTCAGATACGCCGGATTTTAACTTGTCACGAATGAAGAGCATGAACCCGAATTTCACCGAACGCCCCGAAGCTCTTGGCATAATCTGGTTGAAACACGTAGCTATATCTCGCGCACCTAATGGCGGTATCGAAGTTACTAGGCTGTATGTGATTCTCGGGCGTCAAGGTTTGAGCCGCAAGTGGCTTACTTGGAATATACCAATACCTTTAAGGGGTAGTGTTGATATTCTTGAATCCGATGTGTATGATTTTGACTCGTTGGCAAGAATCACAACTGTTGATCCCGATGACCAAGCTAACTCCGGAGTGAGAACGCTAAAATTTGTGGGCTTGCCTGATAATTTCATTCTAGTAGTTTCGTGGCGCGAGAATTTACCCGAACAACTTGCGATAAGTGGGCTATGCTGGTTTCAGGAGGATTTGCCGGTATGGGAAGCTATAGTTGAGGTCAACACCCCGCAAGAGATCGACTACAAAACTTTTCCAGCATTGTACGTTCCAGAGATTGCTAAGCTCAAAGACGAGACTGAATATATATGGCGACGAATAAATATTGAACCATACACGCCTGAATCTGAATTAGCTAGATCGCAACGTCAAGGAGTTACTTTCAGCCCAAAGACTCGTGAGGCAGGTTTTGCGGCAGTCCTGAAGGATATTGAGAACACCGGCGGTTTAGTTTCTCCTGCTGAACTTAGAAACAGTCCTATGAAAGTAGTTGAATGGCTCAAGAAATGTCCTGAGATTGAATTAACTGAAGGGGCACCTAGAAAAATCCCATCTAATATACAAAATGCGGCCTTGACTAAACGTGAGAAGCTCTTGCTTGCGAAATCGTGGCTCAATGCTCAAAAGGTTGAAGCTAACTTAGTGTGGCAATTGCCATTTGATCCAGATTCAAAGACGCCCTTGTGCCCAGAAATGTTTTATAGCCCTGTTTTAGAAGTTGTAGGCGTATCAGGAATGAGCTTTGAAGATATGAAGTCGTCAGCGTTATTAGCCGGCTCAAAAATTTACTACATTAACACTGAAACAGAGAGAATAGGCTCAAGGCGAATACCTTCAAACAAAGCTACTGATAATACGTTGAATGCTAAAATGAATCTGACGCTTGATAACAATGGAATGTTGAATGGCAATGTGAAAATTACGCTTGGTGGAGCTTGGCAAGAGTTTTTGTTGCGAGGCAAGACTGATTCAGGGACTCTAAGAGGCGCGATACTTACATTATTTCCAGTGCTGAAAAATTTCGATGAAGTAAAATATAGCGTGAAGAAAGATATTCCTGAAATATCGTTTAAAGTCATGAATCAAGCTGGAATTGCCGGGACAGGTAAAGGGATTTTGGCTGTGATACCGTTTTTTGAGCCTGTTGCTATGAGAAAGCTTGGGACTTACGAATCGCCTATAGAGATCGTATTTCCGTTTGTGGTTGAACAGGAGCTGACGATAGCTTTTCCGAAGAACGTAAAAGAGTCATTGCTCTCCAACAAAATAGCTAAAGGGCCGGACAAAATTAATTACAGCCACAGTTACACGAACAGACGCCACAGACTTGAAGCTAAAGCAGCTATTGAAGTAGGACTTCAAACAGTGAGGACGGGCGATGTCTCTACGTTGATAAATTGCTTGGAAAATTGGAGAGCGTTTTCGGCACGTAACATACCAGTAAGATAACGAGGTAAGAATTTTATTATGAATGGCAAAAATACTGCGGTAGAGAAATTAAATCAGGCTTTACAAGACGCCATAAGAGCCCTAGGAGTTGAAGACAATGAAACGGTTTTCGAGATGCCTAGGCGTGAAGGTTGGGGAGATAGAGCCACTACGATAGCAATGAAGCTAGCAAAGACTCTCAAGATCAAGCCCATTGACATAGCACAGAAATTAGCGGCTAACTTAAATTCAGAGTACATAGACAAGATCGAGACTGTTGGAAGCGGATTCGTGAATGTATTTCTCAACGGAAAGTTTTACTCTGATGTTGTGAAAGACGCTTTGAACCAGGGCAACACTTACGGCTCTGTAAATCTTGGCAACAAAAAACGCGTTCAAGTTGAATTTGTGAGTGCTAACCCTACAGGGCCTTTACATATTGGTCACGGACGAGGCGCGGCGCTTGGTGATTCGGTCGCTAGGATTCTTGAGTTCACTGGCTGGGACGTTCAACGCGAATATTACGTGAATGACTCCGGCTTACAGATTGAGACACTTGGAAAATCCACGCAGGCAAGATATTTAGAACTACTAGGCAAAGAATCACATTTCCCCGAAAACGGCTACAAGGGCGAGTATCTCTACGATATTGCACGAGAAATCATAAACCTTGAGGGCGATAAATTTGCTAACGTGCCTGAATCCGAGAGCCTCGAATATTTCAAAAAGTACGCTGCTGAAACGATAATGGCCGGCATCAAAAACGACCTTGAGAACTTTCGCGTGAGGTTCGATAAATTTTTCCCTGAAGGCTATTTGCACAAAAACGGTCTCGTAAAATCCGCAATGGAGGACTTAAAAGCGCGCGGCTATGCTTACGAACAGGACGGGGCTTTATGGTTCAAGACTGAAGACACAATCGGCGACGACAAGGACAGAGTTTTAATCAGGGCTAACGGAATCCCAACATATTTTGCTTCTGACATTGCCTATCACAGAGATAAATTCATCACGCGAGGCTTCGAAAGAGTTATTGACGTTTGGGGCGCGGATCATCATGGCTATATAGCTCGTGTAAAAGCTGCTATTAAGGCTATGGGAAAAAATCCAGACGATTTCGACGTGTTATTGATTCAGCTTGTGAATTTGATTCGCGATGGAACTTCCGTGAACATGTCAACGAGGGCAGGCGAATTTGTAACGTTGTCAGAAGTTCTCGATGAAACAGGGACGGACGCCGCAAGATTCTTCCTGTTAATGCGCAAGAGTGATAGCAAGCTTGATTTCGATTTAGACTTGGCCAAGAAACAAGGCAACGATAACCCGGTGTTCTATGTTCAATACGCACATGCAAGGGTCTGCGGACTTGTTCGTGAGTACGAGAAACTAGGCAAGAGCAGTGAAACTATTTCGCCTTCACTCTTCAACGACAGCAAAGAAGCACGTGAGCTAGCCAATTATATTTCGTTCTTCCCTGACGAGATTAAGGCGGCCTCACAAACTTTAGCACCACACTTATTGACGAGTTACGCAATGTCATTAGCGGGAGCCTTCCATTCGTTCTATAACTCTAACAGGATAATAGACGCTGAAGACTCACAGGCACGAGTGAATTTGGCAAAAGCTGCTGGTTTAGTCGTGAGAGAATGCCTTGATTTAATCGGTGTGAACGCGCCGGAAAGAATGTAACGATGCCTTCAATAAGGCGAATTATTTTCATAACGCTTGCAGTGTTGGGCTTGGCCTTGACGGTGAGCTATTACAGGTTTGAACTTGACCGTATAGCAGAGATACGAGAGGCTATAGCTAAGAGTGAAGCAGAGTTAGAAAAAAGGCGCGAGAATGTTCGAGTTTTTCGTGAGAAGGCGGAATTTTATCGCACTCAAGAGGGAATGGAACACATTGCGCGAGAACAATATAATCTAGTTGGGAATAATGAGCGAGTCGTTTTGCTTGTGAGTCCTGATGAATATCATGAAGAAGACGAAGAAGCCCCGTAGAGATTCTGCGAGGCTTTTTATTTGTTGTCTATCTGAATTTACGAATCAAACCTGCTCCAATTATCATAAGCGCGAAAATCCCAACGCCCATTTCACAACCGCCACCGCTTCCACCGCTGACGCCAGAATTTTTCGAAGAGTTACCATTGTTGCCGCCGTTGTTTCCTTCTAAATTGTCATTGAGTCTCTCCAGCTCGTCCAGCCATCTATTGCGCTGATAAATATTAACTGTGAATGTAAAATCACGTTCGTAATTCGCACTCTCCAAAGTCATTACAAATTTATATTCTCCTGCCGTGGTTGGTGTTCCTGCAAGAGTGATTGTTTTTTGTGCCAAGCTACCCTGGAAATTCAAGCCAGGTGGCAATTCTCCGCTAACAAACGTCCACGAATAGGGTGCTGTATCTCCTGAAGCTGTAGCAATTTCACTATATTCAAAACCCACGCCACCATTGCCAAAACGCGGATTAACTGAAAGAGGAGGTATACGCGATGAAGCAAAAGCAGAGCCAGTCGACAAAACCACAACCAAAAATGCAACGTAAAGAATTTTTCTCATTGATAACGCCTCCTTAACATAATTCCAAGTGCTATAACGCTGATAACTCCAAAGCCGCTTTCACAGCCACCGCCGCCAAGACTGACAGTATGATTAACATTTTCTTCTTTCTTCTCGATCACTTCGATACGCTGTATGTTTGTTGTCGTTCTAGCTGTATCATCATGTGTTTCTTTCTCGGGGTCGCTCTCGATTGATCCATTCCTGCCAGAAGCTATAGTAACTGTGAAAGATCCGTTCGCAGTTTTGCCGCCAGAATCTTTTACGCTGAGGGTAAATTCATAAGAGCCGCTTTCTGAAGGAGTTCCTTTGAGAGTTACGTACTCGTTATTTGTTCCAGAAGTTTGCAAAGATAATCCAGAAGGTAACGAGCCCTCACCAGTCCATGTGCATTTGCCATTATTATCAACAGCCATTATCCAATCCTCATAAGGCGAATTAATATAGCCTCCAGCGAATTTATATTTGATTGACAATGAACCAGTTGGCCCCGGAGTTGATCCATCAGTGATTTTTACCGTGAAAGTTTTCTCTAAAGCGTATTTAGCGTCCCCAAAGTAAAGTGTAAATGTATACTCCCCTGCTTTAGTAGGAGTCCCGCTCAAAGTTACCGTGTCAGTGTCCTCCCCTGTAATAGTCAAGCCCTCCGGTAATTCAGATTCATCGTAAGTCCAATCATACGGAGCTGTACCATTGATTACACTAACCTTGCTCGAATAACTTCGATTTTCAACGCCGTCTGAAAATGTTCCTGATATTTCAGGATATTTATCGTCCCCAGGGTCGTAAGGATCGTCAGGGTCACTTTCTCCTATCTCTACCGTGAAAGTTTTCGATGCTTTTCCGTTTTCCGGCTCGTACTTGTCCCACAGATAAACCGTGAAAGTATATGAGTCTGCTTTTGTTGGTGTTCCCACTAGTTCATAGGTGTCTCTAGCGGCGCTCAAAGTTAAACCATTGGGAAGTGTTCCGCTGTAGTCCCATTCGTAGGAGTTGGAATCACCATCTGAAGCATAAATCTTTGAGGAGTAAGGCTCATTTGGTTCTCCGTTAGAGAAACTTCCGCTGATTGTTGGCTGCTTGATACTAGAATTTTTGAGGACTGTTATTGTGAATGATCCCGTAGCAGTTGACGTACGCCCCACAGATGTGTACGTTGATCTCAAAGTTAAAGGGAATGTCCCCGACCTCGTAGCTGTTCCACGAATAAAATGACCGGAATCTAATTCAAGTCCATCAGGCAGGTTTCCACTGACTATTTCGGTAGCTTTTGCTAGTCTATCATCAACATAGATACCGAGATTGAAAGAAGTCTCCCCCATTGTGCCGGAAAACGTCGTTGAAGCTACACCAGAACTCAAAGGTTTTACCGTGAGTGTAGAGGCAAACGAACATGACGCAAGACCAAAAATCAACGCGATAAGTAAAGTAAACTTGACAAAATGAATTGTGTGTGAAAGGGATACAATTTTTTCGAAACGCTGGTGTTTACGCGGAATTACGTTTGAAAGTTGAACCCCCCCGGAACATTACGCATGAAAATCTTCATGGATAAAACCTGCTACGTAAAAAGTGTAATTTTGTGCTGTGTACACTCTTTCGAGTTTTCCTCGTTCTTTCTGTATTTCTGCAGCATTCCCTGCCCTCTTTCGGCGTACCTACTTGAGTTTGTGAGGCAGTCCAGAGGCTTTAACTTCCCCCCTAGCCGGAGGTAGCCCGATTTCTCAGGTTTTGTGTTGCCTGTCCAGCACACTGACATTACGTAGCAGAATAATCCCCCTTTTTATTTTTGTCAAGTATGCTATTCAGAACATTTATTTACACCTTTTCTCACTTATCTTCTACCTGGCTCTACCCCCTAAGTGAATTTGCACAAATTATATCATCAGCACCCCAATTTAGAAAAGCATATCCCGGGTCTTATCGCTGCGTTCACTTGATAGACTTCACGAATTAATTTTTGCGTCAATATTTCAGCGGGCTTCCCTGTCGCGTAGATCTTCCCGTCCTTCATAACGTACAAACGATCACAATAATTTGCTGCGAGATTCAAATCGTGCATTACGGTTAAACAGGTTATATCGGGATTGCTTATCATGTTCATGATCTCAAGTTGATAGTAAATATCCAAGTGGTTGCCTGGCTCGTCAAGTATTAATATCTCTGCCTCCTGAACAAATGCGCGCGCTATCAAAGCTCGTTGTTTCTCACCTCCAGATAAGCTCATGAAATTTCTATCGGCTAGTTCAAGCATTCCTACTTGAGTTAAAGCTTGTGAAATTAATTCGTTGTCGCGATCGTTGAAGCTCTCTATCAGGCCTTTGTGTGGATAACGTCCCATTGAGACAATTTCCCGCACCGTGAACTCAAATTCGCTCGGCATACTTTGAGGGACAACGGCTAACTTTTTGCTCACGTCCTTAACGTTTATTGCCCACACGTCTAAATCATCAAGCAAGATTTCTCCCGTTGAAGGCTTGTTCATTCGATATATGCAACGTAACAAGCTTGATTTACCGCTCCCATTAGGACCGACTATCCCGACTAATTCGCCTTTGTTCACGAAGAGATTTACGCCGCTTAAAATTTTTCCCCACGAGAGATTCTTAACCTGTAATTTCATTTTTGCGACCTTCTACAAAGCAACCACACAAAGAACGGTGCCCCAGTGAAACCCGTTATTATTCCTAATGGCAACTCACGCGGAGCTAAAATCGTACGAGCAAATAAATCCGTGAGTATCAAGAACACTGCGCCAGCCAATGCACTAACAGGCAAGACGATTCTATGATTGCTTCCAGTTATCATTCTTACGGCGTGAGGAACGATTAAGCCAACGAATCCGATCGAACCACTTACAGAAGTTATAGCCGCCGTTAAAATTGAGGTCATTACGAACATTAAGCGCCGAAAATTTTTCACGTCAACTCCAAGCGCTGTAGCGTGTTCTTCACCCAACAACATAGAATCAAGTGAACGAGCATAAATCACGAACACGATCAACGAGACTAACACTATCATGAATGGCAGCTCTATACGGCCGAAACGTGCGCCACCAAGACTCCCCATAAGCCAGAACATTGCGTTCTCTGCTCCGTTGTGCTTGGTCATGTAGATCATGAAGTTTGTTATGGCGTTAAAGATACACGAGACTGCTAGCCCGGCCAAGATCATTCGTATAGGCGTCAAACGTCCGGTTTTATAACCCGCGATGACAAACACTCCCGCAAAAGCCGCTAATGCTCCGAAAAATGCCATTACGAAAACGTTTATGTAGCCCGTGAGAATCCCGAATACTGCGCCTGTACAAGCACCACTGGAAATTCCTAACAAGTACGGATCTGCTAGAGAGTTGTTTACGAGAGTTTGAATCACTGCGCCGGAAATTGCTAAACCTGCCCCGGTTATAGCTCCCAATAAAACTCTAGGTAAACGTATTCGCCACACAATGCTGATTTCATTTTGAGGGTAAATCGAAGAGTCTTGAGTGAGGATTATTCCCCAAACGTGAGAGAATTTTAGCGACGCCGACCCCAACGACACGCCCAACGTAATCGCGATTATGAGGGCTGCAAATAAAATTAAGACGAGGAACGTAATACGCTCCCCGCCATGAAATTTTTGAGTCATAAATTGCTAGAATAATTCCGGGTAAAACATTTTCGCGAGTAATTCGAGACCGTGAACAGCTCTTGGCCCTGGATAAGTTTCTTCAACGCGAATGATGTAAATTTTGCCTTCCTTCACAGCTTTTATTCCCTGTAAAACCGGGTCATTCATGATTAACTGCTTGCGTTCTTCACCGTTAGTGTTGCCTGTTTCAGAGATTAATATGACGTCTGGATCGCGTGCTACAACGTCTTCCCAAGTCGTCCTAACCCAACTGTCATCAATGTCATCAAAAACGTTATGAGCGTGAGCAAGTTTTAAGAGTGCGCTTGGCATTGCCTGACCTCCTGGAGTGCGTGGTGGTTGGTCGTGAGCGTTCCAAGTCTGATAGATGAATACTTCAAGCGGCTTGTCGGAGCTTATGGCCTCAAGTTTTGCCTCAACGTTTGCGACTCGCGCTTTCATGCTGGCGATTACGGCTTCGGCTCTGGCTTCAACGTCAAAGATTTTTCCCAGGTTTCGAATATCGTTATAAGTGTCTTCAAGACTCACAACGGGCTTCTTCATGATTCGAATCAAAGACTCCGTGATCGCGTAACATTTAATTCCGTGCTTGTCTAACTCGTCGGGCGTGATAGCGTCGGTGACTCCTGCTGAAGGAATATCGATCCCGTAATTGTAGCCTGACAAGAAGAAATCCGGGTTAGCATTGAGTAAAGGTTCAAGGGTGATATAACCGGGAGTAACGACTGGAATTTTTGCTAGGCGGTCAAGATATTCTGGTGAGACATTGTTGTGATATTCGGGGAAGCCTGCATAACCGATTAATTTGTCGTCGAGGTCAAGCGCGAACATTAATTCGATTATGTTGCTGTCACAATTTGTTATGACTCGTTCGGGAGCTTTCTCAAACGTAACAGAGCGATCACCGTTTTCAATCGTAACTGGATAAGCCAAGCACGACGATACGGCCACGAAAAGTAACACGAGCGCGATAATAAAGCGTTTCATAATAAATCCTCCTGTCCAGAGATTTTTACTAAAATTTATCGAATTGCGGCAGGTCTCCTGACTTATGGTCTTGAAGTTTTGAGAATGCCTTCTCGCTTAACAGCAATGGCTTAATATTCTCGTGATACCAATCACAGTAGTGGCAGCTGTGGGAGATTTACACTCCTCTTCCCTATTAAGATTTTATTCACCGATAATTCGTTGACGCTAATTATATCGCATGTAGTGCCGGATCAGGAACAACTGTATCATTCACAAATGCACCACGCTCCCAAGAATTATGCCCGGCCATAGCGACCATGACGGCGTTATCTGTACAGCGTGATAATTTTGGCAGCCAAGCACGGAAATTTTTGCTATTACTCAAAGCTTCACGCAAGGCACTGTTAGCAGAGACTCCTCCGGACGCTGATACACGTTTTATGCCTGTGAGTTTAACCGCTAAATTAACTTTTGCCATTAACGCTTCCGTTACAGCCCTCTGGAATGACGCGCATAGATCATTTACGGGAATTGGTTCGCCGGCCTCCTGAAACTTTTTCACTTGCCATAGTAACGCGGTCTTCAACCCACTGAAGCTAAATTCGATCTCGTGAGTATTCTTCAACGGTATAGGAAAATTAAACGCGTGAGGGTCTCCGGTTTTTGCGAGCTTATCAATTTCAGGCCCACCAGGATATTTCAGGCCAAGTATTCTTGCGGCTTTGTCGTAAGCTTCCCCGGCAGCGTCGTCGCGAGTCTCTCCAAGCAGTCTATATTTCCCGAACTCCTTCACTTCTATAATTTCAGTGTGACCTCCAGAAACGATTAACGATAAGAACGGCGGCTCCAAATCCTGCGAATCAACAAGCGGCGCGAATAAATGTCCCTCAATATGATTCACTCCGATTAAAGGCACGCCCCAAATTTGCGATAAAGCTATGGCAGTCTGTACACCGACAATCAACGATCCCATTAGGCCCGGCCCTCGCGTTACTGCAATGAGGCTTAAATCTTGGCCACGTATGTTAATTTCCCTCAAAGCAGCGTCAACTAATGGCAATAAATTTTCCAAGTGTTTACGTGCAGCAAATTCCGGGATAACTCCTCCGAAGCGTGAATGATCCTTAATTTGGCTTGATAGATATTCGCACAAGACTTTGTTATCGTTCTCAAGAATAGCTACGCCGGTATCGTCGCAACTGGTTTCTATTCCAAGTGTCAAAAAATTTTTCATGGTCTACATAAACGAGTTATCCTCAACAAATTCCGGCCAAGAATGATTCACGAAATCATCATAAGCATCAAACAACGGCGGTACAACTATTTCATCATTGAATATAAATTGCTCAAAGCCATTAAGCGCCAACTCTCCAAACCACAATTTAGAATCACATTCTCGATTGTGCGAGAACATCAACATTTTTACTTAACATCTCCTAATGCAGAATCAACCCATCGTACAAAGCACGTATAGCCGTCTCGTAATCTTCATCATAGACTCCGATAACAAGCGTCAAATTGTCAGAACCTTGATCCAACATTCGAACTTTGATTTCAGCGTTTGCAAGTGCATCAAAAGCTTTTGCGAATATTCCCTTAACTGTTCCCATTCCCTCGCCTATTATCGCGATCAATGATAAATCCTTCTCAACTGATACAGCGTTTGGGTGAATTGCAGCTTCAAGCTCTCGTAAAATTTCGTTGCGCCTTAAATCAAATATCGGGCTCTTGAGTACAGCGGCTATATTATCAATGCCAACCATACAATGTTCAAACGGGATATTATATCGTGAGAACACATTGAACATTTTTGCGCCTATGCCTACAAGTTTATTGAGGCCGAATTTAGTAACCTTGACGCATTTGAACTTTCTAACGCCACCGATACAAGCAGCTACCTTTCTGGAATTTTCCGGAATATCCGAAGTTATCAACGTTCCATTGCTCTCTAAGTTGTTCATGTTGCGAACATTTATAGGTATGCCTACGTCCTGAAGCAATAAGATAACGTCCTCATGAAGCATATTAACGCCACCCATGTAAGATAATTCGCGCATTTCGTTGTAAGTTATGTAACGAACTCTTTCAGGTTTTTCGACGATAGAAGGATCTGCGGAATAAATTTTGGCTGTCTCCGTCCATTTCTCGTATAAAGTTGCGTTCAAGGCTCTAGCTACAATTGCTCCAGTTACATCAGAGCCTCCGCGCGAGAAAGTTTTTATGCTACCTGTAGGCATTACACCATAAAACCCAGGGATAACAGCATGGTCAAGCTTACCCACTTTATCTTTTACGGCCGCAAAAGTTTTTTCTTTGTTCAGTGTGAAATCGTTGTTGAAGTAAATAAGTTCAGTCGCATCGACAAATGGCCAGCCTAGATATTCAGCAAAGATTTTCGCCATGATGTATTCGCCACGGCTAACAGTAGCGTCAATTTTCCCGAGTATTAGGCAACGTCTTAGAGCATGAAATTCTGACTCGAGATCAAAATTTATTCCCAAGCCATTTACTATTTCCGTGTAACGATTCTGAATCTTGTCGAAGAACTCGTGATAATTTTCCTTGTTGGCATAACGTGAATGACATATATAAAGCATATCCGTTATCTTGAAGTCCTCTTCTGATAGACTCCCTGGGGCTGATACTACAACATAACGCCGCGAAGGATCTGCTAGGATTATTTCAGCCGCTTTCTTGATTTTGCTTGAACTTGCTATAGCTTCTTTATCTACATGAGAGCCTCCGCCAAATTTTGCTACTACTATGCGTTCTTCCATTCTTGATTATGCCTCCTTGTTTAATATGATATTGTCATATAGAGCTTTGATAGCTTTCTCATAATCCGCATCATGAACTCCCAAAATTATGTTCACGTCGTCGGAGCCTTGGTCTATCATTCGTACTTCTATCTTAGCTTTTGCTAATGCGTCAAAAATTTTCGTAAAAGTCCCGTGAGCTTTATTCATGCCTTGGCCGATAAGAGCTATAAGTGATACATCATTCTCAACGGTCAATTCATCGGGTTCAATTGCGTTCTTGATCTCGTTCAGAATATCATTGCGGCGTAAATCGAACATTAAATTTTTCAGGAACAGGGATATTCTATGTATGGCGGTTAAGCAATGCTCACAGGATATATTGCGTTTCGTGAAGACAGTGAACAATTTTTGCATGAAGCCAGCGGTTTTATTGACTCCGAATTTCTCAATGTGAATGACTCTATAACCAGTTTTACCTGTTATGCAAGCTACAGGATTGCGTGATATTTCTGCGGAAAGCTCTTTTGTGACTAAGACTCCGGGATCGTCAACGTTGTCTATCATTCTGATACTCATTGTGATTCCGGACTTGAAGAGATGAAATAGTGCCAGATCGTTTACGACTTCCAAGCCCATGTAAGTAAGTTGAACGAGTTCAGCGTATGTCATATTTCTGACTGCTAAGGGGTCTTTCACTATGGCCGGGTCAGCTACGAGAATGCTCTTAGGTTCGGTCCAACGTTCAAGTAAATCTGCCTTCACGGCCTCTGCTATTAATGCACCTGTTGTATCACAATCTTCACGCGCAAAAGTTTTTATCTGGTGAGCATTTATTGAGCCATAGAAACTCGGGATTACGGCATGCTCAACGTTCTTCAAGACTCCTGATGCAGTGCTCAAAGTTTTTTCAAGGTTCAGGCTTCCGTCCTTCTCAAAGAATATCAGTTCGGAGGAGTCGATAAATTCCCAGCCTAAAAATTTCGCGAATATCTTTGAGATTAGATACTCCCCGCGGCTTGCAATATAGTCAAGATTTTTGCGGAAGAACAAATTTTTCTTTATGTCAGCAAATTCTGTTTCAAGGTCAAAATCTATTCCTAAGCCTTTAATTATGTCTTCAAACCTGCTTCGAACTTGCGTAAGAGGATCCATAAAATTTTCGTTGTTGACACTATTTGCATGAGCCATACATAATAAATCTGTTATCTTGATGTCGTCTGGAGTGCGTCGGCCAGGAGCAGTAGCAACAGCATAACGGCGTGAAGGATCGGACTTAAGTATATCGGCGGCCTTTTTGATTCGTTCGTGAGTCGCAAAAGTGTACTCCCCGAACTTCGATACAATGATCTTATCCAACTTTTCTCATCTCTCTTTGCTTATGAAGTTTGCCATGGAATCTTGCGCTAATTTTAGCATGATGACGGGCCACAAAAAAACCCTCCCGAAACTTTCAGAAGGGTCATTCACGAATTATGATTGACGATTTTTGCTCTATACGTTGAATCTTATCTCTATCATGTCGCCATCTTTCACGATATATTCCTTGCCTTCGAGACGCAAGACTCCTTTTTCGCGGCATTGAGCCATTGAGGCATTGTTAGCTATAAAATCATCGTAAGCCACAACTTGCGCCCTTATGAATCCTCGTGCTAGGTCTGAATGTATAGTTCCTGCGGCGTCAACGGCGTTGCTTCCCTCTCGTAAGGTCCAGGCTCTCACTTCATCGGTTCCGCTCGTGAAGAAAGATATTAGTCCCAAAAGTTTATAAGCTTCATGAATGAGTCTATCGCGGCCGGGTTCAGTGATTGATAAGTCCTTCATAAATTCTGCGCGGTCTTCTGGGTCAAGCTGTTCAAGTTCCATTTCTGTAGCTCCAAAAACTTTCACGCACTTTAGATTTTTCGCGGCCATTTCTGATTCAAGCTCTTCGAGTTCAGGGACGTCGCCTGTTTGAGTATCATCAAGGTTGAGAACTATAAGTTCAGGTTTCAGAGTCAAGAAAGCGAATCCCGATAACAATCTCTTCTGCTCGTCGGTCAAACTATATTCGCGTAATGGTTTCTCCTCCAACAAATGAGCCTCTAACTCTTTTACTAGTTCAAGCTCTGTGATTTCTTGGGGCGTTAATTTCTTCTTGGCCTTCTTCTCTTCAAGCCGTGCTAATCTATTGCTGATGACTCCTAAGTCGCGGTAAATCAATTCAGCTTCGACAATGCGCCAATCTCTTAAAGGGTTGATTGAGTTTTCGGGATGAGGTACTGAATCATTTTTGAAGACTCGTATAACATGCAACAAGGCTTCTGATTCTGATACGAATGACAAAAACGAGTTTCCGAGGCCCGCACCTTTTCCAGCGTCGCGAGATAATCCGGCCAAGTCAACAAATTCAACGTCAGCAGGTTTTTCACTTTTGGGCTTGAAAATTTCCACGAGCTTATCGAATCTCTTATCAGGCACACTCACTAAAGCGCGATTAGGTTCAGTTTTGCCACCTGCATAAGGTTTGACTTCAGCGCCGGCTCTAGTTATGACGTTGAAGACAGTTGATTTACCCGATAACGGAAGCCCTACTATTCCACATTTAAGCATAATTTAAAATCTCCTCTAGTTTTCGCGGATTACAACCGGCATATTTCTATAAGCGTAAGTTTTTAATTCTGCTATGTCCTCATTGCTGAGTCTTATACAGCCTTCTGTTGCGTTCGTGCCCCGTGAGTCAGGATCATGAGTTCCGTGAATCCCTATCCCTTTCCAGCCTTTAGCATCGAGTCTCAAGAACCATGGTCCATAAGCGCCAGCTATCTTGCCTTTTCCGTCCCTGAAATCATGTTTCCAATTTGAGGCATTTTCGATTGAGACGATCTTGAAATTTCCGGTTGGTGTTCTGTTATCTCCTACGCGTTGTTTGTCGCCGGGATTTTTTCCGACTGCTATTGGGTATTGCTTGATCAATTCGTCGCCTTTGTATAACGACAAGGTGTACTTAGCTTTGTTGATAAATACGTTGTACTTGCCATTGTTTTTGTTTTTTGCCACAGGAGCAGGATTATCGAGTTTTGTAGAGATAATTTTATCGGTGTCAGGATTAGCTTCGGAGGGCAGAATTATTTCACGCTTTCCAGCTGTAGCTTTTTTTGTTGGTAACGGAATTATTATCGAGTTATTTTCTACTGGTTGAAGTTCTGCTGCTGGTTCAGGCTCTGGAGCGGGCACAGGAATAGACTCCGGCATAGGGAGTTTTGCTGTAGTGATTATTTCAGGTTGAGTAATTGCTTCAGCGTCTTTGCCTTTAAGTTGATCAGCATGAGTATATATGATCAAGCCAGCCGATACAACGAGCATTGATAATATCGCACGCATAACCGGGTGAAAACGTTTACGCACGGTCCAACGCCCTCGCCCCCTATCTATCCATACGGTACGAAGTGTAAATAAATCTTTCAGAAATTCACGCATTTTTATGTTCTTCCTCCTCATGTTCAACTCGTCTCAATAAATTTTCCTCAACGTCCGAAAGTTTTGCGCGTTCCCCGAATAATAACAACGTGTCATCTTCTTGAATGATCGTGCCGCCTTTAGGAATTAAGAATTTTGATCCGCGATTGATTAACAGAATTGTAACACCTTCAGGGAATTTCAACTCCATAACAGCTTTACCAACTACAGCAGCGTCGGGCATAATGTCAACTTCGCGAGTCTCTTCAGTGCCGCTCCCCGGGGTTCTGTCAAACGCTAACGGGTAAGTCTTTGCCTCCCTGACAATTGCATCAAGCCTCAACAATTTCGCGACAAAAGCCAAAGTTTTTCCCTGCAACATAACGGACGTCAATACGACGAAGAATATCAGGTTGAACATGAATTTAGCTTGCGGGTGTCCTTCTGTCAATGGATAAGTAGCGAGAATAATCGGCACTGCACCACGTAAGCCCGTCCATGATACGAATAATTTTTCGCGCCAGTTGAATCTGCTGAAACATGAACCGATAAACACGGCTAAAGGCCTTGCAAGAAACATTAAGGCAAACGACAACAATAAGCCAACATTTATTATAGACAAGTTCACGAGATCGCGAGGATTTACGAGAAGACCAAGCACTAAGAACATTATTATCTGCATGAGCCAAGCAAAGCCATCATGAAATTTTTGGAGGCTGTACTTGTACAAAAAGTCTTCGCCACACATAACTATTCCGCAAATATACACGGCCAAGTAACCATTTCCGTAAATGCTTTCAGTTGCTCCGAACGTCGTAAGCACGATACAAATTCCCCACACTGGATATAATGCTTCATTCGCGACTTTTAATTTACCTATTGCCCAACATGCAAAGCGCCCCATCATTAAGCCCATAGCACCGCCCGCCAACATTTGCATTACGAATTTTCCGGCCAATTCTCCAACAGGTACATCGGGAGTCTTAAGCCATGTTATAGCCGTCAACGTCAAGAACACCGCCATAGGGTCATTGCTACCTGACTCAAATTCAAGCAACGGTTTCAGAGAACCACGAAGGCCGATTTTTTGGGTACGCAAGATTGAGAAAACTGCTGCCGCATCAGTTGATGAGATTATTGAGCCGAGCAAGAACGCGTCCTTGTAAGTGAACTGTGGGAGCATTGCTATAGGTATAGCGACAAAAATTGACGTAAGCAACACGCCCAAAGTAGATAACACTATGCCTTGAGTTACAACTGGTTTTATATCTTGCCAACGTGTTTGAAAGCCGCCCGAGAACAGAATGAAAGCAAGTGCGAATGTTCCTATGCTGTTAGCTGCTTCAGCGTCACTGAAATTCAAACCGCCCGGCCCGTCAACTCCAGCCAACATTCCTATAGCCAGGAATAATATCAAAGCAGGCACCTTGATTTTTTCGGACAAAGTACCTGCTACAAGACTCATGAAGAATAATAATCCAGTAACTAGAAAAGGGTTGATAGTTTGAAGCAAAAAATTTTCCTCCTGTTATGCGTCTTCACATTCTGATACAGCCTCTTCAGCCGACAAGCCCTTGAACATCACGTCCAGAATCCCGTTTGAATATTTCTCGAACATCACACAAGGAATTATCACGCTACGTCTTACGACTTCTATCGACGGCAAAAGATTACCGCAGTCAACGAAAACTTTGTAACGAATTTCTCCGTCCCTCATGTCGATCTCAAAATTTCCATTACGCAATCCATAATTGGCCCTGCAAATAAATTCCGCTAAACTTGCCATTACAGGTTTGTCATCATTATCGGCGTTCAGGGGCGAAACTGCGTAAACTGTATATGAATCATCGTGAACGTAGATATAATATTTCAAGTGCTTGAGTTTGCTATCAATGGTCAACGAGAAACTGAACACTCTGTTTTCTTCATCAAAGCTATATTTCCAATCGTCTTCGGCCAAGAACTCTTTTATTAATTCAACAAGCTCGTCCATAAATTAAAAGCTCCTTTTACAATAATACTGCGATAATTTTACTACTTACGAAACGAATAAATGGCCCAGCTAATAAACCTGTCAACACTGCTCCGGCACTCAAACATAACAACGGAATCTTCATGTTCCAAGAGAGTCTTATGTTAGGCACACTAGAATAATCGAAATCATTGCCAGGGAAAAACGCGTCAGTAACAATGGGCAACAAATATCCGGCTGTCAGTAACGCGCTGATCATTAACACAACTATTCCGAATATGCCAAAATTTCCAAGCTCCAAAGCTCCCGAACACATGTACCATTTCGCCGTAAAGCCTCCAGTTATCGGCAGTCCGATTAATGAGAGTGAAGCAAGCGCAAAACATGTCATCGTTATGGGAAGTTCTTTGCCTATACCTCGTAATTGATCGGCGTAGTGATAATTTGCGCCCTCCAACGTGAAGTAAATAACTACACCTGCCCCCAAGAACAAACAGCCCTTTGCCATAGCGTGAGAGGCAATCTGCAACACAGCTCCGTTGATTCCGTCAGCGTTCAACAACATCATAGCGAACACAACATAAGAGACCTGACTGACTGACGACCAAGCAATACGCTTCTTCAAGTGTTTCTCTATGAATGCCATCATTGACCCCGTGAAAATCGTAAGCAACGCCATTGATAATATGGTTGTCTGTACCCAAGTCCCGCGCAAGAAATCATCACCGACTACGTAATAAATCACTCTGAACATAGCAATGACTCCAGCCTTTGTGATTAATCCAGATAACACAGCACTAGCAGGAGTAGGAGCCACGGGGTGAGCGGTCGGTAACCAAGCATGTAACGGAACGAGTCCAGCCTTTGCACCGAATCCCAACAGAGTCAAAAATGTTACGGTCAAGATCATGCTTTCGCTGTTCTCGCTAGTTATTCGTGCAATGTCAAGAACTCCTCCGGGCGTGAAATCCATTGAGACCCCATAAACCTGGAAGAAGAAGAAACCTCCTAGAGCCAACGCCGCCCCAGCAAGTGAATACAGCAAGTATGAAACGGTCGCGCGAATCGCCTCACGTTGTTGAGAATGCATAACCAAAGGCAATGTCATGAACGTCATTAACTCGTAGAACAAATACAGCGTCAATAAATTTGCAGCACATGCCACACCGATTAATATCCCGAACGTTGACAGGAAGAACGCGTAAAATCTATCAACAGGAGGACGACGCCTTAAATACTCAAACGCGTAAAGAGTCACTAACGGCCATATGAACGCCACTAAACACGAGAAAGCTCGCGCAGGTGTATCGAGTCTGAAAGCTATGGATAAAGAGTCAGTTATGCGCCACAAAGTTATTAGTTGCTCGTTTGTTATGAAGGCCGCGAAAAAAGTTATTGCAGCTGTTGCGAAAGTCATCACACCAACGTAAATATGCCTGTCCTTGATTATAGGCTGTGAGAAAAGCGCGAACCCCGTAACTATTGGGAATAACACCGGGGCTAAAGTCATTAAAGTGTTGCTTGTCATAGAACGTTCACCCCTCTTGTAATTAGCCTCAACAATGGCACGCAGAATAATCCCAGATAGAAATTTATCACGAGAAATACAAACATTGAGAATTTATACAGCTTCGTAACAGGAGCAGGCTTAGGCGGGTTATTTTTGTTGTGAGTGAGAATGACAATCACGGCCGGGACGTAATACAACGCATTCAACACCGAACTTGTAGCCAACGCAGCCAACGCCCACACTATGAACTTATTATCAAACGACGCTAGAGTCAGACTCAATTTTGACGCAAAGCCAGCAAACGCCGGTATACCCATCATTGAACAAGCGCCAGCGATTAATCCCATGCCCGCCCAACGATTTACATAGAACGTCCCCATTAACGCGTGTAACTCTTTCTTGTGGCCAGCAGCACTGCTCAAACCCCCAGCCGCCGTAAACAACATAGGCTTCACACAAGCATGAACGATTATATGCAGACAAGCCGCCGCTATTCCAGCAACGGTATTAAGTCCAACGCCCAAGAATATATAGCCGATCTGTGCAACACTTGACCAAGCTATCATGCGTTTAATGTTATTTTGCTTCAATGCGTGTACAGATCCCATTATCATAGCCGCAACGCCCAGAATGAATATCACCGTGTCCATTCGTAAAGCGTGAATGACATCAAGCCCGAAGACTCGATAGAATATTTTGATTATAGTGAACACGTGCCCTTTGAGTACTAAGCCGGATAAAATTGCGCTCGAAGCATTTGTACTTGTTCCATGAGCATCAGGAAGCCACGCAGCAAACGGATATAACGCACTCTTTATGGCAAGCCCTGTTGTGATTAGGCCAAGCGAGACTGTTAAAGGCATTGCGTATTCACGGGTAATCATTAGAACTTGGATAGCTCCGTGCATATTCTGCATCAATAAATGTCCCGTCAAGTCATAAAGCAAGCATATAGCAATCATTACTAAGCCCGACCCTACAAGGCTCATTATCAAGTAACGCAAAGCAGCTCTAGTTGTTGCTGGGCCTTCCTTAACAGCCACGATAGCACAAGCAGCAATTGTGTTAATTTCAATGAATACGTAAGCCGTGAATAAATCGTTCGTGTAAGTAAGAGCTAATAATGAGGCCGTCAATAAATTCACTAGTACAGAAAAAATTTGCCTACGACTTGCAGGAATATCTTCAGCAGTTGATGAGAAATTACCCGTCAATGATAACAACATAGCCACGCAGAACACCAAAGACAATACAGCCTCCAGAGGCCCCGCGCGTAATTCGTTGCCCCAAGGTGCCGGAAAATGTCCCATAGGGAAATTGAAGCTAATATCTTGGCCCGAACTCGTCAAAGCGTAAAGCAAGTAAGCCGACAAAATTGCAACGATAAATATCACAAGGCACGATAACTTTTCTGGAATGCGTTTTTTTCGTGGCAACAACGGTGTGATAATTGCGGCTATCATCAACATGAATATGCTTACAAACGGGATATTGAACGCCACCATGTTATCAATCATGCCAACACTTCCTCTTCTGCGTCCTCGATCTTGGCTTCAAGCTCTTCCTGCTCCTGAGTCATCTTGAGTAATGCTTCGTCAATGTTAAGAGTCCCGTAATGTTCGTAGAGTCTTAGAGTCAAAGCTAACGAGAACGCCGTAACACTTACGCTAACGACAATTCCGGTTAAGACTAAACCAGCAGGAACGGGATTGACGTAAATTCCCGAAGACGTAAGCCAACCTCCGCCAGCCTTTTCGATTAGAATCGGAGCAGCACGACCTTCAACATAACCTTTTGCGGCCAAGAACAAATACACGGCAGTATCCATGATATTAAGGCCAATGATTTTCTTGATTAAATTTCGCTGTAGTAATAGATTTGTGAGACCAATACCCGATAAAATTACCGCGGCAGCCTCATAATGATTCAACAATAATTTTTCGAGCATGTTACATATCTCCTTCACTGAACAATGCGTAAAAGCCGTATAACGTTCCTGCAACGATTAAACCGACGCAAATATTAAGAGGCAAAATTAATCCGGCACTCAAAATATTTCCAACAATGCCTTTAGGAATGATTGAGTGAATCTGATTAGCTCCCGTGAAGAACGAATAACCTTTAGACAAAGCATAAATCATCAACGCCGTTGAACTTGACACTATGAATATACGTTCGTTGAAGAACCTGCGAACACTTTCGAAGCCATAAGCATTAGCACAAAGTATAAGAGCCGTACTCAAAATTGCGCCGCCAGCAAAGCCTCCGCCAGCCGATAAGTGCCCGTTAATCACGACCACGCAGCCCATCATTAATATAACGGGAATAGCCATGACAGCTACACCGCGTAAAATTGTGTCGTCGTTTCTGTAAACATGTAATTGTTTGAACTTGTATTTCTTACTGCTACGAGAATTTCCCAAGATCATCAACACACTGACGGCCGCCGTAAACAAGACTGAAGACTCCCCGAAAGTGTCAAAGGCTCTGTAATCGAGAATCAATCCAGCAACGATATTCTGCGCTCCTGTTTCGTGCCAACCATGTTCAACGTAGCGTCTAATGACTTCATTGTTAGCGGGGTTACGTTCATGACCAAACGGAGGAAGCTCAGCAACAGTTACGAGCAACAACACGACAATCACGAGACAAGTCAAGATGCTCAAAGCTGAATACAGTATCGAGAAAATGTGCAGACCGTGAATTTCCAGCCATTGGTTGTAACGTTCCTTGAGCGTAGCCTCATGAAAGCGCGAAAATTTATCGTGAGGTCTCTGCGTAAATGGGAGGTCGGGGGGCGGTTCTGGTGGGAGAACTTCATTCTCAGGACGCGGGCCATTACCCATTACCCAGTTGAAAAATTTTAGCCAAATAGATTTTAATTCATCGTTCATTGTTTTTTCTCCTCGTCTTTCTTGTGTTCAAGCTGTCCGACTTTCCTCAAGGCCAAGAAGAACAATACGCTCGTTACGCCTGCTCCAACTGCCGCTTCGGTTATTGCCAAGTCCGGAGAACGTAACAACACCCATATAACCGCCATCACTAAGCTATAGCTCATGAAGATTATTACGGAGTTAAGCAAACTTTTTGTGATTGAGACGGAAATTGCACACACTATCAGGAAAAGTAACAACAGCCACTCAATTATCGCCATTAGAATTTCCCTCGCTTTCTTTGGTTGCGTCTATGAAATCGCAGATTAGATTCAAGTTTGGGTTTGTACGGACTTCAGCACGCGCTATTAAGTGACTAGCTACGGGGTTGCATAGCCATAAGAACACTATCACTAACGCCAGCTTCAACGAATAAACGCTCCAGCCGGATAACACCATTAAGCCGGAAAGAACTAATAACGCTCCTAACGTGTCGCATTTTGAAGCAACGTGAACGCGATTTAACATTGTCGAGAACCTGAATATCCCGATTGTTGTCGTCGCAAGAACATATAGGCCCGTAATTATTAACCCGCCCGCTATTAATACTCGTATCACTTCGACTCTTCCTCCTCCTCTTCCTTCTTCTCTAAGACTGCTCGCGCCAAAACTACCACCGACAAAAAATTTATTATCGCGTAAATCAGGCATATATCCGCCAAATAATCCTCGCCGATTATCAAAGCCAAAATCGCTATCAACACTATGACTTTTGTACCGACTATGCTAGACGCAATTATCCTGTCAGAGAATCTTGGCCCAAGAGCTGCTCGCATTAAGCACAAAAATATCGTGAACGATAAGATACTTGCTCCACAAATTAGCAAAAAATTTCGTATCGTATCCACATCAGGCATTTAATCTAGCCTCCATTCTTGATAATAATCTCTCGAATATACTATTTTGGAGTCCCTTGGCTATCTCGCGGTCAAGAGCATGAACGAGCAATTCATTTCCTTCAAGCGATATTGTGATAGTCCCGGGCGTCAATGTGATTGAGTTCGCAAGAGCTACCCTAGCTATGTCAGTCTTCAAGGGCGTGTTGAATTTCACGAGGCAAGGTTCAACTTTTATCTCCGGAGCTAGAACTAGTTTTGAGATTAACAAATTTGCCTTGATTATCTCGATTAACAACACTATCCCATAAATTACAACGTTAGGAAAAATTTTCAGGAATCTGATCAGGCCACGGACATTAAGATTTAGTCCTATAACTTTTTGAACGAATAAATCCAGCAACAACGAAATTATTATGCCAGCTATTATGATCTCGAATGTAATTCTGCCGTTAAATATCACCCATAGTAAGAAATATATGAGGCTCACTTACTTACCTCCCCACAAAATTTTGATAAATAATTTGGATTGAAAATTGCCCTCAATTTTAGCATAATGCGTTCATAAACATTCAAAGGAGAATAAATTTTTCATGAGCAATATAAATTTCAATGATCAATGCGTTCACGTCGTCTTTCTTGGCCTTCCTAACGTACCTGGTATAGCTGCGGAGATATTCAGCGCTCTTTCGGAGCATTCCGTAAGTGTCAGCATGGTAACTCAAAACACAATGAGGGGCGGACGTAGCGATTTGTCATTCCTGTTAAGTAAAGATAGGCTGGACGAAATGATCCCGTTATGTCGTGAAGTTTCAGAAAAAGTTGGCGGCCAAGGTGTTTCATTTGCCACTGAAGTTGCTGCTATAACCGTTAATTTACAATCGGGGGCAAATTCTGCTGATACACTTGCGAAAATCTTCAAGGCTCTTGCTTCCGTCAATGCTAACATCGAGATAATTAACTCAACTTTGGAGAGCGCTATTTGTATCGTGAGTCTTACAAGGGCACGCGAAGGACTCGAGGCACTGGAAAAAGCTTTTGATGGGAGGTAAATTTTCATGGAGTTCAAAGATCCTTTAGTGCAATATTTGGGAGAATGGTCAGCCGGAATGAACGTATATTCAGTTGCATTCAGATTCATTCTAGTTTTGATCCTGGCGTCGTTAATAGGCACTGAACGTTTGAGCAAGAGACATTCAGCGGGGCTAAGGACGTTCATAATAGTTTCGTTGTCGTCGGCAGTGTCAGCTATGATTGACGTGTGCATGATCTCAAAAACTCAAATGGGCTTGCCAATTATCTCTGCTGCTTCTGTTATCTCAATAGCAATGATCAGCGGCAACTCGATATTATTTAGCTCAAAGAGTCAGATTAAGGGCTTAACGACTTCTGCGGGATTATGGGGCTGCGGAATGGTTGGACTTGCTACGGGCGCAGGATTATACACGATAGCTTTGATCTCGTTCGTGGCGTTGTTATGCTGCATATCGAAACTTTCATTGATTGAAGGATTCTTGAAGGACAGATCAAACCACTTTGAAGTATTGCTTGAACTCAAAAACACGTATAACCTTCAAGACTTTGTTACAACGCTGCGTAAACTTGGCCTCAAAATTGATGACATTGAATCGAATCCAGCTTACTTAAATTCAGGCTTAAGCGTTTACACCGTGTCAATAACTATCAGCCAGAGAGACTTTGAGAAATATAAGAAGCACGCTGACATTATCGAAGCTCTACGCTCATTAGATTACATTCATTACATAGAAGAACTTTAGCGCAACAAAAAAGAGGCTCCCGATTATTCAGGAGTCTCTTCATTGATTTATTCGTGGAATATGTCTTTGCTCTCGACAGTCGGTTGTTGTTCCTGACGAGGCTTATTAAACGGTTTTTTGTCCCCTTTGTTGAATTTCGGCTTTGGCTTGAACTCTTTCTTGCGCGACGAGGCTCTGAAAGCTTCTGAACCTGTTCCGGCCGGGATCAAGTGACCGATTATGACATTCTCCTTCAAACCGCTTAACGGATCTAACTCACCTTTGACGGCGGCACCGGCTAATACCTGCGCAGTCTGTTGGAATGATGCTGCACTCAAGAAGCTATCAGTTGCAAGAGCTGCTTTAGTTATACCGTGAATGAACGGCTTACACTCTGGAAACTCGCGCATTCTCTGAATGAACGAACAATCGCGAATCAGGTGGCACACTTCCATTTTTGCATTGGTCGGCCTCACGAAAATTTCGAACATATTCAAGTCCGCAAGGTCCTCAATGACTTTGGCTTTAATCTCAAGGCCTCCTGGGAATTTTGGTGGCTCTGGTTTAACTACCTCGGGCTTGGCCTGTGCTTCAGTATCAGGTGTCGCGGCTTCAGTCGGTTGTGCTTGAGTCTCTGCTTGTGGCTCAGGCGTTGGAGCTTCAGGTTGAGGCTGATTTTCCTGCGGCTTCTGTTCTGGTTCTTTTGGTTCAGGGTTAGGCCAGTTAGCTCTTACGAGAATTTTGTTGCGGACTTTTGGTAAAATTGATTTCACGATGAGATCGCGGCGAGTCAAAATTATAGTATCGTCCTCGTTCTCAAGTTCAATTTGCTGGATAGTTCCGTCTGCAATCGCGTCAATCACTTCATCATTGAGATAATTGCCGGTGGATTCTCCGTCCTCGTAAATTTCCCTGTCAATGTAGCCTCTATCCTTGTCCTTCAGGTAAGCTCTAATCGCATCAGCTACAACATAATGCTCAACAGTGTTCCAGACTTTTACATCACGAATACCAGATTGAATGATACGGTTGACGGTTTTTTCGGTGATAAGGACGTCGTGATTCAACAGCATTTTGTTTCCAGACATAGTATCTTCGGAGATCCATTTTATGCCTGTCATACGCGTTAAAAGGTCTCTATCTCTGACGCGAACGATCGGGGTATACGTCAACGCTGTTATACGTTTCAATTCTATCGGGCCAAGCTGTGTACCTTTGCTCATTTTGCCCTTAGGCATTTTGATATCGCGGACCAATCTCAAGCCTTCGTATCTCTTTCGGAAAGCTGATCTACCGATTACTACGTCAACGTCTTGAACTTGGCCGGACATTTTGTCAGTGTGTTCAATCGTGAGAACTTTTACGGTTACGCCAGGTGTCAAAATTTTCCTGAACATTTCCTCGGTTAATTTTTGGCCTACAAATTCCTGGATCTCTTCGTCAGGTTTATCAATTGCTACGAGAGTCTCGCCACCAAATAATTTCATGGCATTAGCGATTCGCTTCTCATTGTCTTCCCGTATGCTAAGCTCTTTGTATTTGAGTTCATCTTCCCAAATCATATCGCCAGCTACAAAATTCGTGTCGCCTTCCTCAATGACTTTCACTTTGTTCAACGGGGCAACTTTACGCAATATAACTTCAATGTGCTTATTATTTATGCTGACGCCTTGAGAGTTATAGACGTTCTGAATCTCATCAACGAGCATTCTTTGTACAGCGTCGATTCCGTTGACTTCAAGCAACTGTTGAGGATCTATGCTGCCTTCTGTTAACGGTGTGAGCTTGTTGACCTCAAGACCGACTTCAATTCCCTCGCGGATTTCTTGGCCTGAAGGGATTGGGTGAGTGATAGTTTCGCCCTCGTCGTTTTCGATAATGACCTTGCGTTTGCCTTCAGTGATAATATCCTTGATTCGTCCGTCAAGCCCTGCGAGTATGCAAACTTTTCTTGGCCTCCTGACCTCGAACAATTGCTCGATTCTCGGAAGACCTTGCGTAATATCTTCAGCTGAACGAACGCCACCAGTATGGAACGTTCTCATAGTAAGCTGCGTACCTGGTTCACCGATTGATTGAGCCGCGACTACACCTACAGCTTCACCGATTGGGACGAGTTTACGCGACGAAAGGTCATTGCCGTAACATTTCTGACATACGCCTTTTTTGAGAGCACATGCCAAAGGACTTCTTACCCATACTTCATCAATTCCGGCGGCTTCGATTTTCTTAGCAAGAGCTTCAGTGATAATGTCGCCAGATTTCACGAGTACTTCTCCGTCGACCTCAATATCATGCAATGAAGTTCTACCGGCGATTCTTTCAGCTATACCGATCATGACCTTGCCTTCACTTAACAACGGACGTATACAAATTCCCTTGTCAGTTCCGCAATCGTGTTTCGTGATAATTAAATCCTGTGCAACGTCTACAAGCCTACGAGTCAAGTAACCTGATTTAGCCGTTCTTAAAGCAGTATCAGCGAGTCCCTTTCTAGCTCCGTGAGTCGAAATGAAATATTCAAGCATGTTCATTCCCTCGCGGAAGTTAGCTGTGATTGGGTAGTCAATAGTCTTTCCTGTCGGGTCAGCCATTAAGCCACGAATGCCGGCCATTTGTCCCATTTGTCCAAGAGAGCCTCGCGCGCCGCTTTCAACCATCATACGGACGGGGTTATCTTCGGTCATGTGCTCTTTGATTTTCTCTGCTATATCTTTTGTAGCTTGTGCCCATAACTTGCCCTTTTGCTCAAGATATTCATCGTAGGTTAATAAACCCATTTCGTAGTTATCTTTTGCAACGTTGTCTTCAGCTTGTGTAGCTTGCGTGATCGTAGTTTTCTCGTCAGGGATTCTTACGGCCTGAACACCGAAACTAATTCCGCTACGTGCTGCCCAGTGATAGCCAAGCGATTTAATCTCGTCAAGCATTTCAACGACTCCGGGCCTGTCAACTTTGTCGTAAGCATCATCGAGTAAGCGCCCAATCTTTTTCTTGTCAAGTTGTTCATTAACGAATCTAAGTTGCTTTGCTATACGAGTGTTGAACATTACACGGCCGGGGCTTGTCTCAAAGAATACAATTCTTGGTTCGCCCTCAAGCTCGTCAAAGCTATCAACGATTACGGCTTTATTATCGTGGGTATATTTTCTGCGTCCCTTTGGGTGTCCGAACTCGTCGGGATTTTCCTTGAGCCAGATACTAGCGTTTACGTGAACAGTTCCATGCGAGATAGCTGCTAAAACGTCGTCAGTGTTTGCAAAGTGCATTCCGTCGCCTTTGAGTCCCTTGCGCATGTCAGTTAAGTAATACACTCCCAAAACTATATCTTGTGTAGGAGTAACAACAGGACGCCCGCTTGCAGGTGAGAGCAAATTATTTGCCGATAACATCAACAACCTAGCTTCGGCTTGAGCTTCAATGCTTAATGGAACGTGTACAGCCATTTGGTCTCCGTCAAAGTCAGCGTTAAAAGCTGTGCAGACCATTGGGTGAAGTCGAATTGCCTTGCCCTCCATTAACACCGGTTCGAATGCCTGAATGCCTAATCTATGTAACGTAGGGGCACGGTTAAGCATTACGGGGTGATCCTTGATTATGTTCTCGAGAATCTCCCAAACTTCTCCGCCGCCTTTCTCGATTTTGCGTTTAGCGTTCTTGACGTTAGGAGCCAATCCACCTTCAACGAGCCTACGAATTACGAACGGTTTGAAGAGTTCCAACGCCATTTGCTTTGGTAATCCACACTGATAAATCTTCAACTGCGGCCCAATAACGATAACTGAACGTCCGGAATAGTCTACACGTTTACCCAACAGGTTTTGACGGAAACGACCTTTTTTACCTCGTAACAAGTCAGTCAAACTCTTCAGAGGTCTATTGCCTGCGCCTAAAACTGCTTTTCCGACACGGCCATTATCGATTAAGGCGTCAACACATTCCTGAAGCATACGTTTTTCGTTACGCACGATTATCTCAGGAGCATTGAGGGCCTGTAACTTTTTGAGCCTATTGTTACGGTTAATTACACGACGATATAAATCATTTAGATCACTTGTCGCGAATCTTCCTCCGTCCAACTGAACCAATGGCCTTAAATCCGGCGGAATTACAGGCAATACTTTCAGGATCATTGATTGAGGCTTTGAGTCACTCTTTCTGAAGTCCTCGACGACCTGTAAACGCTTGATTAATTTTCGCTTCTTCTGTCCTGTCGTGTCAGCTATCTGTTCGCGTAATGAATCGGACAATAAATCTAAATCCAGCTTGTTAATTAACGCCTGTACACCATCAGCACCAATTCCGGCTTCAAATTTATCGTCATATTTGCGGCATAATCTCTGCATGTGCTCAAAAATTACGTCGCCTTGATTGAACATTGAAGAGCCTGGCGCGATTACTAAGTGGCTTGGATCGTCAACAACTTTTTCGTGACGCATTACTCTGAATTTTCCTGGATATAATTTTTCAAGGTCAGTTAATTCACTTCGCGATAGAATTTGTCCCTTGACATAAGGCAATTTCACGGCGGAGGTTACTATGAATGCTTCACTGCTTCCAACTTTTGCGCGTGTGGCGTTATCGTCGGCTTTTGATACTGGAACTATAGCGCCTGCTTCCAGATCTAACTCTTCGGAGTCCTCACTAAGGATAAAAGCTGGCTCTACCTTAAAACTATCTTCGCCGTAATCGGTCTTGTATCTTGCAACTTGCTGGATCGATAAAATATCGCCAACATTTACCGGGACATTCTCTATACCTTCAAGCTGAAACGCTTCCTCACAAGCAAATCCTTCACCCTGATAGTGAGAGTGAATCTTTAATTCGCTGTCAAATATTACGGCACCTTTTGCGATTATGTCGGGGCGTTCTGTCTCTGTAACTTTGTAGCCTTTCTCGGTCTTTCTTGAAGGCGCGAAGTATATGACTTTCTCAAGGTCTTTGGCACTCGTTCCAAGTAAGAGGCTTAAACGGCTTGGGATTCCTCGTAAATACCAGATATGAACAACAGGGACTGCCAAGTCTATATGTCCCATACGTTCACGTCTTACGCGATTGTCAGTAACTTCTACGCCGCAATGTTCGCAGACTACTCCTTTGAATTTGGGGCCAGAGCGTTTGTATTTTCCACAGCGACATTCATAGCTTCTTGTCGGGCCAAAAATTCTCTCGCAAAATAATCCGTCTACCTCGGGCCTTAACGTTCTGTAATTTATAGTTTCGGGTTTGAGTACTTCACCTTTTGAGATCTCGTGAATCCTATCAGGCGTAGCAAGCTTGATTCTTACTCCCGTGATTTCTTTTCTCTTTGCCAAATCTAAATTTCACCCTCTCCATCTGTTGTAGGCTCATCAAAAATGCCTGGCACTTCTGGAATTTTTGCTTGATCGTCGAGTAACATTTCCTCGTTCATCTTCTCTATATCTTCCTCGCTTGGTTCAGCACTCTCAAAAATATCCGCGGCCATTTCCTGAATCTTGCTGTCAGAAATTTCGTCGGAAGCTTGAGAATTTTCATCAGCGTTGAATTTTACTCTAGGTTTCCTTGGCTTTTTGGGGGACGCAAACACGTCGGAGGATTTTTGACCGCCTCCCATGAATACGGGCTTGTCGTCTTCCTCAATTGGTATATCTCCGTGCGATCCGTCATCAAACGTTACGTCAACGTCTAATCCAAGTCCTTGCAATTCCTTCACAAGTACTCTAAAGCTTTCGGGCACACCGGGTTTCACGAGGCTTTGACCTTTCACAATGCGTTCATAAGTCTTATCACGTCCGCGAATGTCGTCGGATTTTACCGTCAAGATTTCCTGTAAGACGTTTGCTGCGCCGTAGCCTTCAAGGGCCCAAACTTCCATTTCCCCGAATCTCTGACCACCAAACTGTGCTTTACCGCCTAAAGGTTGTTGAGTGATTAAGCTGTAAGGACCGGTTGAACGCGCGTGGATCTTGTCATCAACCAAGTGATTTAATTTCAACATGTACATACAACCTATAGTAACTTTCTTGTCCATTGGGCGACCTGTTCTGCCGTCTTTGATCGTGATCATTCCGTCTTCGGTCAGGTCTTTATATTTCTCGGCGGCGATCTTTCTCATTTCGGCAAAAATTTCCTGCTCGTTGGCTCCCTCAAAAACTGGCGTCGAGACGTACCAATCATTATTGACAGCCACAAAGCCCATGATAGTTTCGAGAACTTGGCCAAGGTTCATACGGCTGGGAACTCCCAAAGGATTCAGAACTATATCTACGGGTGTACCATCGGGTAAATATGGCATATCCTCAACGGGCAATATACGACTTACGACGCCTTTGTTTCCGTGACGGCCTGCCATTTTGTCTCCGACTGTGATTTTACGACGCTGAGCAACATAAACTTTCACGGCACGAATTACACCAGAGCCAAGAGCTTCGGGGCTGTTTCTGCGATCCATTTGCTTGACTGCTACGACTTTTCCCCAAGAACCATTAGGCAACTTCAAAGAGTTATCGCGGACTTCTCTGGCTTTCTCACCAAAAATTGCGCGCAATAATTTCTCTTCGGGCGTCTGATCTGATTCACCCTTGGGCGTAACTTTTCCAACGAGAATATCTCCGGCCGAAACTTCCGCACCGATCCTTATAATTCCGTCGTCGCCTAAATTTCGCAACATATCCTCGCCAACGTTTGGAATATCGCGGGTAATTTCTTCTGCGCCTAATTTTGTTTCGCGGGCTTCGATTTCGTACTCCTCAATATGCATGGAAGTGAATTTGTCTTCCTTGACGAGATTTTCGCTTAACAGTATTGCGTCCTCAAAGTTATAGCCCTCCCAAGGAACAAACGCGACCAAGACATTATGACCAAGTGCAAGCTCTCCATTATCAATAGCTTGACCGTCGGCAATAATATCGCCCTTTTCGATCGCTTCCCCCTTCTTAACCAATGGCCTTTGATGAATTAACGTTGATTGATTCGAACGTCTGAACTTGATCAACTCGTAAGCTCTTTCGCGACCACGCTTATTTGTAACTTTCACGCAATCTGAATCAACATAAGTTACAACCCCGCCTTCTCTAGCAACTACACAAGAGCCTGAATCGCGCGCTATCCTGTGTTCGATTCCTGTTCCTACTCTGGGAGCTTCAGGCGTGATTAACGGGACTGCTTGACGCTGCATGTTGGACCCCATTAAGGCTCTGTTGGCGTCGTCATGCTCAAGGAATGGGATCAAAGCAGTTGACGGGGAGACTATTTGACGCGGAGAAACGTCCATATAATCCACCATTTCTTTAGGCACTGTGATAATTTCGTCGGCGTGTCTAGTCGGGCAGGTTTCGCCAGCTATCGTAATTCCGTCGTCCTCAAGCGGGGTGTTAGCCATAGCAACGTAGCTCTTGTCTTCATCATCAGCGGATAATAAAACAGTCTCGTCGGTTAATTTTCCGTTCTTAACTTTTCTGCGTGGTGTTACAAGAAATCCGTGTGAGTTCAAACTTGCGTACGTGGTCAACGATGAAACTAGACCTATATTTGGGCCTTCAGGAGTCTCGATCGGACAAACTCTTCCGTAGTGGGTATAGTGAACGTCTCTAGCCTCAAAACCTGCTCTTTCACGACTTAAACCGCCTGGGCCTAACGCTGAAAGCCTTCTTCTGTGAGTAACTTCTGCTAACGGGTTAGTCTGGTCCATGAACTGCGATAACTGACCGGAACCAAAAAATTCACGTAAACAAGCAGCGATTGGCCTAACGTTGATTAATTCACGCCCTGTAACTTCATCAAGGTTAGGAATAGTTGTCATACGTTCACGGACGATTCGTTCCATGCGTAACAAGCCTATACGTACTTGATTCTGTAAAAGCTCACCGATTGAGCGTACTCGCCTGTTTCCTAAATGGTCAATATCGTCGCTGATCTTGTCCTCTTCACGCATAGCAAACATCTCTTTCATGATCGCTATAACGTCATCGAGAGTTATAAGCCTTTCATCTTCGGAGACATTCATATTTAGGCGCCTGTTCAGCTTGTAACGACCGACCCTGCCTAAAGTGTAACGCCTTGGATCCTGCAATAAGCTCTTGAAATAGTCGCGGGCATTTTCGATTCTTGCTAATTCGTTTGGTCTAAGACGCTTGAAAATTTCCTGTATAGCTTCGTCAGGGCTTTTGGTTCTTTCACGGTCAAGTGTCCTGGCTAAATCATTGTTCATATCATAAACTTCGATTCCGGCATCTTCGCTTGGGTCAGCGTCATAGAGTTTAGCCAAAATCTCATCAGTGATAATACTGCCTTTTGCCACGATCAACGTAGCTTCATTTAATTCTTCGTCGTCGTCATAGACATCTTCGGCGGACATACAACCTTTGAGATCGTTATCGAAGTGCCTGAACACAGTGCCTACGTCCAAAAGATCTAAAATTTCGTCGTTGTTGTTAGCACCAAGTGCTTTTAGTAATAGCGTTATGGGTAAACGTTTTCTGTTATCAATATTAGCTGTGATTACTTCCTTCTCTGACTCGGGCATGGCAAAATCCAACCAAGCGCCCCTATCCGGGATCAACTTAGCCGAACAAGTCTCGCCTGAATGAGTGAAATAAATTCCTGCTGACCTGGCCAATTGGTTTATTACTACGCGTTCAGTGCCGTTAATAATAAATGTGCCTCTGTCGGTCATTACGGGAAAATCACCTAAGAAAATCTCTTTAGCTTCTTTCCTTACTTGTGTCTGTGTGTTTGTGAGCCTTATCGTAGCTTTTATAGGCCGGGCCCACGTCATATCTTTTTGCCTTGCCTCTTCCTCTGTAATCTTAGGTTTGTCAATCGAATAACTTACAAATTCAAGCGCAAAATTTCCGTCATAACTTTCTATTGGGAAAACTTCTTCTAACAATTCCTGAAGTCCTTGTGAAACTCTTTCTTCAGGTGGTACGTTATCCTGATAGAACCAGTGATACGAATCTCTCTGTACTTCGATCATATCAGGCATATTTACTACATCACGAGCGCGTCCGAACGTGTATCTTTTTCGGGTTTTGCTGATTGGAACAAACTCAGGCATTTTATTCCTCCCCTGATGGTCTGTTTTTGCATTTTGTGCAATGAGGCATAATAACAAAAGAATACAACCATGTCAAGCAACACAGCCGTATTCCCAATTATTCTCTATATCATAGTATTCTTGGTGCCCGATAGAGGACTCGAACCTCCACAGCCTCGCGACCACTAGAACCTGAATCTAGCGCGTCTACCAATTCCGCCAACCGGGCTTTAGGTTTAATTCTCTTTAACGGAAAAATATTTTAGCAGTGTGTGAGATTTTTGCAACCATGAAAATTTTAGCCACTAGTCATACAGAAATTGCCACAAAAAAATCCTGCTGATCGACTCAACAGGACTCGTTATCCTCATTATTATGGAGCCGATTTTCGGATTTGAACCGAAGACCCCATCCTTACCATGGATGTGCTCTGCCGGCTGAGCTAAATCGGC
>FLNX01004558.1_pt1 | contig 51035 bp, 51 predicted proteins | sample 1140341 | NCBI WGS metagenome assembly FLNX01 (sample SAMEA3878208, study PRJEB12797) | bioreactor metagenome | biome: Moose rumen | place: Sweden | collected 2011-10
TGTCTACGCGTTACTCACCCGTTTGCCACTCGGTTCTCAAAAGCAAGCTTTCAATCACCTCGTTCGACTTGCATGTGTTAAGCACGCCGCCAGCGTTCGTCCTGAGCCAGGATCAAACTCTCCATAAAAATTATATGAAGAACTTAATCAAGCTCTCAATCATCTTTTAAAGAAATTGCCGATTGCTATGTTGTTCATACCAATCGATGTTTTTTAATAAGAAGCAAATGCTTCTCAAACATCTGGCTTTAATCATGTTGCATGATTATTTGCATTGTTTAGTTTTCAAAGAACAATCTGTTTCGCTTTCCGCCTTTCGCCTCAAGCGACTTATTTATCTTATCGCATTCAGCTTAGCTTGTCAACATCTTTTTTAGAAAATTTTCAAAGCCTTTCAGGTTATCGCCAAAACTCCTTACCTGTCAGGGATTTATGAGCTTTGCAGTGCCTTGTCTGTCAGCGACTTGTATTATGATACACGAGTTATATGCTGCTGTCAACACCGTTTTAGAAAAAAGATAAAAATATTGTCAAGCCTATTCACCTTGCGGTATAATGGGTCAACAAGAGAAAAGGAGTTGATAGCATGATTTCCACCCGTGGACGTTATGCCCTGCGTGTTATGCTGGACTTGGCCGAAAATGAAAACGGTAAATACATTCCCCTCAAAGATATAGCCGCCCGTCAAGAAATTTCCAAAAAGTATTTGGAGATTATCGTCAAGGATTTGGTCGGCAGCGGCCTTCTCATCGGTGCCAGTGGCAAAGGCGGCGGTTACAAACTCTGCCGTGCCCCTGAGGAATACACTATCGGTGAGATCATTGAACTGATGGAAGGTTCTCTGGCACCTGTAGCCTGTTTGTCTGATGCAAATTATGACTGCCAGCGGCAAAAAATCTGTAAGACCCTTCCTCTCTGGACAGAATACCAGCAAATGGTTCACAATTTCTTTTATCAGAAGAAATTAAGCGACCTGCTTTAATAAAAAGGCGATGCCCGAGCACTAAACCTCTGGCATCGCCTTTTTATGTGTATTGTGTATTTAGAGAGTGAGCCTTAATCGTTGAACAATTCTGTTGAAAGGTATCTGTCACCTGTATCGGGAAGCAAGGCCACAATGTTCTTGCCCTTAAATTCCGGACGCTTGGCTAATTGCACGGCAGCAGCCAGAGCTGCACCGGCGGAAATGCCGACCAGCACACCTTCGCTATGAGCAAACTGGCGGCCATATTTGAAGGCATCCTCGTTGCTGATGGGCAGAACCTCATCATAAATCTTGGTGTCCAGAGTTTCCGGCACAAAGCCTGCGCCAATGCCCTGAATCTTATGAGGGCCAGCCGTCCCCTTGCTAAGTACCGGCGAACTTTCCGGCTCTACCGCAGTTATATGTACATCAGCCTTCTGCTTTTTCAGATAACGGCCTACGCCCGTAAGCGTGCCGCCCGTACCTACACCTGCTACAAAGGCATCGACTTTGCCATCCGTGTCCTGCCAGATTTCCGGGCCGGTAGTGGCTTCATGAATAGCCGGGTTAGCCTGATTGGTAAACTGCGAAGGAATAAACGCATTCGGCGTTTCCTGAGCAAGCTCTTCAGCCTTGGCAATAGCCCCTTTCATGCCCTTGGAACCATCGGTCAATACAATCTGGGCACCGTAAGCCTTTAAGAGGTTACGGCGTTCCACGCTCATGGTTTCCGGCATGGTCAAAATAGCCTTATAGCCGCGAGCTGCAGCAAAGCTGGCCAGACCAATGCCTGTATTACCGCTGGTGGGTTCGATAATAACCGTATCTTTGGTGATTTTGCCTTCCTTTTCCGCCTGCTCAATCATCGCCTTGGCAATGCGGTCCTTGACGCTGCCAGCCGGGTTCAGGTATTCCAGCTTGACAAAAATATTAGCCTGCAAATCATTAGCCTTGATAAAGTTATTCACCTTAAGCAGCGGCGTATTGCCGATTAGTTCCGTCACACTGTTATAAATCTTTGCCATTATAATTTCCTCCTTTTTTATTTAGCTGCAGCAAACCCTTTTTCGAGGTCTGCAATAATATCATCAATATGTTCCGTACCAATGGACAGACGGATAGTGCTCTGGGAAATGCCCTGGTCGGCCAGTTCTTCATCCGTCAACTGGGAATGCGTCGTGGATGCCGGATGAATGACGAGGCTCTTAACATCAGCCACATTGGCGAGCAGGGAGAAGATTTCCAGATTGTCGATAAACTTCCAAGCCGCTTCTTTGCCGCCCTTGATTTCAAACGTAAAGATGGACGCACCGCCATTCGGGAAATACTTTTCATAGAGCGCATGGTCAGGATGGTCAGGCAGGGATGGATGGTTGACCTTCGCCACCTGCGGATGCTTGCTTAAAAATTCCACAACTTTCTTTGTGTTTTCCGCATGGCGTTCCAAACGCAGGGACAAAGTTTCCACGCCCTGCAACAGCAGGAAAGCATTGAACGGAGAAATTGCACCGCCCAGGTCACGCAGAAGAATGGCCCTTACATAGGTTACAAAGGCAGCCGGGCCGGCAGCCTCAGCAAAAGATACGCCATGATAGCTGGGATTCGGGTCAGCAATGCCGGGATAGTTGCCGCTGGCCTTCCAGTCAAAACTGCCGCCATCCACGATTACGCCGCCCAAGGTCGTGCCATGACCGCCGATAAACTTCGTAGCCGAATGTACCACGATGTCCGCCCCATGCTCTAGCGGACGAATGAGATACGGCGTGCCGAATGTATTGTCAATGACCAAGGGCAGCCCATGTTTATGGGCAATTTCCGCAATGGCGTCAATGTCAGGAATATCACTGTTGGGATTGCCCAGCGTTTCGAGATAGATAGCGCGCGTGTTTTCCTCGATAGCCCCTTCTACTTCGGCCAGATTATGCGCGTCAACAAAGGTAGCTTCCACACCAAACTCCGGCAGCGTATGCGCCAGCAGGTTGTAGGTACCGCCGTAAATGGTTTTCTGTGCTACGATATGACCACCATTAGCCGCCAGTGCCTGAATGGTATAAGTGATAGCTGCCGCACCGGAAGCAACCGCCAGAGCTGCCGTGCCGCCTTCCAGAGCGGCGATGCGCTTTTCCAAAACGTCCTGCGTGGAGTTCGTCAGACGGCCATAGATGTTGCCTGCATCGGCCAGGCCAAAACGGTCGGCTGCGTGCTGGCTGTTGCGGAATACATAAGATGTGGTCTGGTAAATAGGTACTGCCCGCGCATCCGATGCCGGGTCCGGCTGTTCCTGTCCTACATGCAGCTGCAAGGTTTCAAATTTGTACTGGCTCATAAATAAAATCCCCTTTCATCATCAAGCAAAAAGAGGTTCCAAAAGCTCCCTTTAATCCAAGGGTCTTGCTTCTGGAACCTCCAATTTTTTTGGTCAGTTCTTTTCGTTGTTAAGTTACATACCATATTTTCTTGGCATGACTATATGTTACATTATTACACCCATTATGTCAATAGGCATAATTTCTTTTTTTGCTTATTATTCAAATACCATCGCCGTCCATAAAACGCTGTTTTTCCAAACGATCAAAATGCGTGACATTCCCCTGTTTGACAATGATACTCAACCGTCCGTAGTAAAGGCTTTGCAGCTCCCGTTCAATGGTACGGCGCAGATTTTTCTCCGTTTCTGCTGACCATTTATCAGGCCTGGTCACACCTTGCCAAGGATGTACCCGCATTTTCTCCGTGCGCTCCACCTGTATGAGAATGCCATTTTGAGCCACCAGCACAACTTCCCCAAAATAGACTTCCCTTAAAACATCCATTATATAGTTCAGCACTTCTGCAGGTATATCTTTCATAACGCTCTCCCCTAATTGACGATAGCCTTATGTTACACTATTACACCTATCATGTCAATATGTCGGTTAAGCATCTTTCCTGCCTACAAATCCTGTTCTGCCAGCCCCAGCTTTTTCTTCCAATAGCCGGAATAAACAACCGCCATGGGATTATTGCCGAGTACGCGGTCTTTTACCACTAAAGTAGTCACCGGCCCATGGCATGCTTTGGAAAAGAGCGCATCATGCCCGACACACAAGCCGGCAGAGACAAACAGTTCCGTCCCATGCTCATTTAGATATTGCGCCTGCGCCTTGGGGTTGCACATAGGTTCGACAGCATTTGCCGGATTGACTTTTTTAAGGCGCAGAACATCCTTGCCTATGCCGCAATTCTTACAGCAGACAGACTGCACCTCAAAGCCCTGGTCAGTAAAAAATTTGGCAAAAAGTTTGGCCTCATCCCTAATCCCCATGCAAAATCCCAGACCAATCGTCTTATAGCCCATCTTTTTGGCAAACGCTGCTGTTTCCTGCAAACGGGTATACTTCATATAATACGTTGCCTCAACATAAGCTGCGGCTTTCATGATTTTGCGTTCTTCTTTGTCATACAGGGCCAGCACCTGCGCCTGTTCCACAGGCACGCAGCTCCTGCCCTTTTGAAAACACATGTGATTAGCATTGCAATTCGCGCAATCTCCCAACATAATACACACCACCTTCGCTAGTGCTCTTTACTTAACCACTACATAATCAGACTGCTTATACACCTCGTCTGTAATCTCCTGGCCTATGCCGGGCAATTCCGGTACGGTATAATAGCCATCCTGGGGCTGATAATCATACACCACCAGTTCCTGATATTCCGGCAACAAAGTCTTTTGATGATGTTCATGAATGCAGAAATTCGGAATGGCTGCCTCCGCATGCAGCGCCGCAGCCTCAGCCACGCCTGTGCCGGCCACATGTGCCTGTACTGTAATTTCATAGGCATGCGCCGTATCGACAATTTTCTTGAACTCCGAAAAGCCGCCACACGAACCCAAATCCGGCTGGATAACGTCAATGGCACGGTTCTCAAAATAGGGCAGGTAGCCCCAGCGTGAGTATATGCGTTCCCCGGAGGCCAGGGGAATATTGACCTTGTCCTTGACCTCGCGCAATAACTGCGGATTAAGCGGCGTATTGACTTCCTCATAGAAGAAAATATTATATTTTTCCACAGCCTGGGCAAACTGAATGGCACTGACCAAATCTGTCCGGGCGTGGTTTTCGATGATGATATCCACCTCCGGGCCGACGGCCTCCCGGATAGCTGCCACCCGTTCTTCCCCCAAAGCAATGTATTTATGGGAAAGCGGCCCCTCCAAATGCGGCAGGGCTTTTCCCTCCCGGTCAAAGCCCAGGACATCGACCTTTACGGCATCATAGCCTTCAGCGATGGCCTTACGGGCCTCCTCCGCATAATCTTCCTTGGGCCCTTTCGGCTTGCGCACCTTGCCCCAGCCCAGCTGCAGCTGCGAGGCATACGCCCGGAGCTGCGAACGCACCTTGCCGCCCAGCAGTTTATAAACCGGCACGCCCAAGGCTTTGCCCTTTATATCCCAAAGAGCGATGTCCAGCGCGGAAATGGCCGAAAAGATAATCGTGCCGCCGCCCTGTCCCCAAAAGGTTTCCTTCAGCAGTTTTTCCCAGATTTTTTCCGTGTTGAACGGGTCTTCCCCGATAAGCAGGCCGGCAAAATCCTTAATAGCCCCCACCGCACCGGAACCGCCCCGGCCATAGGCCATACCAGCCTCCCCTAAACCGTATATGCCTTCGTCTGTAGACACTTTGACCAATATCGGCCGCTGCCCGGACTGGGGCCGGGTATGTACATGAAATATCTCTACCTGTGTTATCTTCATCAAAATCACCTTTTCTTAAATTACGTATTCTTCTGCCAGATTCTTCCCTGCCTCGTCCCCCATGATATGCGACAGGATAAGATGTTCGTAATGGGCCGTGTCAATACTGCGCACCCGTGGTCTGGCCAGTTCTATACTTTTATCCAGGGTAATTTGGCCATCATCGAGCAGGATAACCCTGTCAGCCAGGTTCACGGCCTCTGACACGTCATGCGTTACCAAAATAATCGTCAGGCCCAGCTGTTTCCAAAGTTTTTCTATCAGCTGCTGCATATTGAGCCTGGTCAGCGCGTCCAGAGCACTTAAAGGTTCATCAAGGAGCAGCACCTTGGGCGTGCCCACCAAAGCTCTGGCCAGGGCCACTCTCTGCCGCTGGCCGCCGGAAAGGTCAGATGGCCAGGCCTCTTCCCGGCCGGATAAGCCGACTGCCGCTAAGGCTTGATAGGCTTTATCACGACTGCGTTCCGGCGAGCCCAGAATGACATTTTGCCATACATTCTTCCACGGCAGCAGCCGTGCGTCTTGAAACAGGAACCTTACATTGGCATCTATCTTGTCCACGAGGCGGTCCTGTATGCGGATTTCACCGCCCGACTGCCGGTCCAGCACAGAAATCAGGCGCAGCAGGGTACTCTTGCCGCAGCCGCTTTTTCCGACCAGTGCCACAAATTCCCCGGGCTCAATCTCGATATTTATATCACGCAATACCTGGGTATCGCCAAAATATTTATTTACATGTCTAAGTTCAATCCTATATCCTGACACCGTCCGTCACCTCCTGTAATTAGGATTCCAGCGCAGCAGCCGTTTGGTCAGCTGTACCGCCAGCAAGTCCGATATACTCCCCAACAGCGCATACATAATCATACTCAGCACGATAACGTCCATCATCATGTATTCCCGGGCATTCGTTGCCATATAGCCGATACCCGATTTTGCGGCCACCGTTTCTGCCACAATCAGTATCAGCCAGGTTCCACCTAAAGATTGACGAAAGCCAATCAGCACCGAAGGCAGCGCACCGGGGAAAATGACATCACGAAACATTTCCCACCGGCTGAGGCCGTAAATATGTCCCATTTCCAGTCCCCCCCCTTCAATGGAACGAATACCGTGAAAGGTATTTAGGTAAATCGGAAAAAATGTACTCAGTGCAATCAGAATTACCTTTGATGTCTCCCCGATACCAAACCATACCAGAATCAACGGCAGAATCGCCAGCCGCGGCACGCTTTTTATCATCTGTATGGGCGTATTTAAAATCTGGTCAGCCCGGCGGTAAAGTCCCGTAGCTATCCCCAGCCCGAAACCAATGGTACCACCAATCGCTAGTCCCCCAAAGGCTCTGGCCGCGCTTATCTCTAAATTAGCAGCCAGTGTGCCATCCTTTACGAACCGTATCGTTGTGCTTATCAGTTCCTCCGGCTTGGGAAACAGCTGATTAAGCTGATTTGTCTGCGCAAAATAAATCCATAAAGCCAGTAAAAATAATGGTACTGACCAAATAAGCGACCAATCTATAATATACTTTTTCCACAGTCTGCCATCTGCCGGCCTTAACGCCTGAAGCACTGCTCCCTTAGCCATACCTTTCCTCTCCTTAATAAATCTTAAATTTAGCAATCGCCTCATCAAAAGAACGGTCAAACAATTTTACTGCTTCGATGGGCTTCTGCAATGCGCCCAATGCGGCAAAACTGTTTATAATGTCCTGTTCGGAAGCAATGGTTGCTTCATCAATCGGAGCAATCCGTCCTTTGCGCTGCTTTTCCCCTTCTTCAAAGCGTTTCCTGATTTCCTCCGGGGACTGGTTGCTCTCTTTTGCCTCAAACTCAGCCCATGCCTGCGGATGCTGTCTGGCCCATTCATTGGCCTCATTGATGCGTTCCAGGTAATCCACCAAAGCGGCGTGCTTGGCCGGGTCATTGATAGTATCGAGTGAGGCGTACCAGTAATAATCCCCCGAGAGAATATTTTCGGCTGACTGCAGCAAAGCCGCTCCTTTCTGCTTGCCCACAATAACAGCATTATCATAGGAGGCCAGAGCGTCTATATCACCAGTGCTGATAGCCGACAGACCATCGGAAGTAGACATGGGCAGTGCCTCAATATCATTCCAGGTCAGCCCGGCCTCCGATAGCATCTTGTAGAGGAAATACTGCGCCGTCGTGTTCTTTACATAGCCGACCTTCTTGCCCCGCAAATCGGCCACTGTCTTTATTTTGTCCTTTTGCTGCGCGCTGACGATAAGCTCCTGATTTAAAGTCGTCCCTTTTCTAATAGCGATGATTTTAAAGTTGCCGCCATTATTGGCCAAGGAGGCAAAAATCGGCGGTATCTGACTGCCGCAACCGGCGTCCAGCTGACCAGCAGCGATGGATTCCAAAACCAGACCGCCGCTGCGCAAATTGTGGAATTCCACCTTATACGGTGTGTTGTCCAAGCCTGCCGCCTCCACAATCCCCTGCGCATTCTTAGCGGACGCGGCCCCAATATGCAAAGTGACTTTTGACAAGTCACCGTCATATTTGTTTGACGCGGTAAAGACGGTTTTGGCCGTCCCGGTATTTCCGCTGTCGCTGCTGCCACAGCCGGCTAAAGCCAGCATAGCCATAAAACCTGCACCGACCGCCAAAAGTTTCCAATTTAATTTCATAATGATTCCTCCCTCTTGCTGACAATAAAAAAGAGGTTTTGCATAGAAATAAGCCTATGCAAAACCTCTGGTTATCCAGTCAGTTTTCGTCCCCTTCAGGATGACTTTATGTTACACTATTACACCTATCATGTCAATAGGTTTATTTGTAAATTATATTTTGGCCAAGGCACCATCAAGTTCCGCAATGATATCCTCTGCCTCTTCCAGGCCCACAGACAACCGCAGCTGTCCCATGGTAATTCCCACAGCAGCCAGCTCCTGTGGCGGATAAAAGCGGTGTGATGTCTTAGCGGCATAGGACAAGGTCGTAGCGGTACCAGCCAGACTGGGTACATACTTGATAGTTGACAGTTCGCGGATAACTGTAGACGCCTCCTGCTCACCGCCGCGCAGGTTAAAACTCAGCATGCCGCCATAAAGCCCCTTGGCAAACTGAGCCGTTGCCCGTTTATGACTCGGTGAAGATTCCAGGCCGGGATAAAAAACCTTTTCAATCTTGGGATGTTTCGCCAAAAATTCTGCTACCTGCAAAGCATTTCGCGAATGTGTCTTAACTCTCAGGCTAAGCGTGCGCAGGCTGCGCGCCAGCAGCCAGCTGTCATCTGCCCCCAGTACCGCCCCGTAAAGCGTCAGTGTCCTGCGGATTTTACCGATAATCTCCCGATTGCCGGCCGCGGCCCCGCCGACAATGTCGCTATGACCGCCCAGGTATTTCGTGGCGCTGTAGAGCACCACGTCGGCCCCCAGTTGCGCCGGTTTTACCACTACAGGCGTAGCGAAGGTATTATCGACGAAAAAAAGCAGGCCGTGCTCGTGCGCCACTTTGGCTGCCGCTGCCATATCCGGCACTTCCATCAACGGATTGCAGATGGATTCCGTGTATATAAGTTTTGTTTCCGGGCGGATAAAATCCGCAATGTTTTCCCGCAGGAAATCCACAAAGGTCACACTGACACCAAACCTTGACAGTTCATTGGCCAAAAAATCATGAACACCGCCATAAAGCACCGGCGAGGAAATAATATGATCCCCCTGCTGCACAACTGAGAGAATGCTCAGTGTGATGGCCGCCATACCTGAAGAAAATACCAATGCTGCTTCCGTTTCGTCCGCAGCCGCAAGTATTTCACTCACAGCATCTGTATTCGGATGACGCATGCGGCTGTATATATAGCCATCATCTTCACCCTCGTAAATTCTGTCCACCGATGGCACATCATCAAAGGCAAAGACCGAGGTCCGATAAAGCGGCAATACCTCCGGCACTGATGATGACTGCGCCACCTGTTTGTAAAACTGGCCATCGCCTGTATGGTTAAGACGGGTATTCAGATTATTCCCCATGTTTATTCCCCCTGCATAAGTCAATGTGTGTTCTTCTCGGCCAGCTTATTGCCCAGAAACTGTATCAGGCAGACAATCGCTACCAACACCACCACAGTTCCCACCGTCACATCTTCCTGAAAACGGTTGTGGCCGTATTTAATAGCAAAATCCCCGAGGCCGCCTGCGCCTACAGCTCCGGCCATCGCGGTAAGGCCAATAAGGCTGATGGTGGTCAGAGTAGTTGCTCTAACTATCGGCGCAATGCTTTCCCGGAGATACACCTTGAAGATTACCTCGCGTGGGCTAAGTCCCATGGCCTGTGCTGCTTCAATCACACCGCTGCCGATTTCCGTGAGCGCCGACTCCACCTGCCGCGAAAAGAAGGGCACAATGCCGCAGACCAAAGGAATAATAGCCCCCTTCACCCCGATACCAGTACCCACTACCATTCTGGTGACCGGCAGGAGCAAGGTCAGCAGAATGATAAAGGGGATGGAACGAAAGGTGTTGATGGCTTTATCAACAATCTGATAAACAGTGTTACGCTCCAAAATTCCGCCCGGTTTAGTGACAATCAGCACCACGCCGAAGATAATGCCCAGTACAAAGGAAATACTGCCGGAAATGCCCACCATTACAAACGTATCAATAATTGCCTGATAAAACTCCGGCAGTTTCTGCATAAGATTGGGAAATATTGTATTAAGCAGCTCCATCTTTAATCACCTCCACGGACACATTGCGGCCGCTCACATAGGCCAGTGCCTCACTGAGCTGGCTGCGCGCCCCCTTAAGAATAGCCACAGTTCCCCCTAAAGGCAGGCCCTCCACCAGTTCCACATCACTGAACAGGATATTGACCGTCACATCGAATTTCTTGGATATATAAGAAATCAAGGGTTCCGCTACATTTGTTTCCTGATAACGCATTTTCACCAGCTGTTCGTCAGCAGATAACTCGGCAATCTCGGCCTTATCCTCAATCAGCTGATATATTTCTGACAGATTTGAGGTAGTGTTGATGAAATTCTTCGTTATCTCCTGTACCGGCTGTGCAAAGAGCGAATACACGGTGTTTTCCTCAACCACGCGGCCCTGCTCCATGACTGCTACCCTGTGGCACAGTTTCTTAATAACGTCCATTTCATGCGTAATGACCACCACAGTAATACCCAGCTCCGTATTCAGACGTGCCAGCAGTTTCAATATTGACTTCGTTGTCTGCGGGTCCAGGGCGCTGGTGGCCTCATCGCAAAGCAGGATTTCCGGGTCCGTCGCCAGCGCCCGGGCAATGGCCACACGCTGTTTCTGACCGCCCGACAGCTGCGAGGGATACGCCCCGGCCCTGTCCGCCAGTTCCACAAAAGCCAATAACTCAGTTACTTTTCTTGTAATATCCGCCTGCGATAAGCCGCTATTTTCGATCGGCAGGGCGATATTCTGGGCCACAGTCCGGGAGGGCATCAGATTAAACTGCTGAAAAATCATGCCGATTTTCCTGCGCTGCCTGCGCAATTCCTGCGGCGATAACGTCAGCATATCCACACCATTTACAATAACCTTGCCGGAGGTCGGACGTTCCAACAGATTTATGCAGCGCACCAATGTGGACTTGCCGGCACCGGAAAAGCCGATAATACCGTATATTTCCTTATCCGCAATCGTCAGGTTCACATCCTGCACCGCTGTTACCTGCTTATCCTTGATGGTAAAAGTCTTACTGATATCCTTTAGGACAATCATCCCTGTCACCTCACTTTATTGACGCTCCCATGCCGGAATATACTGGCCGTGGAAATCATTTTTATAAATTTCCTTGGTCTTTTCCGACTGATAGGCCTTGACGATTTCCTTATAGAGTTCCTTGTCCTTGTCTGCCGTTCTGACCACAATGACATTAAAGAAATCATTGCCCTTGTAATATTCGATAGCGTCCTTGAAAATCGCATCCTTATCCGGCACCAGACCTGCATCCACTGCGAACTGGCCATTGATGACAGCCGCGGCTACGTCCGGCAGCAGCGAGGCCGTCTGCGAAGCATCTACCTGTACAATTTTAATGCCAGCAATATTCTCCTCAATATCTTCCAATTCCGGGGTGATGCCTGCCGTGCTTTTCAGCCTGATAAGACCGGCTGCCTGCAATACATTGAGTGCCCGGCCAAAGTTGACCGTATCATTGGGCACGGCAATTTTGTCACCGGCTTTAACCTCCTTGATGTCGTGGATATTCTTGGAATACAGATTCAGCGCTGACAGCATCGTGTCCCCGATAGCGGTGATTTCATAACCATGCTTATTAACCTCATTATTCAGGAACTTATGGTGCTGAAAAGCATTCATTTCTATTTCCTTATTTGCCAGAGCCGCATTCGGCTGGGTGTAATCCGTAAAGACCACCAGCTCAATATCTACGTTTTTCTCCTTGAACTTATCAATAATCGGTTTCCAAATGATTTCGTCAGCAGCACCTGACACACCGACCCTGACCTTCTGTACATCGGCAGCCTTGTTGTCGCCGCAGCCAGCAGCCACTACGCCCAGCACCACCAATAACGTAAACAATAATACCTTTGCTAATTTTTTCATATCCATCAACCCTCTTTCATTTTTCTACTGTCAATCAGCGACCTAAAAAAGTCAGCGCGTAATTTATATGCAAGTCAGCGGCGATAAGCACAGCTTCATCAGGCGGCGTCAGTTTTTCGCTATGCAGCACCTTAGCAGAATCAGAACCTTCCTGCGCTGTACCCACATGAGCATATACACCGGGAATTTCCCTGATGTATTCAGCAAAATCATCCGCGGCAAAACCAAAGATAGGCGCTTCCGAAAGTTTTACTTTGTCCTTGCCAAGCAGTTCTGCCGCAACCTGAGATATTTCCTCTCTGGCAGTCTCATCATTGATGAGCGCACTGGCAAAACAGTCATATTCTGCTGCCGCCTGCACACCATAGCCTGCTGTCACCTTTTCTGCCAGCTCACTGATTTTAGCTTTTAGTTTTTGCCGGCTGTCTTCGGAAAAGGCGCGGAAACTGCCTTCAATGACAGCACTATCGGCGATGATATTGTAAGAGTTTCCTGCTTTAAAGACGCCAATGCCCACATTAACCGGTTCATCAGCTGGCAACAGCCAGCTGGAAAGTTTGGCAATTTCTCCCACCAATACTGCGCCGGCCTGCAGGGCATCCCTGCCCAAATGCGGTTTAGAGGTATGCGCCTTCCTGCCCGTAAGCGTTATGCGGAAGAAATCACAAGATGCTGCATCAGCTTTACGGGAAAGCGCCACCGTGCCCAGCGGCACATCCGGCGCGATATGCACGCCAAAGGCCCGGTCATAGCCCTTTAGCAGACCCTGTTCCCGGAAATACTGCGAACCATGGCCAAACTCTTCAGCCTGCTGAAAAGCCAGCAGCACTGTCCCGGAAAATTTATCTTTAAGCTCTGCCAGTTTCTGCGCCGCCGCCAGCAGCGCTGCCGTATGGATATCATGGCCGCAGGCGTGCATTATGCCCTGATTAACCGACTTATAAGGCAAAGCCGTCTGCTCCTCAATAGGCAGGGCATCAATATCTGCCCGCAGGAGAATTTTGCGTCCATTATCGTTATGCCCTTTTATCCGGGCAAAGGTTCCTGTCCCCCCCACCGTCTGATACTCTATACCGCACGCCGTCAGTTTGTCACGGATATATTTTGCCGTGTTGTTCTCCTGACCGCTCAGCTCAGGATGCTGGTGTAAAAACCTGCGGCATTCTCTGGCAAACTCACTATCGCAATGCTCCATACCGGTCACCTCATTCTCTCCTTGCCCCCGGAAACCTAAAAAGAGGTTTTGCACAGGAAAATATCCGTTGCAAAACCTCTGGTTCTTCCAGTCAGTTATCTCGCTATTTGGCGATGACCTTATGTTACACTATTACACCCATCATGTCAATAGGCATTATTGGTATTTACTTAAATTAACGGCATATAGTTCCGGCATCAGCGGCACCAAAATCCTGACAGTGCAAAACACCAGCCGGACTGATGGCTGTCCTGCCGTAGCGTTTCTTATCCTCCCCCACGGGGCAGGCGGCTATACAACGACCGCACGGATAATGAAACTCCTGTTTGAGCTTTTGATGACACAGCGCGCATTTATGCTTGTCCATCTTCGCGATAACCTGCCCCTTTACCGGGGAAAACACCTGCATGGGGCAAGCCTTAACGCAAATCTGACAGCCCAGGCATATATCTTCCTTTATCAGCTTGTCGGCCGGCAAATCCGCGTCCGTGATAACCGACACGAGCCGTATACGGGAACCATATTTTTTCGTCAGCAGGGTATGATTCATACCCACGGTGCCCAAGCCTGCATAGAGTCCGGCCAGCACCTGCGAGAACGCTGCCTCCGGCCGCTTGACCAAAGCTGATATATCCCCGTAGCAATCCCGTGGAAAGAAATGCGCGCGATAACCTTCTTCATTCAGGAAATTGGCAATACGATAAGCGGCATCATCCAGCAGCCGGTTGGTGGTATTGTAAAGCTCTGAATAAACCACCGAAGGTGTCGTTTCAATCATGGAGGGCATTATCTGCATGCCCATGACGATGACATTACAGCTCCATGGCCAAATATTCTGCGGCCAGAACTCATCAGCCTGATGAGGCTCCTTAGCCCAGCGCTCCACAGGGGCTACCCCCAGCAGGTTTATATCCAGCGCTGCCGCCCGCCGTTTGATTTTTTCCTTCAGTTTTACCCGTTCCGTCTTTGGCATAGCAAATCACTCCTGAATCATATGAAATACTCAATCGTCCGTTCCGCAGTCAGTTTATTGCGCGTGTCAAACAGCAATACGGCCTCCCGTTCCGCCACTTTCCCCAAGGCATAAGGCGCTGCCTCCTCCCGGTTAAAGCAGGCAAAAGGAACAATGCGGTTGTAGCGGCAGGGCTGTTCCAAACTGAACTCAATCTCTCTGCCAAAAGGATTCTCTGTCATGTAATAAGGGTCAAAGAGATAAATATTATCCCCTTCCCTTTTCGTAAGCAGTACATAATGTTCCCCGTCCATATATAGGCGCATAACCACCACGCCGCCACGGTTCAAAGCATCAACTACCAGGCTTTGCTCCCCCAGATACACGGACTTGCCGGAAATATACTGGCACTCAATGGGTAAAAGCCCTGCCTCGCCCACGCCTGACAGCCAGCGCGATAAAAACATCATCGCCATCCGTGATGTGCCGCTTTGCCCCAGCACGCCGCTTTGGCCATAACAGTCCAGAGAGTAAATCATGATATTGCGCAGGATTTCCGGCTGAATTTCTTCGCGCGCAAACAGGTATGATACCGCATTGAGCATGGAGGTCGGCCCGCAATCATACTCCGACACCTGATAACGCAATGGATTTTTCATAAACAGGTCACCTCACATACAGCTGCACAATAGCAAAATAAAAAAGAGGTTTTGCACAGAAATCACTTTCTTGCAAAACCTCTGGTCATCCAGTCAGTTCGTTCGTCCACCTGACGATGACTTAATATTACACTATTACGCCTATTATGTCAATAGGTGTAATAATATTATATCAAATAAGTGCCGCTGAATTATATTCCTCCGGCAAAACACGGCGCAAAAACTTTCTAGTACGTTCTTCCTGCGGCCGGACGAATATATCCTCTGCAGTGCCTTCTTCCACGACCACACCGTCTGCCATAAAGACCACATGGCTGGCAGCCTCCCGGGCAAATTTCATCTCATGCGTCACGACAATCATGGTAGTTCCTTCCTGTGCCAGCTGACGCATAACCGCCAAAACCTCTCCCACCAGTTCGGGGTCCAGCGCCGAGGTCGGTTCATCAAACAGAATTACCTCCGGCCGTACGGCTATGGCCCGGGCAATGCCCACGCGCTGCTGCTGCCCGCCTGAAAGCTGCGACGGATAATAATCCTCCCGGTCTTTCAGACCTACTTTGGCCAGTGCCTCCTTCCCAAGCCGCAAGGCCTCCTCCTTGGGGATTCCCCGGCCCACAGTCAGGCCTAGTGTCACATTTTCAAGCGCCGTTTTATTGGCAAAGAGATTATAATTTTGGAAAACAAACGCCGTCTTTTGCCGAACTTCAGATACCTGTTTACTGGACGCTGCTGACAAGTCATAATGCGTGTCCGCAAAATCCATGCTGCCGGCATCCGCACGTTCCAGGAAATTCAAACTGCGCAAAAATGTAGTCTTGCCCGATCCGCTGGGGCCCAAAATAACTACCACATCACCCTTGGCAATATCCAAATTCACATCCTTAAGCACTTCCGTACCAGTAAAACTCTTTTTCAAATTGCGTATACTCATCAACATAATCTCTTACCTCCTACCTGGCTGTGCGGAACCGCCCCAGGCGGTTTTCTGCAAAATGATAAGCCAGCTGAACAAACGTACACAGGAAAATATATACGACAAATACATCCAAATATGCCTCTAAGTAGTTGTAACCATAGGAGGCGGCAATTTTGCCAATGGCCATAATGTCCTTAACCGTCATCAAAAAAGCCAAAGAAGTCCCTTTTATCAGATTCACCGTTATGTTGCACAAGCTGGGCAAGGCTACGACCAGCGCCTGCGGAATTATGATATGAACATACGTCTGGCGTTCCGTCAGTCCGGCTGCCAGACCTGCCTCCAGCTGTGCCCTGCTGATACTGCCCAAAGCCGAACGAAAAACCTCAGTCAGCAGGGCAATGGTATTTACAGTAAAAATAAAGACGGCATAAATAAATGGGTCCACAGCCTCAAAGACATTTATCTCCAGTCCCAGCGACTTAACCAGCACATTCAGCAGACTGGGCAGCAGGCTGTAGAGCAGTAATATCTGCAAGATAATCGGCGTTCCTCTGACAAATGATACATAGCCCTTCACCAGACTGCTGAGCCCTCTGACCTCCTGCAGTCTGATAACCGCAAAGTAAAAGGCAAAGGGTGAAGCCAGCAGCAGGGAAAGCACTGTCATCTCCATGGTTATGCCAATGCCCTTGACCACCAACGGCAGGGTTTCCTGCATAAATTCAATATTCAAGTCCATGCTTTTCTCCCCCTCGCCAATGCCAGCTGAACCATGACGCTGTGGACTTTTTAACCTTCACGGCTGTCCCTTTGCTCAAATGCAGCTCCAATTTATTAAAGGCAGCCTCCAGCAATAAAGTCATCAGCCAATAAATCAAAATGCAGGCCAAATACGTTTCAATGCCATAAGCGCCATAATGCTGGGCGATAATCATATTACCCCGGCCCAGCATATCAATAAGACCAATCGTATATGCCAGCGAACCTTCCTTCAGCAGATTGATTACCGAATTGCCAAAGTTAGGCAGAGCAATCCTGGCAGCCTGCGGCAGTATCACATGATAGACGGCCTGCCATGGGGCAATGCCGATGCTCACAGCTGCTTCATACTGTCCTTTAGGGACTGCCTGATAAGCTGCCCGAAACACTTCTGATATGTATGCTCCAAACAGCAGCGCAAAGGTAATAATGGCAAAGACAGCCCGATGCATATCATTGATGCTGTAATTAAACAATCCCCTTACCAGCACCGGCAGGCCGTAAAAGACGATAAACAGCAGGACTATGGAGGGCGTACACCTCATGATATATGTGTAGATATTAACCAAGCCTCTGCCCCAGGAACTGCCGGCCATTTTTATGCCGGCCAGTACCATCCCCAAAAGCGAGCCAAAGGCAATACTTGTCAAGGCCACCAATAAGGTGACATCCAGATATGCCAGCAAATCGCCAATTATTCCCCCGATAACCATAAAATCAAACGCCCGGGTGTCCATACACATCAGCCCCTTATACCATTACTGCAAGTATGCAGACAAACTTTCCCCAAAATATTTCTGTTCCAGTTCTGCAATTTTACCTTCCTGACGCAATTCCTCAATGGCTTTGTCGTACTCATCAGCAAACTGCTGCTGGTCACGGTTAAAAATCGGATATGTGGGAATGCCTTTATAACGAATGTAGGTCAGCTTATCGTTAAACTGATGATACGGCGCATCTTCCTTGGCGATATTATTCTTATAGCTCAGTTCCACTTCCAGATAAGCATCATACCGTCCTTCGAGTACCCATGAATACGCATCGGCAATCTGGAATGCTTCCGAAGATACCAGCTTGATTTTATTATCACCATTAGCCTTGTTATAATCGTCAATCACACTGTAGCGTGCGTCCTGCGGCGCAATAGGCACCAGCTTGCCGCTAAATTTAGCAAAGGAAGGCAGGTCCCTAATTTCCCCGGCTGTATCCTTGCGGATAACAAGACCAATAACGCTGGCCCCGATATTGTTCTTGGGGAATACGTACTTCTTCTTGCGGGCCTCCGTAATCCAGATTCCCTTGGTACCTACCGTGTATTTGCCTGACTCCACGCCGATGAGCAAATCATCATCTGAGGTCGGCACATACTTAAATTCGTACTGTGGCAGCTTCTTTGCCACTTCCTTCATCACAGCTACCTCGAAACCGTCAGACTCCCCTTTGTCATTCACATAATCATAAGGAACATAATAATTTGTATGTGCTACCGTGATGACCTTTTTGCCCTCCTCTGCCTTTTCACTGCTCTGTGAACCGCAGCCGGAAAAACCGATAGCTAAAGCCCCCACCAAAGATACCGCCACAACACTGCGTAAATATTTTTTTATCCCCATATCAAATCCGCTCCTTTATGCTACATTTACCCGGCTCTTCACGGCAGCCTCACGCACCCATTCCAATCGCTGCCAGTCTATGTCACGGGGCACAGTGCAATCCGCCCCCAGCAAAATGCCACCTTCCCCGGCATCAGCCAGCAGCTTTTGCGTGGCCTGCTGAATCTCATTCTTGCTGCCCCGATAGAGGATACCATCCTCACCGTTGGCAAAGCCGCCCAGCAGGGCTTTGCCCGGGAACAAGCTGCGGCCTTCCTCCAAGGATACCCCTTCAATCACCACAGCCCAGTTGAACACTTTGGCAGGATAATCCTGATACCATTCCAGCTTGTTGTGATGTCCGGCATAACCGCAGATATGAAGAATATTGTAATTGCTTTCCCTGTTGGCCGCTTTCAAAACCTGCAGTTCCCCGGGCTTGAATACCTCCTCGTAAAGTTCCCGGGTGACCTTCCCGCTTTCCGGGCTTTGGACGCTAAAGTAAATGCCTGTCACTCCGGCTTCCTTTATCAGCCGTGCGGCCAGTTTGGCCACGTCCCCGGCGATAACATCAAAAAGATGCTTTACTGCCGTCTTATCTTCCAGCAGAAGTTTTGTCAGCAGCGCTTCCCCTTCAGGTATCGTGGGCTGCATAAACTTAAAGGTCGTAGCCGCACCGAAAAGGTTGTAAAACATAGCCACCTTATCGCCATACTTAGCCGTGAGCTTTTTGGCATAAGCCAGCTGTCTGGTAAACCAAGGCGAATACTCCGGCAGCGGCTGAACCTCCAACAAATCGGCTGCTTTGCTGACGTGCTTAAGCCCTTCATAGGGATAAGGGAAGAAACCGTCTGTCATAATTTTTACAAAATCCGGGGCAAACTGTTCAATGTATTTTTCCTCGCCCTGCAACAGAATATCAGTCAGTTCCGGTTTCTTAAAGGCATCAGCATGAATTTCATCATCAAGAAAATGAAACCAAAAACCTGATGGTACCCGGGCAGCTGTTTTGCCATCCATAACATCCAATACTAATTTTTTCTTATTCTCTGCCATAAAAACCACTCCTTAAATAGAAAAAGAGGTTTTGCATAGAACTATACCTATGCAAAACCTCTGGTTATCCAGTCAGTTTTCATCCCCTTCTGAGGATGCCTTTATGTTACACTATTACACCCATCATGTCAATAGGTTTATTAGGATTTTTTCAAACAGCCGGCCAAACGATTCAGCCCTTCATGCAGTACAGACCATGGACAAGCCATATTTATGCGTTGGAAACCGGCACCGCTGCGCCCGAAAACCCAGCCGCTGTCCAGCCATAATTTCCCCTGCTGAATGATTCGTTCATCCAGCTCTCTGCTGCCAAAGCCTAAAGCGCGGCAATCAAGCCATAAGAGATACGTTCCCTCCGGCTCAATCAGCTTTACCTGTGGCAGCTTTTCCGCCAGAAACGCCTTCGTCCTGCCAAGGTTTTCCTCAAGATAGGCCAGCAGTTCTTCCAGCCAGCTCTCTCCCTCCCGGTAAGCTGCCTGAGCCGCAAACAAGCCCAGTGCATTGGGCTGGCTGTAGCCTGCGGCGGTGAGTTCAGCCTTGAACTTCTGGCGCAGCTTGGCATTTTCAATAAAAATGTTGGATATCTGCAAGCCGGCCAGATTGAAGGTCTTGCTGGGACTTGTACAGGTTATGACATTTTGCGCTGTCTGCGGTGACAAAGACGCAAAAACAGTATGCTGATGCCCCTTGCGTACAAAATCCTGATGAATTTCATCAGCCACCACCAATACATCATGCTGCTGACAGATATCAGCCAGCCGGAGCAGCTCGTCTCTCCGCCAGACACGGCCCACAGGATTATGCGGGCTGCACAGAATAAACATCTTCACCTGCTCAACCTGAATCTTGGCCTCAAAATCCGCAAAGTCAATTTCATAATGGCCGTCCTTTTCCACCAAAGGGCTTTCCACCAGCTTACGGCCATTGCTTTTGACTGATTCTGAGAAGGGATAATAAACCGGCGGACAAATCAGCACGCTGTCCCCGGGAGCAGTGAACGCACGGACAGCCGTACAAATGGCAAAGACCACCCCGGGAGTGACCACCAGGGCCTCCTTATCTGTCTGCCAGTTATGACGGCGCCGGAACCAGTCTTCCAGCACATCCCGATATTCAGCAGTCACATCCGTATAGCCAAAAATTCCATGCTCACTGCTTTTTTTCAACGCCTGACGAACCGGCTCCGGTGTCCTAAAGTCCATATCTGCCACCCAAAAGGGCATCACATCAGCAGGATAGCCCCGTTCCACGGCAAAATCATATTTAAGGCAGGCAGTTCCCCGCCTGTCGATTACTTCTGTAAAATCAACCATCTTTCAACCCTCCAAGGCTTGCTGTAAATCAGCAATTAAATCCGACACTGCTTCAATCCCCACGGACAGCCTCAGCAGTTTATCATCAAGGCCGGTTCTTTTCAGCAGTTCCTGCGGCATTTCCGCATGGGTTTGTGCCAATGGATACGTCAGCAGGCTTTCCACGCCCCCAAGGCTTTCCGCAAAGGCGATAAGTTTCAGCTTCGCCAGCACATTCTTGGCAAGGTCAGCAGATGTCACCTTAAAGGACACCATGCCACCAAAGCCTTTGGCCTGTCTGGCCTGCAGCTCATAGCCCGGATGGTCAGGAAGTCCCGGATAGTAAACTGCTGTCACCTGCGGCTGCTTTTGCAGCCACCGGGCAATGGCCAAAGCGTTCTCCGCCTGTTTTTCCACACGCACGCCCAAGGTTTTCAAGCTGCGCAGCATGAGCCAGGCATCAAAAGCAGACAAGTTTGGCCCCTCTGACTTGACCAGCAGTTCCACCTGCTTGGCAGCTGCGCTCTCCTTATCGGCCACTACCAAAAAACCAGCTATGACATCATTATGACCACATAGATATTTTGTGCCGCTATGCACAACAATATCTGCCCCCAGGGAAAGGGGCTTCTGGAAATGGGGCGAGAGGAACGTATTATCTACAATCAGCAGCGCATCATTAGCATGAGCCAGCCGTGACAGCGCCTGAATATCGCTGATTAGCATCATGGGATTTGAGGGCGTTTCGATGAACAAGCCCTTAGTCTCAGGACGAAATTTTTCCTCTACCAGCTTGGTGTCTGTGGTATCCACATATTCAAACTCGATACCGTACCGGCTGTATACTTCATTTGCCAGCCGGACTGTACCGCCGTATAAATCCTCAGACAAAAGCACATGGTCGCCGGGACTGAAAAGTTTCAGCACCAGATTGATGGCCGCCATGCCGGAAGATACTGCCCAGCAGCGCTGTCCCTGCTCCAGCATGGCAACAGCCTGCTCCAGTGTATCTCTGGTGGGATTGGCCACCCGGCCATAATCGTAGCCGGTACTCCTGCCAAAGCCGGGATGGCGGAAGGTAGCCGACATGTAAAGCGGTTCGCTGATAGCTCCCGTCCTGTCGTACTCATGACAGCCATGAACCTCTAATGTAAAATCCTGCATATACTTTCCCCATTTCTTGCCAAGTTATCTCACGATGTATCCATCGTATAATATATTCACCTATCATGTCAATGGGCATTGTAAATATGTAAACAAAAAGCCCTGTCCAAAACTCATGGACAAGGCTTATATACTATATCATTTGCAAGATTACCTTACCAGATTTCCTTCATCCAGCTGCGGTAGTTTTCCTCTAAGAACTTAATCAGCACATCGAACATGCCGTAAACCTCTTCACCCAGCAGGGGGAAATCCTTTTCTTCATTACCCGGAGTCAGCAGGCAGACATCAAGAATCAAAGCGCCGTTCTGGTCAAAATACAGCTTAAAGGGTTTGTATTTCATGTTCTGCTCACTAATCATACGCAGCACAGCCAGTTCATTTTCTTCGGTGCGGGCCTTGGGAGAAATCTGCACACGAATCATGGAAAATACGCTGGCATCCAGCAGCACCAGTGTGGGCAGCTGCTGGCCTTCCACTACGATATGCGAACGAAAGACCACTGTCTCCTGTGCATCATCTTTTACTTCTTCAATCTGGAAAGCCTCAATTTTTTTCTCTTCCAGATATTTCTTAAACACTTCTGCTTTTACATTCATGTCTATTCCTCCTCTTGAATATCGTTCCTTAAGAGATATTCAACAACAGAGCGCTGATTTCCTGTTTGCGGTCAATTAACTTTTACCTGCAGCCATAATTTCGTGTACAGCTTATCCAGAGTCTCGCCCAGATAGCTATAGGATTCCTGTCCCTTGTACACGTTCTCCGGCGGAAAAGCTATGTCAACGTAATCTTCTAAATCCTCTTCCACCAGTTCCCGGACAGCGATGTTCGGCGTAGAATAACCCAGCTCCTCGAAATTGGCGGCCGCGATATCGGGACGGCACATATAGTCGATAAACTTATGCGCGTTTTCCACATGACGGGCATTTTTCGGAATGACCCAGCCGTCAATCCAAACATTTGTACCTTCCTTGGGCGCCGGCTGGAAACGCAAATCAGGATTGGACTTCATGAGATTGATGGCCTCACCGGAAAAAATAACGCCTAAAGCCGCCTCACCCGAGCTGAGCTTATCGCGGATATCATCCACACCATAAGCCTGTACCAACGGCTTTTGGGCGATGAGCATATCTCTGGCCGCCTCCAGTTCTGCCTGATTGGTCGTATTCATGGAACGACCTAAAATCTTCAAGGGAATCATAATGGCATCACGCGCAGAATCCTGCATGAGGATGCTGTCCCGGTATTTTTCCTGCCACAGTATCTTCCAGCTGTCCACCGGTTCATCCACCAATTTCGTGTTGTACATGATACCAACTGTCCCCCAGCAGTAGGGAACAGTATAGCGCCCTTCCCGGTCAAAGGTCTTGGACTGTTCAAAGAAGTCCTTGCCGATATTTTCCCTGGCCTGAGGCAGCTTATTAAAATCCAAGGGCTGCAGCAGATTATTGTGAATCAGCTTATCAATCATGTAATCTGACGGGCACAGCACATCATAGGCCTCAGCGCCTTCGGCGATCCGGGGATACATGCTCTCATTGGTGTCGTACTCATCCAGTACCACCTTGATGCCTGTTTCCTCCTCAAACTGTTTGATGACATCTTCACTGAGGTAGTCACCCCAGCTGTATACATACAGCACATTGTCGCCGTCTTCTGCATCATCATCGAACATATCGCAGCCGGACAGGGAAAACGAGCTCAGCACCAGCAGCACTAATAACAGTGAGCGGCCATACATATTTTTTAAGAATTTCATTAAGCCTTGCCACTCCTTTCTGCCTGCCGATAACGGCGTATAACCTTATAATTCAGCATAAGAAGTGCCGCAAAGACCAGAACACCACAGAAGAACAGGGTGGACAAAGCATACATTTCAGGATGCACGCCCAGTTTTAATTCCGAATATATTTCCGTAGTCAGCGTCTCAATGCCTGCGCCCTTGGTGAAATAGGTCACAATGAAGTCATCAGCGCTCATGGCAAAGGACAACAGGAAGGCGGCCACAATACCCGGCATGAGTTCCGGCAGGATGACCTTGCGGAAAGCCAGCAGCGATGACGCCCCCAAATCACGGGCAGCCTCATAGCAGACCATGTCCATGGACAGTACCTGCGGCAATATGCAGAGCATAGCATAGGGCAGGTTGATGACGATATGCGCCAGCAAAATGGTGTCGTAACCAAGCCGCAGTCCCAGCCCCAGAAACAACAGCATCAGCGAAATGCCTGTAACGATATCGGCATTGAGCAAAGGAATATTGGCCAGACCGCGCATAAGCATCCGGCTCTGCCGCCCCATCTGCCGCATCCCCAGAGCCGTAAGCAAAGCCAGCAGCGTAGCCAGCAGCGCCGAGGTCACACCGATGGTCAAAGTATTGGTAAAGGCATTTAAGATATCTTCGCTCTCAATGAGCTTGGCATACCATTCCCAGGTAAAGCCCGTCCATTGGCCGCGGTAGCGGCTGGCGTTAACGGACTGGGCAATCAGCACTAAAATCGGCGCATAGAGGAAGGCCACGATGATACCAAGATAAATATTTTTTACTTTCTGCATTATGGCCTTCCTTTCTCAACCTGATGGCGTTCCTCTTTATCCGTGAAAGCCTCCAGCAGGATGTTTAAGATAATGAAAACCATAAGCACCATGGAAAGCGCGCTGCCCAGCTGCCAGTCATAGGCGGCGGTGAACTCCTGTTCAATGATGTTACCCACCAGCAGCACCTTATTGCCGCCCAGCAAAGCACTGATGACGAAGGTAGTCAGCGCCGGAATATAGACCATGGTGGAACCGCTGATAATGCCCGGCATGGACAAAGGCAGCAATACCCTTTTCAGCGTCTGATAATGATTGGCCCCCAAGTCCCTTGCCGCTTCAATAATACTGGAATCAATGCGGTTAAGCGCCACATAGAGAGGCAGCACCATATACGGCAGGAAATTATAGACCATGCCGATAATGATGGCCAGCGGCGTGTTGATTATCTGCACCTCAGGCAGCCCCAGCCACTGCAAAAACATATTGATAATACCGTGTTTTTCCAAAATGGTCTGCCATGCCATGGTGGTGAGCAGGGAGTTCATCCACAAGGGCAGCAAAAACAGCACAAAGACCAGCAGCCCCAAATTTTCCCGGCGCTCGCGCAGGATAAGGCACAAGGGATAGGCCAGCACAAGGCAGATAAAGGTGCTGATAAGAGCCAGTTCAACCGACAAGCCCAACGCTTTCAAATACTCCCATTGAAGCACTGTCTGGATATTTTCCAGCGTAAAGCTGCCCGTCCCGTCCGTAAAAGCGTTCCAAACTATAAAAAACAACGGCAGCACGATAAACAATGCCGCCCAGAGTCCAAAGGGCAAAGCCAGAAAACGCTGGCTTGTGAGGCGCTCATTCATCGGTCACCGCCTCCTCATCCTCCGATTCAGGTTTAGCCATGATTTGGATATTGGCAGCGGCCAGCTTTATGCCGACCTCCTTGCCCTGTTCATGACCGGTAATGGTCTGCACCAGCCACTCAAAGCCACCGGCTTCAATAGTGATATCATACACCGTGCCCTTAAAGACCACCTGCTTGATTCTGCCGGAGAACTGCCCCTCCTCCGGGGCACAAATCTGAATATCCTCCGGGCGAATCTGCACGTCTACGGGGACATTTTCGCCAAAGCCTGTATTGATACAGGGAATGTCTTTGCCGAGCAAATGCACCAGCCTGTCCCGAATCATCGTGCCGTCAATGATATTGCTGTCACCGATAAAGTCGGCAACGAAGGCGTTTTCCGGTTCATTGTAAACATTTTCCGGGGTGCCAATCTGCTGAATCCAGCCTTGATTCATAACGACCACTGTGTCCGACATGGACAGGGCTTCTTCCTGGTCATGCGTAACAAAAACGAAAGTTATCCCCAGCTCGCGTTTTATCTTTACCAGTTCACGCTGCATGTTCTGGCGCAACTTGAGGTCAAGCGCAGAAAGCGGCTCGTCCAAAAGCAATACCTTAGGCTCGTTTACAATAGCCCGGGCAATGGCAATGCGCTGCTGCTGACCGCCGGACATCTGTGTCACCTGAGCATGTTCATAGCCATCTAAGTTTACCAGCTTCAGGGCATACTTTATCTTATCGCGAATGTAACCTGCACTCTTCCCTTTCAGCTTCAGACCGAAGGCGATATTTTCCGCCACGTCCATATGGGAAAACAGCGAATACTTCTGAAATACCGTATTGACCTGCCGTTTTTCCGGTTGAAGGTTCGTAATGTCCTGACCATCAAACCAGATTTTACCGCTGTCAGGTGTCTCAAAGCCGCCAATCAACCGCAGGATGGTGGTCTTACCACAGCCTGACGGGCCCAAAAGTGTTACAAATTCATTCTCGTGAATCGTCAAATCCAGATCTTCAAGAATCTGTCGACCATCATAGCTTTTGTTTACGCGTTCAAGACGCAGGAGTTCTTTTTCCATTTATCGTCCCTTTTCTTATCATGTATTTATGCCTGAGGCACATCGGCGCAGGCCGTACTGTCTTGTCAATGGCCTGCGCTATTCATATTATCACATTTAATCGTAAAAATCTATAAAAAACAGGATGAACAATATGCTCATCCTGCCATAAAAACCATTCTTATTCAACTGTAACGGACTTAGCCAGGTTACGCGGCTTATCCACATCGCAGCCACGGGTAATAGCGGCATAATATGCCAGCAGCTGCAGGGGAACAACGGTCAGAATCGGAATAACCAGTTCGTCCGTTTCGGGAACCTTCATCACATGGTCAACATATTTTTCCAGTTCCTCGTCGCCTTCGGTAGCGATACCGATAACCACAGCGTCACGAGCCTTGACTTCCTTGATGTTGGAAAGCGTCTTTTCGTAAACGCTCTTCTGCGTAGCCAGAGCGATAACGGGAACGCCTTCCACAATCAGGGCCAGCGTGCCGTGTTTGAGTTCGCCGGCTGCATAAGCTTCGGCATGTATATAGGAAATTTCCTTGAGTTTCAAGGAGCCTTCCAAAGCCACATGGTAGTCCAGACCGCGGCCAATGTAGAACACATCATCATTGAAGCCATAGCGTTTTGCAAAGGTCTTCAAGGGTTCCACATCAGACAGCGTTTCGCTGATCTGTGCCGGAATCTTTTGCAGCTGACCGATGAGTTCAGCCACACGCTCAGCTGCAACGGTCTTTTTGATTTCTGCCATGTACAGAGCCAGCATGAAGAACAATACAATCTGGGTCGTATAAGCCTTCGTGGAAGCCACTGCAATTTCCGGGCCAGCCCAGGTGTAGAGCACCTGATCCGCTTCACGGGCGATGGACGAACCAACCACGTTGGTGATGGCCAGCGTCTTAGCACCAAGCCGCTTGGATTCCTTCATGGCAGCCAGCGTGTCACTGGTTTCACCGGACTGGGAAACAGCGATAAACAGCGTGTTTTCGTCCACAATCGGCTCACGATAACGGAACTCCGAAGCAACGTCTACCTCTACCACTGTACGCGCCAGTTTTTCGATATAGTATTTGCCCACCATGCCGGCATGATAAGCCGTGCCGCAGGCCACAATGTAAATCTTGTTAAAGGAATTTAAGTAATCCGCATCCCATTTCAGTTCATCCATCACGATGGATTTGCCGTCTTTGGCAATGCGCTGGCTCATGGTGTCACGGACAGCCTTCGGCTGCTCATGAATTTCCTTGAGCATGAAATGTTCATAGCCGCCTTTTTCCGCAGCTTCTGCATTCCAGTTTACCTCAAAAATCTTCTTGGTAACAGGCTCACCCTGACGGTTGGAAATCTTGATGCTGTCCTTCGTGATAACAGCCAGTTCCCCATCGCTTAAGATGTAAGTGCGGCGAGTGCGGGCAATGATAGCCGGAATATCAGAAGCAATGAAGTTTTCCCCTTCGCCGACACCAATGACCAGCGGATTATCCTGCTTGGTGGCAATCAGTGTACCGGGATGTTTGCTGCTCATGAACACCAAAGAATACGAGCCTTCGATGCGGCGCAAAACTTCGCGGACAGAAGCTACAAAATCACCATTGTATACTTCTTCGATTAAATGGGCTACTACTTCCGTATCCGTTTCGGACTTGAAGGAATGACCATTTTCAATAAGTTCTTCCTTCAGCGTCAGATAGTTTTCGATAATGCCGTTGTGTACAACCACGAAATCCCCGGAGCAATCCGTATGGGGATGGGAGTTGACATCGGACGGGCGGCCATGCGTTGCCCAACGGGTATGACCGATACCCATGGTGCCCTTGAGCTCATGACCTTTCAGCTTGTCGCGGAGTGCAGCCAGTCTGCCCACACTCTTTTCCACGCCGATTTTTGCTCCGTCAAAGACAGCAATGCCTGCGGAGTCATAACCACGATACTCCAGCTTGGACAGGCCCTCGAGCAGGAAACCTGCTGCCTCTTTGTCACCAACATAACCTACGATACCACACATAATAGTACCTCCTATGAAATTGTACTATCCTGCTGCGCTCCCTGCATCCTTGTTCCCTGCCTCACGACAGGACTTTCGTTTGCATCTATCGGCCGAGCAGGCCGGAAGGCATCCGCTGACGTTTCGACAACCTTCTCCTCGTCTTCTTGAAGATATTTCGCTCCACCTTCAAGAACTTGCGCTAGAAATTATGTTCTTTCAGTACACCAGAACAACAGGACTATTATCTCTGGATTTCTGCTTACTTTGTGCTTTTCTTAACAAGCACTCGTACATTGTAACCGATGGAAGGCAATAAGTCAATACACGAAAAAATTACAAAAAAGCGATAGCCCAAAAGCTATCGCCCTAAATTCATCTGGTGCGGATGAAGGGGGTCGAACCCATACGCCTTGCGGCACTGGATCCTAAATCCAGCGCGTCTGCCAGTTCCGCCACATCCGCGAAAACATCAATTAGTATATCAATGCACAGCTATTTTGTCAAGATTTACTCCACGTCCAAATCCGCTGTCACCTGATAGTAGTCGCAGGCATGGGAGGTGTAGTTCTTGACGTTGGCCTTGGAAATCATGCTCATTTTGAGGAAGGAACAGAATACAAAAGCATGGTCGTCAAGGATGGTCTGCTGCATGGCGAGCGCCAGTTCAGCACGCTTAGCCGGGTCAAATTCGCGGCTCAGCTGACTTTCCAGAGCATCTAGTCTGGCACTCCTGTACTGACCCTGATTTTTCGTAGCCGTGGAGGTAGCAAATACCGTGAACCAGTATTCCGGGTCACCGGTGGGTGCCTGCACATTGGCCATGGCGTAAACATCCCAGGCATTGGGGTCTTTTACCACCTGATTGTTGTCAGCCGTATTGTTGACCTCCACCTGCATACCGATATCCTTCAAGGTTGCCTGCGCGGATTCGGCCAACAGCGGCAGTTCCTGACGGCTGGGATATGTAAGCCATTTGATAACGAGCTTTTTACCGTTCTTTTCACGGATACCATCGCCATCCATATCCACCCAGCCGGCAGCTTCCAGCACCTTTTTCGCGCCCTCCGGGTCAAATTTTTCTGCTTTCACCTTGTCGCCGCCAAAGGCCGGGCCGGCAGGAAATACGCCGTTAGCCGTAAAGCCGTTGCCATCCAGCAGCTTTGCCACAAAATTTTCCTTGTCAATGCCCATGGAAATTGCCTGACGCACCGCCGGGTCAGCACAGGGCGAATCAGCTGCAAAATTCATCTTGCCGAAGAAGCACCGGGAAGTTGAAATCTGCGAAATATTGTACTTGTCATTTCTAAAGAGCGGATAGCTTTCATAAGCCATGCCATAAGCGGCCTGCACTTCGCCTGCTTGCAGGGCATTAGCGAGCGTATTGCCATCGGTTATGGTGCGGATGGTAATCTTGTCCAGTTTGGGCGTGCCCCCCCAATACTTGTCGTTCTTCTTCAAGGTCAGATGGTCGTCCGTCTTTATCTCCACCGCTATGTACGGGCCAGTACCAGCTACAATGCCGTTGGCAAAGCCGGCCTCTACGTCAATTATACAGCCATAGGGGTCGCCTAAGTAGTTCAGCAGCGCCGGTCTTGGCTCTTTGGTCTTGATGATGAGTTCCTGACCGTTGGCCTCCATGGAGGCAATCTTTAAATCCAGAGCTGCCCGTTTATTGTTCTCCAGCAAATGTTCAAAGCATTGTTTTACTGCCGCTGCATCAAGTTTGCGGCCGCTGGAAAACGTCACGTCATCCCTCAGAGTAAATTTCCATGTCAGCTCGTCTGTGTTTTCCCACTTGGTTGCCAGCCATGGCTGAACCTCCATATTGTCGGAGTATTTTATCAGCGTTTCGCCGATGCCATAGCGGATGCAGGCCCAGCCGGCATAAGCATTATGGGGATTTACATCAGGTTCTTCGTTGGAGCTGTTAAAGGTGGTGTCACCAATAGTTAGCACCTTTCCCCCCGTACCTGCCGCCTTGTCACTGCCACAGCCAGCCATTACACTGGCGCTCAGGCAAATCCCCAGTGTCACGGCCAAAAGTTTTTTCCATTTCATTTGCTGAAATCTCCTTCCAGTTTACATAATGTATCCCTCTCGCAGCAGACTTATACCAAAACGCTGTCAATCAGTTTTTGGGTATAAGCCTGCTGCGGATTGTTAATTACTTCATCTGGCGAGCCTTCCTCTACCATTATGCCGTTTTGCATCACAATGACCCGGTCGCAGAAATCCTGTACCAGCGCGATATCGTGGCAGATAAAAAGATAGGCAATGCCCCGGTCTTCCTGCAAACGGTTCAGCAGGGATAAAACCTCAGCCTGCACCGTTACATCCAGCGCCGAAGTCGCTTCATCAAGGATGAGAAGCTGCGGCTCTATCGCCAATGCCCGGGCAATAGCCGCACGCTGACACTGGCCGCCGCTGACCTCATGAGGATAGCGCCGGGCAAATTCCTCCCCCAGTCCGCACAAGGCCAGCAGGCTTTTTGTCATGGTGTATGCCTGCTTTTGACTGCGACCATGATTGATAAGGCTTTCGCTGATGCCGTCCCCCAGTGTACATCTGGGGTCAAAACTGTCTACGGGATTTTGGAACACCATCTGCATTTTCCCGTAGACGTTTTTTAACTGTTTACCGCTTGCTCTTGTTATATCTTCACCATCGAGAATTATCCGCCCGGCTGTAACGTCTATAAGCCGGGCAATCATACGCGCCACTGTGGTCTTGCCGCTGCCGCTTTCACCAATGATGGCCAGCTTCTCCCCCCGTCGCAGGGAAAAACTCACATCATCCACCGCCACAATGTCCGTCCCAGCTTTTTTCGGGAAAATCTTTTTAAGATGCGCAACTTGCAAAAGTTTGTTCATAGCCTGCTGCTGACCTCCTCAGTTTTGGCACAGCCGCCAGCATTTTTTGGGTATAAGTTGACTGCGGATTGGCCAGCACATCTGATGCCTTACCGTATTCCATCATTTTTCCCTCATGCATGACCAGCATGGTATCGGCCATGGCCCTGATCACACCGATGTTATGCGTGACCAGAATGATAGCCGTACCAAACAGCTTGCGTGCCAACAGCATTTCCTCAATGACCTGCTTTTGTACCGTTACATCAAGAGCAGAAGTCGGCTCGTCTGCCAGCAGAATTTTAGGCTTTAGCAGCATAGCCGCCGCTACACCTGCACGCTGCTGCATGCCGCCGGAAAGTTCAAAGGGATAGCTTTCCCAAATCCGCTGAGGCTCGGCAAAACCAAATTTGGCAAAGAGCTCACATGTCTCCTGCTTCGCCTGTTTGGCATTATCGTGACCATGTGCCGCCAGCATTTCCTTTATCTGCGCCCCGACGGTACGAATCGGACAAAAGCTGTTGCCTGCCTGCTGAAAAATCATGCCGATTTCCGCACCGCAGATTTTTTGCCTTTCTTGGTCGCTGATATCCGGCAAATCAAGGCCGCGGTAATAAATATCGCCACGGGTCACAAGCCCGTCACGGCCCAGCATGCCTAACGCAGCTTTGAGCAGGGTTGACTTGCCGCTGCCGCTCTCCCCCACAATGCCCAGAATTTCACCGGCCTGCAGGGTAAAACTTATATCCTGAACAGTCAGCACGCCGTTGTAGCTGATGTCCACATGTTCATAACGGATTACTTCTGACATATTAACTCCTGTTACTGCCTGTTCTTCGGGTCAAGATAATCCCTGACCGTATCGCCCAGCAGATTGAATATCATAACGGAAAAGAAGATGGCAAAGCCCGGTGCCAGCGTCACCCATGGCTGGGTGGGCAGGAGATTGCGGGTATCACTCATCATGCTCCCCCACTCGGGGATTGGCGGTTTGGCGCCCAATCCCAAAAAGGACAGCCCGGCCAGTTCCATCATCATGGTGCCGATGTCCAGCATGGCGGTGACCAGAATCGGACCGGCAATATTGGGAATAACATGTTTGCGTATCAGCTTAAAGGTGCTGCTGCCAGCCATCTTGGCCGCCTGCATATAAGCCGCCGACTGCTGCGCCAGCGTCTGGCTCCGTGCCAGCCGGGCATACTTTGGCCAGCTGATGGCAGCCAGCGCAAGGATGGCGTTATGAACGCCTCCTCCCAGCACTGCCGCCACCGCCAGGGCAAAGACCAATCCCGGAAAGGCCAAAAACATATCCGACAGGCGCATCAGCAGCGTGTCCACCCATTTCCCCGACCAGGCACAGATAATGCCCACGATACTGCCAAAGACAGTAATAAAACTCACCAGCAGCAATGTGGAAAAGATACTCGTCTTGCTGCCGGCAATCACCCGTGACAGCATATCCCGGCCATAGCGGTCTGTTCCCAGCAGATGTTCTGCCGACGGCGCTGCCTTCGTAAGCGTCATGTCCTGCAGATAAGGGTCATAGGGACAGAGCGCATCGCTGAACACCGCAGCCACAATCAGCAGCAGAGCCAGACTGCCAAAAATATACAGCTTTCTCTGCAGCCGGTTCTGACGTATATTCTGAATACGCACCGTTGGTGCGGCTGTCTGGCTCATTCGCCATTCACCCCCAGCCGGATGCGTGGGTCAAAATGATGATAGAGCAAATCTGCCGCGAGGTTCACAAAGACATAAATAATCGCCATCCACATGACGTAAGCCTGAATCAGCGGATAGTCACGCATATTTATAGCATCCACGGCCAGCTTCCCCACGCCGTCCCACATAAATATACTCTCGATGATAGCCGTCCCCCCCAGCAGGCTGCCGATGGACAATGCCAGCAAAGTCATAATGGTCAGCATAGCTGCTTTCATGACATTTTTCCACAAAATGACACGCGCACTCACGCCACGGGCTTTAGCTCCCTGCACATAATCCTTATTAAGCTCCTCCAATACGGCACTGCGCACCTGCCGCAGGTACTTGGCTGACATGGCAATAGCCAAAGTCAAGGTCGGCATAACAGCGCTCTCTATATCCATGCCGCTGGCAATGACCGGCAACAGCCCCAGCTGAATGCCTAGAAACTCCATCAGCAGCATGGCCACGAAAAAATTGGGCATGGCATTGCCAAGGAAACTGACGAACCGCAGCAGCAAATCAGTATTTTTATCATGATGTACTGCCGCCCAAATGCCACAGGGCAAAGAGATAAGCACTGTGACCGCTACAGCTGAAACTGTCAGCAGGAGCGTTGCCGGCAGTTTGCGCATAAAGGCCGTCAGCACATCCTCCCCCGTCACATAGCTTATGCCCATATTCCCATGGAGCATTTCCCACAGCCAGTTAAAATACTGCTGGAAAAAGGGCAGATTCAGCCCCAGAGCCGCCTTTTTTTCATCAATGATTTCCTGCGCAACTTCCACGCCACGATTAGCATACATCTCTGTCACCGCATCACTGCCGGCCAGATACATAAGCAAAAAAGACAAAAAGGTAATGCCAAACAAAATCGGTATCAGCTGAACAACGCGTCTTAAGGCATAATTCATGCTTGTTATTGCCTCCTGTCTGTCTATGATTTTTAATCATACAAAATTTTTCCGCTGAACGTAAGCCCCGTAGGGGGATAAAAAATAGACTGCTGCACGTAACGACATGCAACAGTCTATTTTCTTACAGATTCACCAACAGTTCCTTTACCTTATTCAGGTATTCATCCCGGCTGACGGTAAACATTTCGCCGGTCTTGCGAACCTTGATTTCGATTTGATTTTCTTCGACAGCCTTGGGGCCGACAACTACACGCAGCGGATAGCCGATAAGGTCGCAGTCCTTGAACTTGACCCCGGCACGTTCCTTGCGGTCATCGAGCAGGGTATCAATGCCGGCAGCCTTGCATTCCTTGTAGATTTCCTCGGCAGTTGCCAGCTGGTCATCCTTCTTGGCATTAACGGCAACCACCACTACCTCGAAAGGCGCAATAGCACGCGGCCAGATAATGCCGTTTTCATCATTGTTCTGCTCGATGGCAGCAGCCATGGTACGTCCCACACCGATACCGTAGCACCCCATGTAAAGCGGCTGCTGTTTGCCTGCCTCATCGAGGAACATGGCCCCCATAGCCTGACTGTACTTCGTGCCCAGGGTAAAGACCTGACCGGCTTCAATGCCTCTGGTCATATTCATCGGAGCACCGCATTTCGGGCAGGCATCGCCTTCCTTGACCATGCGCAGGTCAGTTACGATAATGCCTTCAGCACTGAAGTCACGCTTGGGGTTCACATTCTTGTAATGAGCGTCCACTTCGTTAGCCCCGGCTACAGCATTGTGCATATTCATCACCGTCGGGTCAACGAGGACGATTACATCTTCACCCGGCTTTATCCCAATGGCACTCATAAAACCGGGACAGCCGCCGGCATTCCTGATGGCTTCCTCTTCTGCCATATTGAGTTCTAAAGCACCTTCAACCTGATTGATAACCTTAACTTCGTTCACATCATGGTCACCGCGGACGAAAGCCAGCACCAGTTTGCCGTTATCAGACTGGTAAGCTACAGCCTTGATGGTCTTTTCAACAGGTACATTGAGAAACTCCACAAGGCCTTCAATGGTATTGGTACCCGGGGTAGCCACTTTTTCCAAGGGCAGTTCTGCCTCGTCAGCAGCTTCAAGTGGGGATAGAGCCGCCTTTTCATCGCTGGCAGCGTAATCGCATTTCGTGCAGTAAGCGATATTGGATTCCCCGGCCTCAGCCAGCACCGTGAACTCATGGGAATGACCGCCGCCGATAGCGCCGTTATCAGCCTCTACCGGACGGAATTCCAGCCCCATGCGGTTGTATATATTCGTGTAGGCATCGTACATCTTCTGATAGGACACATTCATGCCTTCAACGTCCTTATCAAAGGAGTACAAATCCTTCATGATGAACTCACGGCTGCGCATAAGACCGAACCGCGGACGACGCTCATCACGGAACTTATCCTGAATCTGGTAGAGCATCAAAGGCAGCTGCTTGTAGGAGCTGACCTCATCCCGTACCAAATCCGTAATCATTTCCTCATGGGTCGGCCCAAGGCAGAAGTTACGGCCATGACGGTCTTTAATGCGCATCATTTCATCGCCGTAAGCAGCCCAGCGGCCGCTTTCTTCCCAGAGTTCGGACGGCTGCAGAATCGGCATGCCGATTTCCTGGCCGCCGGCAGCGTCCATTTCCTCGCGGATGATTTCCTCTATCTTGCGGATGACGCGCCAGCCCAAGGGCAGGTAAGTATACATACCACCGGCTACCTTGCGAATCATACCGGCACGGTACATAAGCTGATGGCTGGCAATCTCAGCCTCAGCCGGAGTATTTCTCAGAGTTGGTGCATATAAATTACTTGCTCGCATTGTTTTTCCGTTCCTCCAATATGGCATCTATTTCTTTAAATAGTTCTCCCACCAGATTTTCCTCCGGCACTTTGCGGATGATTTCTCCCTTGCGGAAGATAAGCCCCTCGCCATTGCCGCCGGCAATGCCTACATCAGCGCCTCTGGCTTCACCGGGGCCATTGACCACACAGCCCATCACGGCTACATCAATGGGGTCTTTTATGCCCGCCAGCTTCTTTTCCACCTGCGCCGCAATGGCCGGCAAATCAATGCTGGTACGGCCGCAGGTCGGACAGGCCACAAGGGTCGGCCCGTATTCTTTAAGCCCCAAAGATTTTAGGATTTCGTTGGCCACTTTGACTTCCACCACTGGGTCACCGGTAAGCGATATACGGAAGGTATCGCCAATGCCCTCAGCTAGCAGCGCGCCTATGCCCACAGCCGACTTGATGATACCCGTGTTCACCGTTCCGGCTTCCGTAATGCCCAAGTGCAGGGGATAATCCACCGTCTTGCTCATGAGGCGGTAAGCGGCAAGCGTCAAGGGAACATCATGCGCCTTGAGAGAGATTTTGAGGTCATGGAAATCCAAATCCTCCAAAATCTTCACATGCTCCATAGCCGATTCCACCAAGGCTTCCGGTGTAACGTCACCGTATTTAGCCAGAATCTTCTTATCCAACGAACCGGCATTTACGCCGATACGAATAGGAATGTGCGCCTCTTTCGCGGCTTTTACCACAGCCCTGACCTTTTCTTCCCCACCGATATTGCCGGGGTTCAGGCGCAGGGCAGAAATGCCCTGCTTGATGGCCTCAAGCGCCAGCTTATAATCAAAATGAATATCAGCGACCAAAGGAATATTTATTTCTTTGATTATGCTGCCTAAGTTTTTAGCCGCGTCCATATCAGGCACAGCCACCCGGACGATATCACAGCCGGCATTTTGCAGTGCCTTTATCTGGGCTACGGTTGCCGCCGTATCCGTGGTTCTGGTATTGCACATAGACTGAACGGAAATAGGCGCACCGCCGCCAATAGCCACCTTGCCAATATGAATCTGCCGGGTAATCTTTCGTTCAAACATTTACATTAGCCTCCCGTAAAGACACGCACGATGTCGTTTTTCGTGGCCAGCACCATCAGCAGAATGAGCAGCACAATGCCCACCTTCTGAGTGTATTCCATAGCCTTCGGGCTCATAGGTTTGCCGCGCACAGCTTCCACACACAGGGTCACAAAATGACCGCCATCCAGCGCCGGAATCGGGAACAAATTTACGATTCCCAGATTAAGGCTCAGGAACGCCGCAAAATTAAGCAGGGGAATAAATCCCATCTGCGCTACCTCTCCGGCCATCTGCGCTACACCGATAGGGCCTGCCAGTTCAGAACCGGAAAGTTTCATCAGGATTTGCCCCAGAGCTTCCAGCATCATGCCGATGATAACAGCTGTCTTATTGACAGCCAGACCGATGGACTCAAATACCCCGGGATAACGGGTATCCACAGAACTCATAACGCCCACCATGGCCCGCTTTGCCTGAGCATCATAGGCCGGCGTCATCGAGGTGGTAAAAATTTCCCCGTCGCGCTGGGCCACCACCGCTACCGCTGTACCTTCGTTATCCTTGATATTATCCACAAATTCCGTCCATGTGGAAATTTCCCTGCCGTCAATACTGATGATACGGTCACCAGCCTTAAGCCCGGCCTGGTCAGCAGCCTTACCGGCAATTACCGTGCCAAAGACAGGCTCTGGATTGGGCGTGCTGACACCGGCAAACAGAAAAATACCAAAGAAAATAACGACAGGCAGAATAAAATTCATGACAGAACCTGCCAATATAACAATCATCCGCGACAACACCGGTTTTTCACAATAACCGCGGCTGCCGGCTTCATTGTTGGTGGGATCCATACCGGCGATATCATTAAAGCCCCCCAGGGGCACCGCCCTAAGGGAATAAACAGTTTCACCGTAAGTAAAGCTAAGCAGTTTCGGGCCAAAGCCGATGGCAAATTCATCCACTCGCATCCCCGTCAGCTTGGCAGTAATAAAATGTCCTAATTCATGCACCAGCACCAGCAGCCCAAAAACAAAAACGGCTGCGGCAATAGTTAGTACCATAGTGTCACCGTCCCTTTATCTTTTCTGCAAAAGTTCACGGGCAAAGCTGCGTGCCCAGGCATCTTCAGCAAAGAGTTCCTCAAGCGTAGGTTCCATAATGCACTCACGTTTCAGCATGGTTTCCTCGATGATATCGTAAATATCGAGAAACTTGATTTCATCCCTGAGAAAAGCCCCCACCGCCACTTCATTGGCCGCGTTGAACACACAGGGCATACTGCCCCCCATGTCACCGGCCTCATAGGCAAACTTCAAGCCCTTGAAAGTGTCCGTATCAGGCTGCTCAAAGGTCAAATCCTTCATCTGCCAGAAATCGAGCCTGTCAAAATCTGACTGCACACGGTCAGGATATGTCAAAGCATACTGAATAGGCAGTTTCATATCCGTAGAGCCCAACTGGGCAATCACAGCTCCATCCCGGAACTGCACCATGGAATGCACGATACTCTGGGGATGTACTACCACCTGAATCTTGTCATAGCTCACATCATAGAGCCATTTGGCCTCAATGACTTCCAGCCCCTTGTTGACCAGGCTGGCAGAGTCAACGGTAATCTTCTGCCCCATATTCCATGTAGGATGTGCCAGAACCTGTTCCTTGGTTGCCCCCACAAGGTCCGCTCTTTGCTTGCCACGGAAAGGGCCGCCGGAACAGGTCAACAGGAGCTTTTCGATGGAATCCATCTTCTCGCCCTGCAGGCACTGGAAAAAAGCGCAGTGCTCACTGTCGACGGGGAGAATCTTTACGCCCTGCTCCCTGGCCCGGCGTGTAACGATTTCACCGGCCACCACGAGGGTTTCCTTATTGGCCAGAGCGATGTTCTTTTTGGCGTCCAGAGCCTTCATCGTGGGCTCCAGACCGGCAAACCCCATCATGGAAGTAACTACCGTGTCCACGGAATCAAAGGCCGCCGCCTCAATAAAGGCCTGCCGTCCGCCAGCCAGCTGCGTTCTGCCGCTATAACGGCTTTTTAACCGCTGATAAGCCGCTTCGTCAGCCAAAACAGCCAGCTCCGGCTCAAACTCACGAATCTGTTTTTCAAACAATTCATCACTGGAATTGGCAGCCAGCACGGCAATATGAAAAAGCTCGGGATTACGGCGCACCACTTCCAAAGTCTGCGTTCCGATAGAACCTGTCGAGCCCAGCACTGCTATATTTTTCATCCGCTGCCCTCCTCATTTGCCCAATAAGTTTACAAACTGCACAAAATAATAAACCAACGGTGCCGTAAACAGCACGCTGTCGAATCTGTCCCATACACCGCCATGACCGGGGATAATGCTGCCGGAATCCTTAATGCCCACATAACGCTTGGCCACAGATTCCACCAAATCACCCAAAGTAGCCAGTACAGCAATCAAAAGTCCCAGCACGGCCATCTCCTGCAAAGGCAGCCCCAAATAGTACCCCAGACCTGCCACAGCAGCCGTAGTCCCGACCAGAGAACCCATAAAGCCCTCCACCGTCTTGTTCGGACTAATGGTTGGACATAGCCTGTGACGCCCGATAGCCGTCCCTGTGAAATAGGCAAAGGTATCGCTGGCCCATGTGCCGATGAACATAATCCAGACAAAGACACAGCCAAAGGTAAAACTGCCTATATCTGTCGCAAACACAGTCTCCGGCAGCATACCGCGAAGCTGCAGCAGACAGACAAAGGGAAAGCCGATATAGATAATCCCGGCCCCGGAGGCCAATGCCTCCATGATATTGGTAGAGCCACGCATCAGTACGCTTTCCAGCAGTGTAACCATCACGATGAATGGACAGGCCAGCGGCAAAAACTCCGGCTTCTGCCAGGTAGCGTACCACATGAGCCCCAAAGCCAAAAAACCTGTAAACAGCGTCAATCCAATGCCACGTTCAGAAAACGCCCGGGCACATTCAAACCATGCCAAAAACATCAGTAAAAGGGTAACACCGGCAAACACCTCGCCCCCTGTCTGAATGACAAAAGCCGCAGCAGCTATGCCGATAATTCCCGTTATAATTCTAACTAACAAAAAGCAACGCTCCCATTATTTATTGGTCAGGCCGCCAAACCGGCGGTCACGGCTGGCAAAATCCCGCATAGCGTCCACGAAACACTCCGGGGAAAATTCCGGCCAGTTCACATCGGTAAAATAAAATTCGGCATAAGCCGCCTGCCACAGCAGGAAATTAGACAAACGCATATCACCGCTGGTACGAATAACCAAATCCACCGGCAAATTGCCCGCCGTGTCCAGACTTGCCTCAAACATCTCCTCATCAATATCCTGAGGATTTACCTCGCCATTAGCAGCTCTGGCAGCCAGACTCTGCACGGCTCTTATTATCTCATCCTGACCGCCGTAGTTAGTGGCTACATTAAATTTCACGCCGGTATTGTCCTTCATCAAGGCTTCTGCCTCACGCATCTGCTGCTGCAGAGCTTCCGGCAGACCGTCCAGCCTGCCCAGAAAATGAATCTGCACATTATCCGCATGCATTTCCTGCAATTCATTTTTCAGATACTCTGAAAAAAGATTCATCAAAAAATTGACTTCCGTTTCCGGGCGTTTCCAATTTTCCGTGGAAAAAGCATACACCGTCAGGGCATCAAGTTTTAAGCCTATGGCGGTCTTTAAAATATTTTTCAGGGTCTTGACCCCGGCTGAATGTCCGGCAGTCCGAATCATCCCCTGTCCTTTGGCCCAACGGCCATTGCCATCCATGATTACAGCCACATGCCGAGGAAGTTTTTCCCAGTCCAATCCGGCAAACAAGGGCGAATCCTGCTGGGGAATCGCAAAATCATCACGCCCAGCCAGCGTAGTGACCGCTTTTCCCAATATCTTCTTTAACATATAAAAATCCCTCACCAGGAAATACATCATAAAAGTAAACAAGCCCCCTGCAGGCGAAGCTCACCCGAGGGGGCCTGTATAGCGTCAGGGAGCCTCGATAGCAGATACCGGGCAGCCGGCAGCGCAAGCGCCGCACTCTACGCACTTATCCGGGTCGATTTCATAATGCTCTGCCCCTTCGCTGATAGCCTCAACCGGGCAAGTAGCAGCGCAGGAACCGCAAGAAATGCAATCCTCACCAATTTTGTATGCCATTTTTATTACACCTCCTTTACAGGCATTTGTTTAGCCGCCAGCGTTACGCAGAGTTTTCCCCCTGCCTCACGCTGACGAATAACATACATTCTGGAACTATCCACAGGGAAAAAATCCCTGACAGATTTCGCAATCTCGATTGTATATTCGATATGTGCCCCTTGGAGAATTTTTTCTCCCTCTTCCCAGGGCAGGGCGATGATATCGGGTATCATCAGACTTCCATAACTTCCTTTTCTTTGGCAGCACGAGTAGTGTCCACCACTTTAACGTACTTGTCAGCCAATTTTTGGACAGATTCCTGTGCTTTCTTGGATTCATCCTCAGTGATTTCCTTGGCCTTTTCCAATTTTTTCACCGCATCATTGCCATCACGGCGGATATTGCGGATAGCGACCTTGGCTTCTTCTGCCTTTTTATTAACAGTCTTCACCAGTTCCTGACGGCGCTCCTGCGTAAGTGCCGGGATGGCCAGCCGGATAGCCGTACCATCAGAATTCGGGGACAAGCCCAAATCAGACTTCATAATTGCCACTTCGATTTCGTGAAGCATGGTCTTTTCATAGGGCTGAATCATAATCATGCGCGGTTCCGGTACAGCCACCTTGGCAATCTGATTTACCGGAGTAGGCGTGCCATAGTAATCAACCGTTACCTTATCCAAAAGGGACGGCGTAGCACGGCCTGCGCGCAGGGATGCAAATTCACGCTTCAATGCTTCAATAGATTTCTGCATACGTTCTTCATGTGTAGACAGGATTTCTTTTACCATTATTTATTACCTCCTACCGTGGTGCCAATCTCTTCACCCAAAGCAGCACGCACGATGTTTTCATGGTCATCAATATTAAAGACAACAAGAGGAATCTTATTGTCCATGCAAAGGCTGGTAGCTGTGGTATCCATAACCTGCAGACCCTTGCTGATGATTTCCAGATAAGTGAGTTCGTCAAACTTCTTGGCATTAGGATTCTTATTGGGGTCGGAATCGTAGATACCGTCCGTGCCCTTCTTGGCCATCAGGATTACATCGGCCTCAATTTCGGCAGCGCGCAGAGCTGCCGTCGTATCCGTCGAGAAATACGGATTACCGGTACCAGCACCAAAGATAACCACTCGTCCTTTTTCCATATGACGAATGGCTTTGCGGCGGATATAGAGTTCAGCGACCTGACGCATTTCGATAGCCGTCTGCACACGCGTATCCACGTCCATCTTTTCCAAAGCGTCCTGCAAGGCCAGAGCATTCATCACCGTAGCCATCATGCCCATGTAGTCAGCCTGCGCACGATCCATGCCCTTGGCCGAACCGGCAAGGCCACGCCAGATATTGCCGCCGCCCACAACAACAGCCGCATCTACGCCATGCTCACGAATGGTCTTAATCTGCTTGGCGATATCTTCCACGATAGGGGGATTTATCCCAAAGCCCTGTTCACCTGCCAGGGACTCACCCGAAAGCTTCAAGACAACACGTTTATATTTCGCTGTTTCCAAAACTATTACCCTCCATTCAGGCATCACTGTACCTGCTTCTTACTCACACTTAGTATATTATACATGAAAACAGCGGATAACACAAAAGTTTTGTGCTATCCGCCGTAAAGTTTTACTTTTTTTAATTACTTCAGCTGTGCAGCAACTTCAGCAGCGAAGTCGTCCTGCTTCTTTTCGATGCCTTCGCCCAGCTGGAAGCGGGTGAATTCGGTAACTTTAACATCGCCGAGTACATCTTTGATGGTCTTTTCGGAATCCTTAACGAAAATCTGTTCGTTGAGGCAGACTTCCTTGTAGAACTTGTTGATACGGCCTTCCACCATGCGTTCGATGATATTAGCTGGTTTACCTTCTTCTTCAGCCTGCTTGCGGAGAACTTCTTTCTCATGTTCGAGAGCGGAAGCATCAACGCCATCGCGGTCAACAGCCATCGGAGCAGCTGCGGCAATCTGCATAGCGATATCCTTGCCCAGCTGATCATCGCCGCCCGTCAGGTTTACGAGAACGCCAATTTTACCGCCCATGTGAATGTAGCTGGCGAGGCGGCCTTCGGTTTCGTAGCAGGCGAAACGGCGCAGGGAAATCTTTTCGCCGATAGTAGCCGTAGCTTCGGTGATCAGCGTAGAAACTTTCTTACCTTCGATTTCGCTGTCGTTGAGGGCATCAAGGTCAGCCGGCTTCGTAGCCACGATGTGCTCAGCAACCTTAGCCAAGAGTTCCTTGAACTGGTCATTGCCAGCAGCAAAGTCGGTTTCGCAGTTGATTTCCACAACGCAGCCCGTCTTGCCATCAGCGGCAACGAAAGCGCCTACAGCACCTTCAGCAGCTACGCGGCCAGCCTTCTTTTCAGCCTTGGCAATGCCTTTTTCACGGAGCCAGTCAACAGCCTTGGCAGCATCACCATCGGTAGCCGTCAGAGCCTTTTTGCAGTCCATCATGCCTGCACCCGTCTTTTCACGCAGTTCTTTAACCATTGCAGCCGTAATTGCCATTTATATTTCCTCCCAAAATCGTCAATATTACAAAGGGGTAAGGGATAACAGTCCCTTACCCCATAAGTTTTACCTTGAGCGAGTAAAATTACTCAGCAGCTTCAGCAGCGTCGCCGCCTTCGCCCTGACGGCCTTCCATGATGGCATCAGCCATACGGCCGGTCATGAGTTTTACAGCGCGGATAGCGTCATCGTTGCCCGGGATTACATAGTCAACTTCATCCGGGTCACAGTTCGTGTCAACAATAGCCACGATAGGAATGTTGAGCTTGCGAGCTTCAGCAACAGCGATGCGCTCTTTGCGCGGGTCTACTACGAACAGAGCACCGGGGAGCTTGTTCATCTCTTTGATACCGCCGAGATATTTTTCCAGTTTTTCCATCTCATGACGGAGGCCCTGAACTTCTTTCTTCGTCAGCACTTCAAAAGTACCGTCAGCTTCCATAGCCTCCAGTTCCTTCAGACGGTTTACACGCTTCTGGATGGTCTGGAAGTTGGTCATCATACCGCCGAGCCAGCGTTCGTTTACATAGAACATGTTAGCGCGGAGAGCTTCTTCTTTGATAGCTTCCTGAGCCTGCTTCTTCGTACCAACGAAGAGAACGCTCTTGCCCTCAGCGGCAATGTCACGCAGGAATGCGTATGCTTCATCAACCTTCTTAACGGTCTTCTGCAGGTCGATGATGTAGATACCGTTACGCTCCGTAAAGATGTATTTTGCCATCTTCGGGTTCCAACGGCGGGTCTGGTGTCCGAAATGAACACCTGCTTCAAGTAACTGTTTCATGGAAATAACTGCCATGTTGGTGCACCTCCTGTTTTTTTCTTCTGGGCTCCTCATCTTCTGCACCACCTCTTTTGACAAAGGCACAGGGCAGATATCGGAAACCCATGCTTTTTCTTACACCGCGAAAAATTATAACATAATCACGGCGGTTGCACAATAGGTAAACTAAATTTTTTTCATCCCCCCTGGGGGCTTAAAATTTTTTTTGCAGGGCTGTAAACTAACATTGAAGATAAAATTGGTTCTTTAAAGGAGTTTATATATGAATACAAATACGCTTGCCCAAGTGCATGGCTACCGCCCCAACCGCCAGTTGGATAGGCAGATTGAAGCATACTGGGATATACGCAGCGCTGATTTCAGCAAATTACGGCTCAAGGAGCTGACCGGCCCCTGCGGCCCGGCTTGGGATAAATTGCTGGCGGAAAAACTGGCTGCGGATAAGCCTCTCAAAATTCTTGACATTGGTACAGGTGCCGGGTTCTTTGCCATTTTGCTCAGCAGGCAGGGGCATCAGGTGACGGGGATTGACATGTCAGCGGATATGCTCCATCAGGCCAAACAAAATATAATGGCCGCCGGCGTTCATGCTGAATTTGCCAAGATGAACGCGCAGGAACTGGCCTTTGCTGATGAAACTTTCGATGTCGTTATCAGCCGCAATCTTACATGGACTTTGCCCGATGTCATGCAGGCATACCGGGAATGGCACCGCGTCCTCAGGCCTCAGGGAAGATTGCTCAATTTTGATTCTGACTACGGGCTTATGACTTTTTCCCGCAAAGATGAGCAGGCTGACGTCCACGCTAATATCAAAGAGGAATTGGTCGTGGAATGCAATGAAATCAAAGACGAGCTGCGCATCAGCACTCATCGCCGTCCCCTTTGGGATGCCATGTATCTCCAAAGTCTGGGCATGAAAGTCGCAATTGACGAGGATATCGCACCAAGAGTGCACGTCGACCCCGATATGCACTTTGATACTCTGCCCCTGTTTGGACTTGCCGCCCAAAAATTATCATAATAAAGAAACCGGCTGCTCGTGGCAGTCGGTTTCTTTATACGCGATACGCGCTTTTAGCATTCAGCCATTTTAGCGGCCTGTCTGGCCAGATATTTTTCCCTTAAGTCCAGCTTATGCTCCATACGCCCTACCAGTTCTTGGGCAGCGGCTAAGTCCTGCTCATCGGGATGGGACGCCGCCCGTTCCCAGCGCTCATGTGCTTCCTTGCCGCCATGAGGGTCATCAGCACCAGCAGCCTTGCGCCGGGCAATCATCTCAGGATTTATTTTGCCCATGCAGCCAAAAGTGCCCAGAATCTCACACCCTGCCCCCAAATTGTAACCTGCCCGGGCAAAGGCAGTTATGGCGTGTTCACTGTCAGGTGCGGCACCATGGGTTTGGAAGAACACCACCTTGGCATTTTCCACCTGTGCCAGATATTTCAGCGTCAAAGCATCCGGCTGCCCCAGACGCAGCCAGTAGCCGATTGCCACGATATCATAGGAGGATAAATCGGCAGGCGCCTCCTGCACCCGAAAGATATCCACGCTTTCCGCCGCTTCGGCAATAGCCTCTGCTATTTTTTTCGTATTGCCTGTCACCGAGGAATAAATCACGGCCCATTTACGCATAATTATCAACTCCCTCCAGCTATAACTATAGCAGGATTTTTCCTTTTTGGCTGTGCTAAATGTTACATATTGCTCTCCTATCGCCAAAATGCTAAAATGAAGTCACTTTAAGGCATGTTATTAAATGAGCTTCACCCAGATTGCTATGCTGAGGATTTGCCAACGCCACAGCGGCAGTCAGTATCTATAAAGTTGGGTGACAGGAGAGATGTACGAATATGAATAACAAACAAAATTGGTGGCAAAGACTGCTGCTGGGATTGGGGATACTCACAGCCAGCACTGCAGCCCTGCCGGGGAGCGAAGCCTCCGCACCGGCACGCTTTGACACAGCTATGGTACAACTTATCGGTGAACTGCACGATTACGCCGGTCATCACCATCACAGTTTCCAACTGATTGCCAACGGCGGCTCGCCTCTGTACCTGCCCATCGACGGCAACACCGCTGACAATGCTGCCCGTATGCTGCAAAATGTTGACGGCCAGCTGGCAGAATCTGTGTTTTTCGGCTTTGATTTACAGGACGGACAGGAAACGCCTGACGAGGAAAACAAGTTCTTCCTGCACACCCTTGATACCGTCCGTCAGGGCGGCCTGCCTGTATTTGTAATCGACTATGTGAAAGACGCTGAACAGGCGGCTATAGCCAACGAAAAAAATCTGGCAAAAGGCTATGTGCCGATGGCCACGCCTTACCGTGGGCTTGATGGCATTCCGCCTTATGCACCGCCCCATATAAATAATCGGGATATAAATGTCCTGACTGATGTGCAAAACTATCTTGTACTCCTCAATCCCGGCAAATTTGCCTCCAGCGCTGACTATCTGAGCAGCCTGCAAAACAGCGACTACGATTTGCTGATTATTGACCTCTACATGGAAAACCGCCTGCTGACCAAAGAAGAAGTCAACACCCTAAAACGCAAAAAAAACGGCGGCCGCCGCTTGGTCTTTGCCTACATGAGCGTGGGCGAAGCAGAAACCTACCGCAACTATTGGCAAAAAAACTGGGAAAACAATTTGCCCGACTGGCTCGACAAGCCAAACGAGGATTGGCAAAACAATTACCGTGTCAAATTCTGGCGCCCGGAATGGAAACATATCCTGTACGGCAGCCCCGGCTCTTATCTTGATGAAATCATGGCCGCCGGTTTTGACGGTGCCTTCCTTGATGTCGTTGATGTTTATCAATATTTCCAAAACGAGAAATGAAAATAAGCCTTCCTACACCGGAAGGCTTATTTTTAGTTGTGCGCCAAAGTCATTCGGATATTTTTTAACGGCAATACCTTGAGAATAAGACAACAAATAAGCATCTCAGGGATAAGATAGGAGGCATTGAAAGCCAGCGAATACAGCACCGGCGACATGCCTGCCGGTGCATAACTGCCGAAGAACACAAAGCCGGAAATAAAATGACAGACAAAACGGACGGCAAATGCCAGTCCTGTGCTCAAATATAAGTGCTGACGGCTGAAGCCGGCCAGTCCCATGGCCATAAAGGGGAGTGGATAATCAAACAGCACCTGAACAGGATGCAGGATGAAGGGGTCTTGCAGCATATTTATCATGCCATAAGCAAAACCGGCCAGCATCCCCGTACCTGCACCATAACGATAGGCAATCAAAAGCAGCGGCACCATAGCTCCGGCGGTAACACTGCCTCCCTGCGGCATGTGAAAGATACGCAGCTGCTCAAGAACAACAGCCAGTGCCAGAAGTAAAGCCGTATTTACCAGCGCAATGGTATCAATTTTCTCCCGGCGAATATGAAAAAGTCCGACAGCCAAAGCCAGTATCCCCAGCAGAGCCAAGATAACAACAGGTTGAGCTAAAATTTCCGACAAAGTACAAATCCCCCTTAAACGCTTAAAATGATTTATTCCACATCAGGCTCATCTTCCAGCCATGATACGAATCAGAAGCACTGCCGCTGATATTATAGCGTTCCAGCTTGGCGCGCAGTTCCGAAGTATCATTCAGGCGGCAGTCATAACCAAGGACAATGGCTTTCATGTGGCGATTGGAATCCCATTTGTTTAAACGCCAGTTATAGCTTTCGCCATGGGTTTCGCCAAAGTTCAGCAGCACATAGCCGCTTTGCGTTTTGTCAAACTTGTATGTCCAGCCCAAACCACCATAGTAACGGTGCGTACCGCCTGTGTCCGCAGCCTGATAGTTACCAATGACATAATACTGCAATGAGTTCCTTATGTCCATATCTTTATTGCCGAATACCTGCAAAGTCCAGTCCTCACCATCATAATTGCGGCCTGTGCCATCGGCAATATCTTTGTTATTTATTATATTACCGGCATAGTCAAAATAATAGCGCAGAACACTTCTATAGTCAGCATAAGATGCGTTTTCATGGGTGAATTTCACCGATAACTGATTATCTTCGCCAATATGACGGTACTCGATCTCCTGTTTAAATTTATTTCCCGGGTCGATATATTCCTGAGCTTCCGCGCCTTGCGGCAAACCGGGCAGGTTCAGTTCTGACTGAAGAGCAGTCCGTTCATCACTATTATAGCTTCTGCGGTACTTATAATCGCCTCTGAAGGTATAAGCCAGTCTGCCTGTAATACTGTCCCTTTCCGTATATTTATGCGTTGCTTCTATCCCCGGCGTGAACTGCCAGCCTTCATTGAAGGAATTAAAGTGGGCCAGATTATCAGCCATCATGGCATTTTGATGTACATTATCCTTGCCCGTCGGCACGTTGATATTGAAAAAATAATGAACATCATTTATCTTGTGGTCATTTTTATAGGTTATCCCCAAAGTAGTATCCGTCCAGCCGTTGACATCGCCCTCCGGCAGGCCGGTATGAGAAGATAGCCAGCCCGTAGTCAGTGAAAAATCCCATTTCTTTTCAGCAGAATAAAATTCCAGGGGCTGATAAAGCTGGTGTCCATTGACCCCGGCGCCATGCCAGTTGTAGTATTCAAAACCGCTGCCAATTCCCTTGCCTTCACCGAAATGGGCCAGATCATAATCCGCCTGCTGCTTCCACATGCGGGTTGACCGAAGATTATTTTCGGCATTTTCCACACCTTTTTCTGCCTCTGCCTGCCATTTTTCCGTTTCACCTAAGTAAGTTTCACTGTCCTTTAAATCCTTTTCCCCATCGGTCTGCTCATTCAGCAAGTCCTGTACCCTTTCCCGGGCATCACGCTCGGCATCTTCGGCAGCTTCTCTGGCATCCTGCAGGGCATCAAGCTGGCTGTTCAGCTCATCCAGCAGTGATTCGGCGCTGTCCACTTCGGCGTCCAGAGCTTCCAGCTGACTGTCATACGCCTGCCACTCAGCTTCCTTGGCCGCTTGTTCGGGGACAATTTCCTGAGCACGATTGACCATGGCCATGACATCATTCAGCCGGTTCTGGGCATAGCCAACACTTTCCCAAGCCTTGCGAATACGTTCTTCAAGGCCGTCACGTTCATCACTCAGATGCCCGAGTTCCCGACCCAGCGCCTCGTAACTTGCCTGCAAACTCTGCCTGCGTCCCTGCGCCGCCTGCACGGCTGCTTCCTGTGCCCATACCTGCGGCGCAAAATCAGCTGCAGCCTGCTGAGCGGCAATGGCCTCACGGGTACGCTGAGCGCTTTCCAGCTGGGCATTGGCCAGCTCCTGCGCAATACGCCGCAGGTTAGACTGCGCCTTTTCCAGGTTTTGTTGTGCATCGGCCAGTCCCTTTTCTGCCTCAGACTTATCCTGCCGCGCTGTCTGCAAATCCTTTTCAGCCTGAGTAAGTGCTTCAGCAGCCTCCCGGGCATTACGCTGCGCCTCGTGAAAATCCCTTATGCGGTTGCGCTCATTGCGGAGAGATTCAAAAGCGGCCGGTATATCATTCATTACATTGCTGATGCCTGCCGCCTCACTGGTTACAGGCGGCAGTAAAGCCAGCGCACTGATGGATGCCACCTGAGCCGTCTGCCGCAGAGCAGCCTCATCACGCATTTTCCGTTTACGGCTGCGCGTCATACGCATAGCCTGCATGACAAATCTTTTATAACGGGGCTCCTCTCCGGCCTGCGCCTGCGCCAGCCTTCTGCGCCGCTTACGGCTCATTCTCATTTTTTCTCACCTCCTGCCGTTTCCAGATTCACGTATTTATCACCATATAACCATAAAGTAAATTTTGTCAAATAGCCGCTGGTAGAATGATAAAACACCGGCTGTGAACAAAAGACCAGATAATTTATCCTCTGGGCAAAATGATTAAGCTTGATAAACGCCCAAATAAACGACAGCGCCGCAGCTATAAAAAAGGTAAAACCATAGCTGTAGGTTCCGCCAAAGTACAAGCCCCATAAGCCCAAAACAAGGTTGGACAGGAAAAATACCGCTGACAGGCTCAGGACGCTTTTCTGATAATCAAAATAGACCAGCAGAATGTATACCAGCTGCAGCAGCCCTGTGAAAAAAGCTCCGAACAGCAGCACATTATACATATTTACCTGATTGTAGGTAATGCCAGACCAGCTCAGCATATAGTTGCCTACCGCCAGCGCTACCAACGTGAACACCAGCTGGAACTCAATGATATGCCGGAGTTCAAACCACAAGGTATGCAGCAAGTCCTTCCGGGCATCATCAATTTCCCTGAAGTTTCCCTTTTGGGTAATATAGGAAAAATACTCGGCATAACGCTCGTAAAAATTCGTCTCCACCGTCACCACAAACATGGTCATCAAAGGCAGGATGGATAAAAAGGCATAAAAAGTCACCACATCATAAATGGGTGAATAAAGATAGGTGCCTCCCACCAGCACGCCCCATTCCCCCTGCCAGATGATGATATTCGGCACAAACAGCCCCAGCATATAGCAGGTTGCCGTCAAAAAAAGCCGCCAGTGCCTTTCAAAATACGGCAGGAAAGCAAAATTCTGTCCGGCCTTGGGCATTCCGAAATAGCCGGTGATATGCAGCAAAAAGAGCAGGTTGATAAGCCCCATGCCTGTATCCATAGCCAGCAGGCCGGCCTGCTCCGGCTGCAAGGCAGTCTGCGTAAGAAACACCCAGACCAAAAATACGCTCAGCAGTACACCGATTAAATAGCTGGCCAGCAGCCGCAAATAACGCTTTACTGCCGACAGGTACACACTTTCCGTCCATGCCAGCAACAGTTCCGCAAAAAAGAGATACCCCAGCCATTTTGTCAAAAGAGGCAACGGCTTATCCCAAAAGAAAATGCCTGCCGCTGCCGCCCCCAGAGTCGTGAGAATCGCCCCCATGCCAAACAGGGACGCTGTGGCATCTGCAAACCTGCCCAAAGATAGGGAATCTGCCAAATAACGGGTCAGT
>FLNX01004559.1_pt1 | contig 50992 bp, 36 predicted proteins | sample 1140341 | NCBI WGS metagenome assembly FLNX01 (sample SAMEA3878208, study PRJEB12797) | bioreactor metagenome | biome: Moose rumen | place: Sweden | collected 2011-10
TCAAAAGTCCACTGCAAGCGCTCGGAGTTCTGTGCCATTTCAAGAGCGGAAACGGATACACCGCCGGCATTGGCAGCCTTGCCCGGTGCAAAGAGCACCTTGTTCTGCTGGAAATAAGCGATAGCCTCCAGCGTAGACGGCATGTTCGCACCTTCACCGACAGCGATTACACCATTGGCTACGAGAGCTTTAGCACTTTCGAGGTCGATTTCGCCCTGCGTTGCACACGGCAGAGCCACATCGCATTTGACCGTCCAGACACCCTTGCAGCCTTCATGGTATTCGGCCTGTGGATGGTTTTCCACATATTCCTTGATGCGGCCACGGCGAACCTGTTTGATTTCCTTAACGGCATCCAAATCAATGCCGTTCGGATCATAGACATAGCCGTTGGAGTCGGAGCAGGTAACAACCTTAGCGCCGAAAGCCTGTGCCTTTTCAATGGCATAGGTTGCCACGTTGCCAGAACCGGAAACCACAACCGTCTTGTCCTTCAGGCTGATGTTCTTGGCATCAAGCATGTTCTTGACGAAGTACAAGAGGCCGTAACCGGTTGCTTCGGTACGGGCAAGACTCCCCCAGTAGTCCACGCGCTTGCCCGTGAGAACACCTGCATCATAACTGTCGCGGATGCGCTTGTACTGACCATAGAGATAACCGACTTCACGGCCACCTACGCCAATATCGCCAGCCGGAACGTCCACATCCGGGCCGATATGGCGGTAAAGCTCCGTCATAAAGCTCTGGCAGAAGTGCATGACCTCATTATCGGACTTGCCATGCGGGTCAAAATCCGAACCGCCCTTGGCACCGCCAATCGGCAGGCCGGAGAGGGCATTCTTGAACACCTGCTCAAAGGCCAGGAATTTCAAAATGTCGAGATTAACGCTGGGATGGAACCGCAGACCGCCTTTGTAGGGGCCAATGGCACTGCTCATCTGCACGCGGAAACCGCGGTTTACATGAACCTCACCTTTATCATCCTGCCAGGGAACACGGAAAGTAATCACGCGCTCCGGCTCAATAATGCGCTCCAGAATCTTCTGCTCTTTAAATTCAGGATGTGCTTCCAGCACAGGGATAACGCTTTCCAAAACCTTCGATACCGTATTCTTAAACTGCGGCTGGTCCGGGTCGCGTTTTGCAATCAGGTCTAACGTGTCTTGTACATACTGTTTCATGTCTGCCAAAGTAATCGCTCCTTTGCCTTGAAAACTCATACAATCTTGCCTACCGATAAACAGTATACTACATTCCAGCCTGAATGTACACAATTTTATTATAACAGAGAAAATTTATATAAAATAATGTATACATGTTCAGTCATGCCTCTTATACATTTTGCAGATACTTACGCGGAATATTTTTTACAAACCGGCTCATATAACGGTAGTGACCGTATATGGTCTGAGACCATGACAGGAACAACTGCTTTCTGGCTCTGGTCATGGCTACGTAAAAGAGCCGGGCTTCCTCATCCAGCCGTCCGTTTTTTTCGGCCTGCATCCCCGGAAAAGTCCCTTCCTGCAAGCCAGCCAAAAACACGTAATCAAACTCCGAACCCTTGGCCTGATGAATGGTAATAATCGGAATCTGTTGACGCTTGGTCAGAATATCCAATTCTGTATTGGACAAGGTCGTGTAACGTAAAAACCTGTCGATAGCATCAAGCGGACGAATCGCCTCATCATCCAGTTCCTTGGCCTGACGGAATAAATCACGCAAATGCTCTACCCTCTGCGGCTCCTTATGGCGCAGATAATACTTGTCCATGCCCCAGCTTACCACAATCTCACCCAATAACTGCCAAGGGCGCAGCCGTCTGGCCTGCTGCCGTATTTCCGTCAGTTTATCCGCCCACTCGGTAAACATTTCCTGATGTTTTTCCATAATCGCCCGGCGCGCTTCCACATGGGGCCGCAAATCGCGCTCTACAGCGTACATGAGGATTTCTGCTGTCGCCATGATATCATCAAAAGCATCATGGCTTGATTTATGCTGCACCTCACAATATTTACCCAAAAATTCCAGTTTGTGATTGGGCAGGTTGGGATAAAAGCGCCGAAAAATATCTAATGTGTCATAGTACAAAGGATATTCCAAGGGCGGCAAATCCAGACGGGATAATTCACTGCCCAAAATCCGCAAATCATAGGACACATTATGCCCTACCAGCACTGCGCCACGGGCAAAGTCACAAAACTCCTTCAGCACCTGCCGCGGTTCCTCGCCCTGTTCCTGCAAAAATTCATCGGTCAGACCGTGAACCTTGACCGAATCCCCCACCTTGCGCAGCGGTGTCAGCAGGCGCACGAATTTTTCCTTGACAGCCCCCTGCTTATCCAGCCTGATTCCGGCAATCTGGATAATTTCATCCCTGGTCGTATCCACGCCGGTTGATTCCACATCAAAGACTACGATGTTTTCCTCAGCCAGCGCCTGCAGCAGTCCGCCGTAAGGGTCGCCGTTTTGCCGGGCGTCAGCATCCACAAAATCCGTCAGCCTGACCCCGGCGCTGCGGATTTCTTCGCCGGACAATTTTTTGATGGTTCCCGGGCCAATCCCGGCTGCAAAACGGTTAAGCACCCGTACCAGACTTCCTGTATCATGCTTATTGACGGCCAGCTTCAAAACTGCCAGCGCGTCCTTTATCTCCTGCCGCCGGAAAAATTTCTGCTCATCAATCAGCATAAAGGGCAGCCTTTCCTTTTCCGGCACGAAACGCCCCAAAGCGCGGAAGCTGGCGGATAAGTCCTTATTGTAGCGGTTGCTGCGTGTCAGAATGCACACGCGGCTGTAGTTTTCTACCGGCAGCTGCTGAATCATGTAGTAAATCCATTGGGCTTCCTCACTGAAATCAGCCGCCCCTTTCAGCACAATCGGCTGGCCGCAATCACGGCTCACCGCCTGCAGGCCATCAGGGTACAGCAGATTCACCCGTTCGGGGAAGGAATTGCGCAGCCAATCAAAGGACGCATTTAGCAGCACCTGCGAAGCCCGGTAATTTTCATGGAGGACAATGCGCTGCGGACTGTAGTCCTGCTGATATTTGCGCAGCACAAGCTCCGGATGCGAGCCGCGCCATTCGTAAATGGTCTGGAAGTAATCACCGCACAGCAGCAAGTGGCTGGCGCCAAAAATCTGCGACATGATGCGGTATTCCAGCAGGCTGGTATCCTGCACCTCATCAATATTGATATACAGAAACCGCCTTGCCCATTTGCCAGCCACGCTGCTCTGCCGGAAAAGCGCATCAACCTGTACCAGCAGGTCTGTGAAATCCAGTCCATGCAATTCTCGCAGGCGCTTGTCGTAAAGAGCGGTTGTCGCTGCTCCCCACTCCTGCCAGCCTTCGTACAAGCGTTTATGGAACTGATAGGAATCGTCCACCGCCAGATTTTTCACGCTGCCGGCTTCGTCCTGCAACAGTCTCTTTAACGCCGCCTCATAATCACTGCTCAGGTCACCGCTGTCTATAGCATATTCCGCCTTCTTTTCCTTCAGCTGGTTAATAAGGCCCTGCACTGCACGCAGGGGCCACTCTTCTGCCACCAGCTCTTTTATAAGTCCCTGACAATCCGTTTCGTCAAAAATCGTAAAGTCCGTAAATAAATCAGAATTACGCTTGGCTTCGGTCTTTATAACTTCATAGCAAAAGCCGTGGAAGGTCTTCACCATTACACGGCTGCCATTGTCCCCCGTCCTGTCAACCACACGCTGCTGCATTTCCCTACAGGCTTTGTTGGTAAAGGTCAGGCAAAGTATCTCCTCAGGCAGGGCACGATTTTCTTCAATTATATGCGCAATGCGGCAGGCCAGGGTATTGGTCTTGCCCGTCCCTGCCGGAGCCAGCAAAAGAATGTTATTATCCAGGGTTTCCACTACCTGCGATTGCTCTTTATTCAGATTCTGCAACTCCATATTACTTGTGCCTCGTCTATTCCGCCCAAATTACATTCATAAATTCTTTATATTGCTCCTGTATTTCCTTCACCACCATCTGCATGATAGTATACACCAACTCTGCGGAAAAATGTCCCTTTTGGTAAGGTATGCAGACATCTAAAATCACCGATGCGTCAGGTGTCAAGTAATATTTCAACAATTTATTTTGATAATTTCTTCGCATCAAAAGGTTATTTATAGCAAAAGCATTTTCATCTGATACTGCCTGTGTAGCTATATTTGCTCTCACCATTACATACTGTGAATTGTCAATAATTATCCCCAAAGGTACAGTTTGCCCCTTTAATACAATATTTGTTCTAAAAATTACACTATGTCTCGCGTCTTTTAGTTCTTCGATTTGAAAGCCCTCTATTTTCTTAAACTCCAAGTATGATAAAAACATAGCTGCTGTATTGTTCATCTTTTATCAACTCCATAAATTGCTACGCAAACAAGCGGCACAAGTATATAATTCTTGCACCGCTTGAAAAACCCTTTATTTAAAATTTCCAGCTAATTCCAGCAGCTACACGATGGCTCTTCTCGTTGTTGCTGCCTTTAAAGCTGTAGTTTACCCCCCATTTCATTATTTCATTTTCTGCCTCCAGCCCCAAGGTTGCCTTTACTGCCGAGCGGTCAGTAACTCCATAACTGACGGAATCAACGGCACTAAGTCCCGGAATGGAAACATCCATATCAGCATTATTGCCGCCCAGTACACCAATATACGATACATCAGCTGCCAAATTATACTTCCAGCCATTTGAAGCAAACTTGTGCATATAGCCAACACCTATCGGCAAGGACACGACATGATTCTTTTGCGAACCATAATTAAATGCTTTTTTGCCATTATAAAGGCCACTATACCCCGGCGTATCCATATAAGTATACCGCAAGCCAATATGCGGAACAAACACACCACCATTGCCAACGTCTTTACGATACTCTTCTGTAACGCCTAATGTTAATATATTATTTTCCGGCTTGGCTGTAATCAACCCTTCTACATCATGTTTCACCTGATAATAACCAGCGTCCATAATAAGGTTGTTATTGCCATTCTTTATACTGCCATAATAAGAAATTCCACCGCCTTGATACTTATCCTTTTGATTGATGCCATTAGCCTCGGCTGAACCAAAGCCATAGCTTATAGCAATACCTTGTTCATAGTTTTTCTTTTTTGCAAAATCGAAACCTACCGTTATACCATTCAGCTTATTATCATAGTTAGCCGTATTATCCGTACCAGCCAGTTTGCGTCCATCTACTTTACCTTGTTCATGAACGTATCTAGCCCAAATATTGCCTTTATCAGCTTTTGCCTTTAGTTCAGTGTCATCATTATTAGCATCAGCTTTTACTGATTGTCTGATACTATTGACATTCTCACCCATGTGCAATTCCAGCACAGGTTTTGTATCACTGCTATTATCTGCAAATGACGCTGCTGGCAATACAGTTTTTACTGTACTCTTTTCTTGTACATTATTAGTTGGCAAATCTCTTGACATAAAAGATAGATGGTTTTGTGCAGTTTCCGAGAAGGTAGTTGCCATACTAAAAGCATTAGCTGTAGCACCTGTACTCTCCGCAGCCTGAGCAGCATTATTCAGCAAAGTTATGGATTGCTTATCCGTAAGCAGGCCACTTGTTGCCATAGCAACATAGTTAGCGCCTGTGGAATATGCCTCCGTACCTTCTTCTGTAGTCAGAGCCTGTTTATCCGCCACTGCTTCAACAATATTAGGAATCGCAATATTCTTCATCACATAAGAATTTTTATCTATTGCTACATCCAGAGAATCACCTGCCATGCCATCTACTTTCAACAATTTATTTAGAATGATATTATCCGTATTGGTGTACCACCCTTGTGCATCTGTAGTCGTTGTAAAACCATCCACTATTTTATACGTATTGCCTGCCTGAGCATTAGCAAAATACAGTTTAGCCGAATCAGCCACTTCCAAAGTACCATCTGTAGCCGTCAATGCCGCAGTCGAATCAGATATATTTCCTGCATCAACCATAAGCAAGGAGTTGTCAGCAAACTTAGCCGTATTGGCGCTAGGCGCAGTATACGTATCTAAAGAACCGTCTACCGTCAGTCCTGCACTGTTGTCCAAGGTGACGGGTTTAGCCAGATAAAGCGCTGCTGTAGTTTCATCTTCTCCCCAATTAAGCTGCGTTTCCGCAAAAGCCTGCTGCGCTTTCGTTACATCATCCGTACCAATGCTGGCTACAGAATTACGTCCTACTACCAGATTATATGTGATATCAGTATCATTTATTGCCAATTGCGAAGCATCTGTAATCTCTGTACCATCCGTCCAAACCGGGTCAAGGAAAATAGATGCTCCTTGAACGGAAGACACATCACCAGACACAATCATTTTACCTGCCGAAGAAGCACTGCCAACGTAAATAATTGAATCCTGCCCCCAAACAGCTGCCCCGGTAATGTTCAAAATTCCATCCACCTTAACAGTTGTCCCATTAAATGTCACTGTAGGTGAATTAAGCATTGCCTGAGCTGCTATAATCACATTCGTACCAGCATTAGCTACCAACGAATTTATCGTTTTTACCCCTGCTGCCACATTGAATGTAGCATTATCATTAGCTGTGCCGCTGCCTAAAGTAATATCGGCATACACATTATTCGCTGCATTGCCGGTTCCCAGTCGAATGGTCGCCCCATTGAGGATTTTCATTATCATCGGCAAAATCGGCTTTTTTCCGCCTGCGGTCAAAAGCTCCTGACCATCTGTACTGCTCCCCAAGACAAATGTCTTACCATTTACAGTAATGGTATTAGCCTGACCATCTGTCGGCTCTGCCAAATCCAGTGATTGGGCATTAAGCTTATCCACATTTGAATCAGCATCTGAGGCATCACTAATAACAATATCTGTCTTATCTGATACCACAGGGCCAAACCAGGAATCATTCGGTACATCGCCGATATCGCGAATTATAGAGTCACTGCCTGTGTTTTCATTACCACCAGTATTAGTGCCTCCCTCTTCTGCATCCGGCACAGCGTTAGGATTGCCTTCTACCCTCGTAGCCGTTGGCTTGACCTCAACCTCCGTAATACCGCCATCAGCGTCTTTTACCAGCTTATTGGCCTCATCCAAATAAGCAATATTGTACTTCTCATCATCCAGCAATAATACACCAGACTTGAAATAAACCGCATTATCCGCGTCCACACGTATGGACTGTGGGCTCATTATATCGCCAGCCGTGTTAAGACCGACAGTGAATATTTGTTTTGAATTAGCCTCTAATGTGCCCTTATCATTGATAACGATAAAATTCTTGCCATTTACCGTATCGCCTGCATCTGTTGTCCATGTGGAATTAAATTTTTCATTGCCGACAAGTTTTAATGTTGCAGGAATCAATTTTGATTCCCCTGTCTCCTCATCTCCTTCATATCTGCCTCCAATCAAAATTGGATTTTTTTCATCACCATAAAGATTAGATGCCTTTACCGCAGTTGTCCCATTTACAAATGTAATATTAGTACCACCCTCCGAAGTCGGTACAGTTTTAAAAATCACACTTGTCAAATCAGCGTCACTGTCGATTGTTTGAAAATGATACAGTTCCTCCGATTCAGGGTGGTGCACTATACTAAGCATTCCTTTTTGTTCTGCTGGCGCTCCTACAGTACCGGGTGTCAATGTCATTGATTTTGCCACTGCACCATCTTCCAGCAGGATAATGTGGTCTGCCCCCATACTAATGCCACTACCCAACGTACTTTCTTTAATGGCAGGTAATATACTTGCATCATCTAAATCAGCCCGTTGAGGTTTTCCCTCTGCATCGCGAGGATAAGACTTCACACCATACACATAATTATTATATGTAACACCAGACGAACTAAGCTTCACCTGCTCAGCATCACTTTTTACCTCTACAACCGTGTTACCACCGTCAGCAACCTTTACAGCAGTATTTGCGTCTGTCAAATAAGAAATATTATATTTCTTATCATCAAGTAGCACTACACCTGATTTAAACAATATGGCATCGTTAGCATCTTTACGAACGCCACCTGTTGTTGCTACTGTGCCATCAGTTCCCAGCCCAAAGTTAAAAATTTGTGCAGAATTAGCCTCTAATGTGCCTTTATCATTGATAACGATAAAGTTCTTGCCATTTACCGTATCACCTGCATCTGTTGTCCAAGTAGAATTAAACTTTTCATTACCAACCAGCTTTAAAGTTGCAGGAATTTGCGCTCCATCAACGCCGTATACTCTATATTCGCCATCACTAGCACTATCAAGTCCTGCCGGATATGGGCTGCTAATATTTATAACATTCTTTTCATCACCATAAAGATTAGATGCTTTTACTAATGTTGTGCCATTACAGAATTCTATTACATTTCTTGTTTCTTTCTCTATAGCAGCCATAGCTTCATCACCAGACATACCATTGGGTTTGTAAGTCCCGGTCACAGGTGAAACTTTCAATTCTACATTTTGCATATCAACTATAGTATCTTGCTGCTCTATGTCTTTACTATACTCCGCAAAAGGACTTGCACTGTCATATATATGACCTTTTTCATTATGAATTATATATAAATCACCAGAATATCCATCATCAAAACCAGCTGTTATCGTCATCGGATTTGCCACGGAACCATCCTCGATAAAAATTTTTCTAACCCAATTATGTCTCTTACTATTCTCATATGAATTCCATGGATGACCATTCCAGTTATTACTCTTTACATAATCCAATATATTTTTATCACCAATAGTCCAAGGCGTAGTCAATCCCGTCTCTGAACCAGCAGTCAATACTGTATCACTTTTTCCTACAGCATTTGTAATCTTACCTGTTTTTGCCCCCACCTCAACAAGCTGTGCTGTATTTTTTACCTCAACAATGGTGTTACCATCATCTGCCAATTTTACGGCTAAATTAGCATCATTCAAATACTCGTTGTTATATTTGTCATCATCAAGTAATACTACGCCTGATTCAAATAGGATTGCATCATTAGCATCTTTCCGTACTCCACCTGTATTTATCGCTGTACCATCGCCAAGACCAAAGTTAAATATTTGAGCAGACTCTGCCTCTAATATGCCATTTTTACGTAACACAATAAAATTTTTTCCATTTATTGTTTCGCCGTTATCATTTGTCCATCCTTCTGTATTAAACTTGGTATTTCCAATCAACTGTAATGTCGCAGTTGCACCAGGATTGGCTTCATCCTTCCAATGCTTATATTCATCTACATCGCCTATTTCAATAACCCCAGCAGGAAATTCTTCATTAAGAAATTCCGTAGGCGGTGTTGTTGTACTAATTTTGCCATATCTTCTAATGTAACCAGGTACATCCCCATCACTAGGCACTATAGTCGCACTGGTTTCCCCTTGACCGTACAAGTTACTGGCTTTTACCTTTACCGTACCATTCTCAATGGTAATTTTGCTATTTTCCCCTTCTGAGAAAAACACATCGTTGGTCAAATCAACTACTGTGTTGGACTTTTTGTTCCAATGTCCAGCTGAGGCATCCGTCATTGTACTTTCATAACTTGCTACATCCGCAGCAGGTGTATCTGCAATAAATACCTGTCCACCAGCACTGGCATGAATTACCTTGCCTGAGCTTTTATAGCCATCTACTTCAGAAATTAGCTTCTTCTCACCGCTGCCAGCCTCTACTGCCGCATTTGCCGCCAGCTGTGCCTTGTACTCCGATAATGTCGTTGCAGATGCGGTTCCTCCACAAGCCAGCAGCAATGACGTACCAGTTGCCAAGCCTAATAAAATTGAGCGTGTAAGCCTGTCTTGCTCGCACTTTTTCTGTTGCTTTCCCATCCCTTGCGCCTCCTAAAGTGCAAATTTCCTAATATTATTTTAATCTTTCTACATTACCTTCCCAAATCCTGCTTTCTTAACAAAATAAAAAACCAACACTTAAAGTGATGGCCTTTTATTCACGTCTATATGCAACTGAAAATGTTTCATTACTTCTTCACTGCGTTGCTAATGCCTCCTCAAACACTTCCACACAGTCTTTTTTCTGTCTGGCTGCCAGTATCTCCTCATAACTGGCCGGGGTCATGCCCATGCGCAGAAATCTTTCATGAAGTTCAACGGTCTGGTCAGCTGCGGCATCCGTAATGCCTAACTTCTTCGCCGCACTTTTGAATTCTTCTGCTGTCATATAAATCATCCTCCTACATACATAAGACTTACAACTGTTAAGTTCTACAGCGGCAGGGAAAATTCCTGCTTGCAAATTCAGCGCAAAAACTTCATAAGCCCTCTGCCCGTCTGATTGCCACCACATTTATGCAAAATTAAGCCCAAGAAGCTGATGATGTTTTTCGGCGCGTTTGACGCTTGCATCTCAGCGCAAAAATATCATCAGCCCCCTGGGCGTCTTATCTACATCTTACTTTTGTACATTTTTAAGGAAGTCCTTAAAGCTGTTTCTCACGATTTTTTCAAATATGTCCTTGCCATCGCCGACGTCATCATCTGAACGAATTTCATTGCGTGAATAGATGCACTTATCCGTTTTGGCATCATACACATCAAGACGTACCTGCTGAGTAAGTGTCCAAACGGTTCTTTCCGGCACGTATACCGGATACTGTTCGGGCACGGACTCGTGATGCTTATTGCCGTTTCTGTCATAGTATGTATACGTTACATAACGGGTACGCCACTCCGTATGAGCCGGAATCACCCTTGAAGTATAATCGTAACGCAAATACTTTGTTTTGGCATAAACATCAACCACTTGCGGGAGATTTTTCTTCCACATGGCCTCGGCAGCCTCGGGATTGGTCTGCCGCAGTTTATCAATGTCCTTATACTCCAGCAGGGAAACTTTATTCTCCACTCGCTGCAGCGGCAGGACTGTTATTTTCTGCTTATTGACCTGCTCCCAGAAAACGCTGTGAAAATTCTTTTCAGCAATGTCTGAATCCAGCTTCACCGCTGACATGTCAAAATCATAGACAAGCATTTTTTGCACACCCTTGAAGGCGTACCCCGGGTCAGCCCACTGCTCGACATGTGCAAAGGCCTTGCCCGTCATCAGCAGAAACAGGCACAGGCAAAGCAGGACGAAGCCCAAACAATAACGCTGCAAAAACCTGTTTGACGTCACCATCCTACCAGTCCTCCTCTCTGCGCACATTTTACTTCTTGGTCTTTGGGTCTGCTATCATATCCTTGACAAGTACCGCATTTTTGGCCTCTTTGGGCAGTTCCAGCTTTTTCTCTGCCTTCTGGTCGAGGAACACCGTATATTCCTTCATATCACTGTAATAGGCAATTAAAGCAAGCAAGTCCTCTACACTGGGATCCCACTTTACGCTCTTGTCATTCATGGCTGCCTGTGCCGTTTCCCTGACTATCCCCGACAAATCAAGACTCTGGGTGACAGTCCGCCAGCTGTTTTTGTCCACTGTCCACATATACCAGATATCCGCCTTGCGTGTGCCTTCATCCAGCCAGCGCATAAACGTCCCCTGTACTTCTTTGTCATCTGCCGTGCCCTTGTCCGCCGGATTTGCTTCACTGTATTCCTTGATGGCATCAGCTACCTTGTTGCTGTCCAATCTGACGAACATCGTGCGCTGGTTATTCGATTCCCTAACCACCTTTACATCCTTAACAAAGGCTATCTGCTTTTCGATTTCCTGCTTGTTGGGGGTAGCGATAGCATCGGTCAAAACTGCCGCTAAACTTGGCGCCTGAAATTTTTCCCAGCGTTTGCCTGTCTTATAATAAATCGTCATATCAGTTTTATTCTGGTCGATGTAAAATGGTATATTCTGCGTAAACGTTCCGCCATCATCATCGTTCAGCAGGACATCCACTGCCCCGGACACCCGGGCCGTCCCTTGTTTTGTCTGCGCCATGAATTCCAGCTTGGCATGGCCGATGGGCACATACAGGCTGACGCTTTCACGCAGTACCTGTCCATCAATACCGGTTTTTGCCGGCATGGTGATTGCCTCGCGAAAAGCCGCCATATCGTCCATCGCGTATGCCGGGGCAAAATACGAACAGCCGCAAAGAGCCGCTCCTAAAATGACGCGTCCGCCGATTTTAAACAGTTTCTTCATACGTTTACCTCCCTTGAAAGCTCCATGGACACATACGTTGTCCTCACCAAATCATGTTGAAATATTTCTACATCAACGGTCATTTTCCTGCCAGAGCATGCTGATTAGTTCTCAGCAAAGGTTGTCACCTTCATGTGTTTACCGTCCGTACAGAATTTTATTGCGCCCTGCTTATCAGTGCGCAGTATTTTTATGCCTCGTCCCTGCAAACGCTCCAGCACGGCCTTTTTCGGATGCCCGAAACTGTTGTCTGCCCCCACGCAAATTACGGCATACTGCGGCGCTGCGGCTTGCAGGAAAGCTTCCGAGCTGCTGGTATCTGAGCCATGATGTGCCACCTTCAGCACGGTACTGGCAGGATTTATACCCTCTGCCAGCAGCTGAGCCTCCTTTTCCCTGGTCAGGTCACCGGTAAACAGGAAACTTACGCTGCCATAGGACACACGATAGACATTGGAAGCCTCATTGCCGGTTTTATTGTCCGCTTCTTTCAGCGGCGGCGCAAACAACACCTCGATGGTCACGCCATCCACGGTCAGCCGTTCTCCCTGCCGGGCCGTATGGAATTTATGCAGCAAGGGCTCATTGTCACTCCAGCCCATACTGCGTGCGTAATCAGCCAGCCCCTCATCCGCTGTGATTACCTGACTGACAGGCAGTTTTTTCATAACAGCACCGCAACCGGCCGCATGGTCTTCATGGGCATGGCTCAGGCATACGGCCTCCAGCCGCCGCACGCCGTAATGCAGCAGATAGGGTACGTCAACCTTGGCACCTATATCAAAATTTCTGTCCATTGTCCCCCCGGTATCAAACATAAAAGCTCGTCCATGGGGCGTTATGACCAGCGCAGCGTCGCCCTGCCCCACGTCGATAAAATGCACCTGCAATTCCTTGGGCTTTGCCAGCTGCCAGCTGACAGTAAATACCAACAAGACCAGCACCGCTATTCCCAGCAGTTTTTTTCTGGCCCGCAATTCTTTTAGCAGTCTTTCGCGCTGCTCTCCCATCAGCAAAAATTCTCCCAGCATGGCATAATAAAGCAGACTCCAGCCAGGATTTAGAGAGGGAATCCAGACAGAGCTTGCCGGCAGAGCCGCTATTTTGGCTGTCAGCTCTGTGACTATTCCCAAAAGCAGGCTGTCACTTACAAATACAACACTCCCCAAAAAAGGCAGCAGATATGCCAGCACACCGGCAAAAAGTCCCAGCACAATCATCAGTTCTACAATAGGAACCACCACAAGATTAGCCAGCAGCGAGGATAAAGACAGCTGATTGAAATACCATGCCAGAATGGGCAGCGCCGCCAGCTGCGCTGCCAGCGTAATCGACAAACCTGCCGCCAGATACTGATTGCACCCCCAGTTACGAAAATGCCTTTGCCAAACCGGCGCCAGATATAAAAGCCCGGCAGTTGCCATAAAGGACAGCTGAAAACTGATATGGAAAAGCAGCAGCGGTGAAATAACCAGCATGGCAATGCCTGTCAGCAGCAATATCCGCCTGGCATCGCGCTCCCTGTCAAGCGCCAGAGCCGCAAAGGCCAGAATGCCCATAATAGCAGAACGGATAACAGGCGGTACAGCCCCGGCCAGCAGACTGTATACGACAATAAGACCTGCCACCAGCACCGCCGTGACGACTTTAGGCAGGCGCAGCAGTGCCCCCAGTCCTGCCATGACAGCCGCCAGCAGGCTGATATGCGAGCCGGATACAGACAGTATATGCACGATTCCGACTACTGTGAAGGAATCCAGCAGTTCCTGCCTGATACCTTCATAACCGCCAAACAGCATAGCAAAAATCGCGGCAGCGTCAGCCTCAGGCATCACCTGCTCCATCTTCTCCCGGTAATGGCGGCGCACGGCTGCCAGCTTGCGGGCAAAGCTGCTGCCATCCGCCGGTGTAACTCTTATCCCCTGTTTTCCTGCTGACAGGGAGGCCGTAATCCCCTGAGTCTTTAGCAGCATTTTGGTATCCAGCTGGCCGGGATTTTGATAGCCATGAGGCAGCCTTATTTTCCCTGATACGGTTATCTCATCGCCTATCTGTACCTCGGGCGCAGCGTTACTGCGCGCATAGACATAAAGGCCGCCGCTGGCCTTTTGCGCTTTCTCCCCGTGTCTTATAACCTTATTGACAGCCAGCAGATAGCGTTGTTTCCTGCCGCCTTGGGCATCTTCCGTCAGACGCGGTTCCTCTTTAAGCAGCCCCTCTACTTTAACAGTTTCGCCGGCAAAATGGGAAATATCGCCGGCAGGCAATTCATCAGCTGCGGTAAAACGCAGCAGTCCCAGCAGAAAAAAAGCCGACAATACTGCCAGCCATGCCCAGCTTTTTTGACGGCAAATACCATAAGCCGACACCCCCATAACTGCCAGCAAAGGTAAAACAAGCATTCCCATGGACAGGCGGCTGATGGTGCCTGCACCTATCCCCGTCCCCAAAGCCAGCAGTATGCCTGCCAAAAACAATTCCTGACGCTGACCGATTTCCATATCGTCACTTCCTGACAAGTCAAATACAAATCTTGTCCTTTAACTTGGCAAATTTAGCTTCGCCAATGCCGCGAATTTTTTTGATATCCTCGGGGGACTGAAAAGCCCCTTCTGTTTCCCGGTACTCGATAATACGCTTAGCCATGGATGGGCCTATGCCGGGCAATGTGTCCAAGGCTTTTTCATCAGCCGTATTGATATTCACCAGCCCCTTATCGTCCCTAGACTGCGCGGCAGTCTTTGCGCCCGTCCCGTCAAGTTTTCTTTCCGGTATCCTTAATTGCTGGCCGTCTTTGAGCTGCTGCGCCAGATTTACTTTTTCGCTGTCCGCATCAGGCAGCAGGCCGCCGCAGGCATTAACGGCATCTGCCGCCCTGGCTCCTTCTGCCAGCTGTACCAGCCCCGGCTTATTGACACCGCCGGTTACATACACGGTTATTTCCCTGACGGGCGCATTCTCTTCAGCAGAAATAGATTCCACTACCTCCGGCTCTTCTGCATACAACCCGTAATAAGTGCCGCCTAAAGCCGCAGCTATCAGCACAAGCAAAACCAGCATAGATTTTTTGTACATTGGCACTATACATTCACCTCTTTTCCAAAACTATAACTCTAATTTTTATTTCGTGAGCATAAAAAAAACTCCTGCTGAAAACAGGAGTTTTTATCTACATTATCAGATGGCGTAGAAATTAACCAGCTTGGCGTCAATGATGCCGTCTATGCCCTTCACATCTTTCAGCACACCGGCAGGAATGTCATGGTCAATGGTCAGTACCATCAGGCTGGTACCTTCCACTTCCGTCTTGCCCACCTGCATGCCGGAAATGTTGATGCCATGGACACCCAGAAAAGTACCGATGGTACCGATAACGCCGGGCTTGTTGATATGGGGGCAGACGAGAATCCGTGCCTGTGGGTCAACGTCCACGCGGAACTTGTTGATCCGCACGATACGGGCCTCACTGCCAAAGAGCGTTCCCTGCACCGTCAAGGTCTTGCCACTGCCGATATCGGCTTTCACCGTAATGAGGTTGGCAAAGTCCTCAGCCTCTTTCTTCTTGACCTCCGTAACCTTAATGCCGCGTTCCTTGGCCAGTCCCGGAGCATTTACATAGTTGACGTCGTTTTCCATGATGGGATTCAAGAGACCCTTGACCACCGCCGTGGTCAGCATGGCCGTGTTGACCTCTGTAATCTCACCGTTGTAAGTGACTTCCACTTTCTTAACCGGAGCCTCGGCCAAAGAAGCCACCGTACCGCCCAGACGTTCAGCCAGCGTGAGGTATGGCGCGATAACCTTCATCACCCGCGGCGAAACCGGCGCCATATTAACGGCGGTTGCTACAGGCTCGCCCTTGAGCGCGGCCAAAATGCCCTCGGACACATCAAGGGACACGCCTACCTGAGCCTCTACCGTGGAAGCTCCCAGATGCGGAGTCAGCACGATGCCCGGCACACCTACCAGCGGATGGTCCTTGCCCACCGGCTCGCTGGTAAATACATCAATGGCCGCCCCGGCCACAATCCCCTGCTTCACAGCCTCAGCCAAGTCTTCTTCCACAATGATACCGCCACGGGCGCAGTTCACAAGGCGCACGCCTTTTTTCATCTTTTTCATCTGCTCCATGGCAATCATGCCCTTGGTATCAGGGGTCAGCGGCATGTGTACCGTGATGAAATCAGACTGGGTGATAACATCATCCAATGTCCCTACAGTCACACCCAAATCCTTGGCACGGTCTTCGTTGATATAGGGATCATAAGCGATGACATTCATATCAAAGGCCATGGCACGCTTGGCTACACCGGAACCGATACGGCCCATGCCGATAACGCCCAAAGTCTTGTTACGCAGTTCCACCCCTACATACTGCTTGCGATTCCACTCACCCTTCTGCATGGTTTCGTTGGCAATGGGAATATTACGGGACATGGCCAGCATCATGGCCATAGTATGTTCAGTTGCGGCGATGGTATTGCCGCCCGGAGAATTGATAACAATAATTCCCTTGGCGGTAGCTGCCGGAATGTCAATATTGTCCACACCTACACCGGCACGGCCAATAATCTTGAGTTTTTCAGCACGGTTGATGACCTCTGCCGTTACCTTAGAGGCAGAGCGCACCATCAGTGCGTCATACTGAGGAATGATTTCCAGCAGTTCCTCTGCGGAAATCTTATCCCTTACATCAACCTCAAATTCCTTCTGCAGCATTTCTATGCCCTTGGGCGAAATGCCGTCAGCAGCCAAAACCTTCATATCCATCGCTCCTTATAATCAAAATAACACTCTTACATTATAAATTATCCACTTTATAGTAGCAAGTGTATTTTTCCAAAAAACATTTTTTATTTTTGTTTTGGTTTTATCCTATTGATTTACATTTTCTGTAACACATTATTTTACAGCAGATTACGCGGATGCATGGAACGCACATAAGCCCCCACATACTCCGGTGCATCTGCCCCGTATTTTTCCAGCAGCTTCACGATAGCCGACCCCACAATCACGCCGTCAGCAATCTTAGCCATGCGCTTGGACTGGTCGGGATTGGCAATACCAAAACCGATAGCACAGGGCACATCCGTGACCTTGCGGATGGCACTGACCATCTCTGCCAAATCCGTGGTGATTTCCTGCCGCACCCCGGTAACGCCCAGACTGCTGACCACATAGATAAAGCCTTTTGCCTCCTTGGCAATCATGGCAATGCGTTCCTTGGAGGTAGGCGCAATCATCGAAATCATATCCACGCCGTATTTTTCGCTTAATGCCGCAAATTCCTCTTTTTCCTCATAGGGCAAATCCGGCAGGATAATGCCGTCAATGCCGACTTCCCTGCACTTGGCAAAAAAATCTCCGCCTCCATAGGAAAACACTACGTTGGCATAGGTCATGAAAACCAGCGGAATCTTTACCTCCTGACGCAGTTCCTTGACCATCTTGAAAATCTTGTTGGTATTGATGCCTTTTTGCAGGGCTCCCAGGCTGGAACGCTGAATCACCGGGCCTTCTGCCGTCGGGTCAGAAAAGGGAATCCCCAGTTCAATGAGATTGGCACCACTCTCCGCTGCCGCCTTGATGGCGGCTTTGCTCGTTTCAATATCGGGAAAGCCACAGGTAAAAAAGGGAATAAACGCTTTGCCGTCTTTAAATGCACTTGCAATATTACTCATGAATATCCTCCCCCCGGTAACGGGCAATGGCGGCGCAGTCCTTGTCGCCCCGTCCCGATACAGTCACAACGATAATCTTGTCTGCCGCCATTTTCGGCGCCAGCTTCATGGCATACGCGATGGCATGGGATGATTCTATGGCCGGAATGATCCCCTCTGTACGCGAGAGATATTCAAAGGCCTCCACGGCTTCATCATCAGTAATGGCCACATATTCTGCCCGGCCAATATCATGCAGATGGGCATGTTCCGGGCCGACCCCGGGATAATCAAGACCTGCCGAAATGGAATACACCGGTGCAATCTGGCCGTTTTCATCCTGACAGAAATAGGATTTCATGCCGTGGAAGATACCAACACGCCCCGTATTGATGGTCGCCGCCGTTTCAAAGGTGTCAATGCCGCGGCCGGCCGCCTCGCACCCGATAAGCCGCACTTCTTCATCTTCAATAAAGTGATAGAAACTGCCAATGGCATTGGAGCCGCCGCCCACACAGGCCATGACCACATCCGGCAGGCGTCCTTCCTTCGCCAGCATCTGCGTCTTGATTTCCTGCGAAATCACCGCCTGAAAATCACGGACTATGGTGGGAAACGGATGCGGCCCCATAACCGAGCCCAAGCAGTAATGAGTGTCGCTGATACGCGTAGTCCATTCGCGCATAGCTTCGGATACAGCATCCTTCAGCGTCGCCGTACCGGAAGTTACTGCCACCACTTTTGCCCCTAAAAGCCGCATACGGTAGACGTTGAGCGCCTGTCTTTCCGTGTCCTCCTTGCCCATAAAGACCACGCAGTCCATGCCCAGCAGAGCCGCCGCCGTAGCCGTGGCTACGCCGTGCTGGCCTGCACCTGTTTCGGCAATCAGCCTGGTCTTGCCCATTTTTTTTGCCAGCAGGGCCTGTCCCAGCACATTGTTGATTTTATGGGCGCCTGTATGGTTTAAGTCCTCGCGTTTGAGGTAGATTTTCGCGCCGCCCAAATCACGGCTCATTTTCTCAGCATAGTAGAGCCGTGAAGGTCTGCCTGCATAGTCGTTTAACAGTTCCGTCAGTTCCTTTTGGAACTGCGGGTCATTTTTATAGTGATTATACGCTTCTTCCAATTCGTTTACCGCATTCATCAGCGTTTCGGGAATATACTGTCCCCCATGAATGCCAAATCTTCCCTGTGGATTCGTCATTATACCTGCTCCCTTCTATCGTTTAACCCTGCCTGCGGCAGTGTAAAATTCCCTGAGTTTAGCCTCTTTATCGGCGGCTCTCATCAGAACTTCGCCCACCAGCACCGCATCGGCGCCCATATCTGCAGCCGCCTTGACATCTGCGGCCTCCTTGATGCCGCTTTCGGCTACAAAAATCACCTCCGGTGGTACCAGTTCGCGCAGTCTGGCACTGTTCTCCATATTCACGGAAAAATCTTTAAGATTGCGATTGTTGACACCGATGATTCTGGCTCCTGCTCTGAGGGCTTTTTGTATTTCCTCTGCGTCATGGGCTTCCACCAGCGCAGACAGTCCCAGTTTGTCGCAAAGGGCGATATATTCTTTAATCCTGCCTGCATCCAGTATAGAACAAATCAGCAGTACCGCCGAAGCGCCCAGAATTTTTGCCTCATAAAGCATATACTCGTCCACGGTAAAGTCCTTGCGCAGACAGGGTATCCTGACCTGAGCGGCAATGTCCGCCAGATACCTGTCGCTGCCCAAAAACTCCCGCGGCTCCGTCAGTACGGAAATGGCATCAGCCCCGGCCTTCTCATACTCTCCGGCAATTTCCAAATAGGGAAAATCCGGCGCAATAAGGCCTTTGGAAGGTGACGCCTTCTTGCATTCGCAGATAAAAGACAGCCCCTCTTTCCCCAAAGCCTTTTCAAAGGCAAAATCGCCGCGCGGCAGTTCCTTAGCCTCTGCCGCCAACTCTGACAGGGATTTTCGCGCCTTGGCTTCTGCCACCCTTTCCCGTGCCCCCCCGGCAAGTCTATCAAGTACATTCATGCTTATGCCTCCACCTGATTGCTGACAGCGATAAATTTCGTCAAAGTTTCCATGGCCCTGCCGGAGTCGATGAGATCTGCCGCCAGCTCGATGCCTGCCGCCAAGGTATCAGCCTTGCCGTTGATATAAAGGGCTGCCCCGGCATTAAGGAGTACGGCATTGCGCTTATGACCCTTTTCCCCTTGCAGAATGCTCCGGGTAATCGCCGCATTTTCCGCCGGCGTCCCGCCCAGCAAATCTTCCTTCGTGCAGCGCTCCATGCCAAAGTCCTCGGGCTTAATGGTATAGGCCTTTACCCAGCCATCCCTGATTTCACAGATGGACGTGGGCGCTGACAGGGAGATTTCATCCAGTTTGTCCTTGCCGTAAACAACCATGCCGCGCTTCACGCCCAGACTGCTGAGCACATGCGCCAAAGGCGCTACCAGATATTCATCGTAAACGCCCAGCAGCTGACGGGTGGGACCGCCGGGATTCGTCAGCGGCCCCAGAATGTTAAATACCGTCCTTACGCCCAGTTCCCTGCGGATAGCCCCTACATACTTCATGGAAGTATGATATTTCTGCGCAAAGAAGAAGCACATGCCCACTTCCTGCAAAAGTTTCTTGCACATAGCAGGGCTCTGCTCAATATTTACCCCGAGAGCCTCAAGGCAGTCAGCCGTACCGCATTTTGACGAGGCCGCCCTGTTGCCATGCTTGGCCACCTTTACGCCTCCGGCGGCGGCAACCAGACTTGACGTGGTGGAAATGTTAAAACTTTGGGAATGGTCGCCGCCCGTGCCTACGATATCACAGATGTCCATGCCCGTGTCAACCTTAGTGGCATGGTCGCGCATGGCTGCGGCACAGCCGGCGATTTCCTCAGTGGTTTCCGCCCGGGCGCTTTTCGTGGACAGTGCCGCCAAAAAAGCCGCATTTTGTGTCGGGCTGGTCTTGCCGCTCATGATTTCATTCATTACGGCATAGGCCTCGTTATAGGACAAATCCTCTTTATCGACAATTTTTACAATAGCTTCTTCAATCATATCTGTACAGCTCCCTTCGACTGTCAAAGTGTTAAAAAGTTTTTCAAAATGGTGCGTCCCTGTGGTGTCATAATGGACTCAGGATGGAACTGCACCCCATATACAGGATAGTCTCTGTGCCATACCGCCATGACCTCCCCGTCTGCGGTACGCGCCGCCATCTGCAGCTCCTCCGGCAGGGTTGCCGTGTCTGCTGCCAGCGAATGGTATCTGGCCACCAGCATATTGTCCGGGCAATCCTTAAACAAGGGACAAGCCCCGTTAAAGCTCAGCGCCGACTGCTTGCCGTGCATCAGTTCCCGGGCATACGTTATAGCAGCCCCATAAGCCGCGCAAATGGCCTGATGTCCCAGACATACCCCTAAAATGGGAATTTCCTTTCCCAGTTCCCGGACAATCTCAATGATATTTCCTGCCTGCTCAGGCCGTCCCGGCCCCGGCGACAAAATTATATGACTGGGGGCCAGCTGCCGAATTTCCTCTACCGTCATTTCGTCATTGCGAATAACCCGGATATCCGGCTCAAGCTCCCCCACCAGCTGGTAGAGATTGTAGGAAAAACTATCGTAATTATCTACTAACAGAATCATAGGTCAATCTCCTCCGCCTGATTCAGCGCCTGCACAACGGCCTTAGCCTTGTTAATGCACTCCATGTATTCCTTTTTGGGGTCAGAATCTGCCACAATACCGGCGCCGCTGCGGATAAATACCTGTCCGTTTTTCTTGTAGGCCAGACGGATGGCAATGCAGGTATCCATATTGCCGGCAAAATCTATATAGCCGATGGCACCGCCGTAAATGCCACGTTTATTGCCTCTGCCCTGAAAACCGGGCGGATTTTCCAGCTCCCCGATAAGCTGACAGGCTCTGATTTTCGGCGCGCCGGATAAGGTGCCGGCCGGCAAAACCGCGCTAATGGCATCCAGTGCATCACAGTCACGGCGGATTTTGCCCCGTACCGTAGAGCCAATGTGCATGACATGGGAAAATCTTTCAATGCAGCGAAGTTTTTCCACTTCCACAGAGCCAAACTCACTGATTTTGCCCAAATCATTGCGCCCCAAGTCAACCAGCATATTATGTTCAGCCAGCTCCTTCTCATCTGCCAGCAGCTCAGCTTCCAGCGCCTTGTCCTCTGTCTCGTTTTTCCCCCGTGGTCTGGTGCCCGCCAAGGGAAAGGTATGCAGCACGCCATCTTCCAGCTTCACCAATGTTTCCGGCGAAGCCCCGGCCACTTCCACATCCAACCCGGAAAAGTAAAACATATAGGGCGAAGGATTTATGGTGCGTAAAACACGATAGGTATTCAGCAAACTGCCGCTGTAGGGAGCAGAAAAACGGTTGGACAGGACTATCTGAAAGATATCCCCCTCCCGGATATAGCCTTTGGCTTTTTCCACCATTTGACAAAACTCCTGCTCCTTAAACAAGGGCTGTACCTCCCCCTCCAAGTGCCCTGCAGGTTCGTTTTTCTTTTGCCCGTGGCGCAATAAACCGGCCAGCCGTGCCAGCTCCCTGACCGCCTTTTCATATTCTGCAGCGATATTTTGCAGCTGCATATTGACAATCAGGATGATTTTCTGTCGTACATTGTCAAAGGCAATGACCTTGTCAAAAAGCATCAAATCCATATCGCGAAAATCATGCGGGTCAGCATTAGTTACAGCGCGCCGTGCCTTGGGTTCGCTATAGCCCACAAAATCATAGGCAAAATACCCCATAAGTCCGCCGGTAAAGGGCGGCAGCTCCGGCAGCCGGGGACTGCGGTATCGTTCCAGCAGCCGGCGTATCTCCCCGGCAGGGTCAGCCGTTTCCCTGACAGCGTCCCCATCGCTGTACCTGCCGTTATTGCAGGTGATTTCACAGCGCGGCTCAAAGCCTAAAAAGGTGAACCGCCCCCATTTATCGCTGGCCTGCGCCGATTCCAGCAAAAAACAATGCTCTGACACATTTTGCAGAATACGCAGCGCCTCCAGTGGGGTGATAAAATCAGCCATTATCTCTGTACTCAGCGGCAGAATATCATAATCTCCCTCAGAGGCAATTTTCTTTACCTCAGCCAGCGTTGGAAAAACCTTCATAAATAACCTCCTTTTGCGCTCTTCTGTCAAAGGAAACCAAATAAAAACGTCCCTGACAGAACATTACATTCTATCAAGGACGAATATGTGTCAAAACACAATCCGCGGTGCCACCTTGGATTCACGGCCGCTAAGCCATGCACTTAAAAGGATACAATCATATCCCCGGAAACTTACGCATTCCTCACGTTGCAGAATACTCTGGCCTGACAAGTCAAAACCATTTGACTGCACCCTCAGCGGTCCATTTGACAATCTGTATCTTGCCTGACTCACAGCAACGCAGGCTCTCTGGGAAGGCATAACTGTCTTTATCTCCGCCTCATCGGTTTACAATATTAACTTGGAAATTGATGTAAGCTTATCATTTATTGCCACTTATGTCAAGAAAAAATTGCTGTTATTGTAAAATTTATCCATTTAATATTTTCAAATGTGCTTTTTAGGTAAACAATTAACGTTATTTACCTTGCTTTTCCCCACAAATAGCGTTAAAATAGTACCAGCAAAAACATCTGTAACAACGTAAATTTACAGTTTTTAGGAGGTACTCCATGGAAGCAAATCGCGTGTATAATTTTAATCCCGGTCCTGCCACCCTGCCCCTGTCGGTATTAAAAGAGGCACAGGCAGAGTTTTTAAACTTCGGTGACAGCGGCATGTCCATTTTGGAAATCAGCCATCGCGCTAAGCCCTATGCAGCAGTTCACGCGCAGGCAAAAGCCGATATAAAGGAGCTGATGGGTCTCGGTGACGACTACGAGGTTCTCTTCTGTCAGGGCGGTGCCAGTCAGCAGTTCGCCATGATTCCCCTGAACTTCGCCACGAAGGAACACCCCGGCAGCTATGTCCTGTCCGGCAGCTTTGCCACCAAAGCCTACGAAGAGGCAAAACTTCTGGGCGTCGGCGAAATCGCCGCTTCCAGCAAGGACAAGGAATTCAAGCACATTCCTACACAGGACGAACTCAAAATAAATCCCGAAGCCGCCTATGTACATCTTTGCTACAATAATACCATCTACGGCACAGAATACCATTACATCCCGGAAACAAACGGCGTTCCTCTCTTTGCTGATATGTCCTCAGACATGCTGTCCCGTCCTTTGGACTTCGGCAAATTTGACTTCATCTACGCCGGTGTGCAGAAAAACCTGGGGCCTGCCGGTGTCGTACTCGTCGTAGCCAAGAAATCCCTCCTGGAAAAGAGCCCGGAAACACTGCCGACTATGTTCCGTTACAGTACGTTCTATAAAAAAGATTCCCTCTACAACACACCGCCGGCTTTCTGCATCTACATGGTAGGCAAGGTTGCTGCCTGGATTAAAGCCGAAGGTGGTCTTGCTGAAATGGCTAAGCGCAATGAAAAGAAAGCCGCTGTGGTTTACAACGCTATCGACAGCTCCGATGGTTTCTATCGCGGCCATGCCGACAAGGACAGCCGTTCCTTTATGAACGTCACCTTCCGTCTGCCCAGCGAAGAACTCGAGGCAAAATTTGTGGCTGAGGCTCTGCAGGAAGGTCTCAGCGGTGTCAAAGGCCACCGCAGCGTAGGCGGCATGCGTGCCTCCATCTACAACGCCATGCCCTATGAAGGCGCTGAAAAACTGGCTCAGTTCATGGATAAATTCCGCAAGGCTAACGCCTGATTTGTAAGTTCACTAAAAATACCGGTCGCATGGTACATACCGTCACCACTAAATTTTTATTAGACCTTGATTTATTCAAAAATTCCTGTATACTATAAACAACAGGACTCCCCGCACCTCTCAACGATGTGACCCAGGGGAGACATTTTTTTTATACAGGGTGATTCAAATGACGGAACTAAAACAACCAACATCCATTGATGAGCAAATTGCCATATTGGAACGGCACGGTTGTATTGTTTCTGATACTTCTTTAGCCACTAAAGTTCTTTCGACCATAAATTACTATCGCTTCTCTGCATACTTTCTTCCGTTCAAGCAAGCAGATGGTACATATAAAACCGGGACCACTTTTGAAAAAGTTCTCAGCCTCTACGAATTTGACAGCAAATTCCGTGCACTTCTTTTCAGTGCCATCGAATGCATTGAGGTTGCTCTCCGTGCCCGGCTTTCCTATTTGCACAGCATGAAGTATGGCTCGCTTGGGTATCTAGATTCTGCCAACTTCAATTCACGCCATGATGAAATCAAGTTCAACAGCAATCTGCAAAGAGAAATATCCAGCAATCACAAAGTTCCGTTCGTAAAGCATCATTTAGAAAATTATGGAGGCAAATTCCCTGTATGGGTAGTTTCGGAATTATTCACATTCGGCATGCTGTCCTATTTTTACAGCGATATGCTGACACAGGACAAAAAGGAGATTGCTCGTCAATACAACACCAATTACAGAATCTTAGGCAGTTGGCTCCGCTGTTGCACAGACGCACGTAATATATGCGCTCATTATGGACGGCTTTACTATCGTGTATTCACAGCATCTCCATCCGGTTTCGACCTGCCAGAAAGCGTTCGTCATCGAGCTTGGGCTGTCATGCTTGTTATCAAGGCGCTATATCCATCACATGATAAATGGCAGGCAGAATTCATGCCTCGCATGAATTCACTAATGGAAAAATACGCAGAAAACATAAATTTATACCATTTAGCCTTCCCCGAAAACTGGAACGAAGAGCTTAGCAATTAACTAGCGACGGTGTCAGCCGTCTTTTTTTGTTACACTTGTGAATCTTCTTTTTCCCTTCAAAGCAGGCTGCCATAGTCCTAGCCGTGTGAATTTCCTTTACGGGCAGGGCAGTACGTCTTTGTATACCAAAAGGAAGACGGCATATTTGCCTGTGCTGATGCTGTATTTTTATTTTTCAACAAACCTCTGATTAGCACAGTTGATGGTCTGAGCCTTCATACATGACGGGTCACCGTGAACCGCCATAATTTGACCGGCTCATGGGCGGCGATATTTCCTTTCTTCCGCGCAATGCTTACCTGCTGCTCCACCGTATCCACACCGGCTAAATCCGGCAGCAGCAGGCCGCGCCGCTGTCCGCATTCCACAATGACACCGTACTTTTTAACGTCCAAATCCTGCTCACTCTCAATAGCCTCCGGAGGTGAAAGCACATCCACATCATAGACCAAATCTGGCAGTTCCTCCGCAGTCACCGGTGCAAAGCGTGGGTCGGCTGTTCCGGCAGATACCGCGTTGCGTAAAATCTCCTGAGCTAAATTTTCCTGCGTGGGCAGTATCGTACCAATACAGCCGCGCAGCTGCCCATCCTTCTTTAAGGAAACAAACGCCCCTGCCTTTTGGGCAGTCATCTCCGTTGGCAAGTCCTTGGGCAGGCTGCCCCGTCTGCCTGTCCGCACATAGGTTTCCAAAGAATAACGCGCCAGCGCGATATAGGCGTCTTCCTGTTCCCTGATTTTTTGCAGCGCCTGTCTGTGCAACTGCGCCGCCTGTTCACCAATATTTCGTGATTCGTCAGTCCCCTGCGGCTCAAATATAGCCGTGCCGTAACCGACACCAAAAGGGCCTTCCAGGGACAACAGCCGTGCCTTTACCTGCTGCCTGTCCAAGGCTCCGGCCATTATCCAAAACGAACGCAGGCCGCACTCAGCAGCACTGTCAGCCAGCTCAGCCGGAGTGGTCAGCAGTTTTAAAAAGTCACCGTGGGCAAAGCATTCCCCCATGCGCTTATCAAATTCCGGGCCGGCAGGGTCAAAACCGTAAGGGCCATCTGCTTTCAGCTTATGTGACAAGTCACCGCTGGCCACCAATACCAGCCGCCTGTTCAAATCCTTTGCTGTTTGGGCTATCAGTACGCCCAAGGCATAATGATGGTCACGGGAAAGACCTGACAATCCGATACGCACAATCTTTCCTTCGTAGCCTGCCTGCTGCAAAAAGCGCAGGGGAATCATCGTCCCATGGTCAAGACCGCCATCCTGCTTGCCCAAAGTGCCGGCCGGCAGTTTTATGGCATCTGCCAGCCTGGAAAGATGGCTGACAAAGACCGTGTCATAGTCAGCTTTAAGCTGCACCTCCCCATGTCCAAAGGCAGCAAAATTTCCCTCGGCTCTTTCTCCTGCCGATATTTGCAGATAATCAGCATACATTCTGGCATGAGGGCTGATGATGACCACCACATCGGGTTTATTATCTACTGCCCACGCCGCAGTCTCCCTATAAGCGTCAAGCGTAGCTGCTATTTCCTGTTCCCGGCCGCCGCCAATTTCCGGCAAAATCAAAGGCGGATGGGGTACGGCACAGGCTCCTAACAAAGACATGTCCACACCTCCCTATAGAGTGGCAAAATCTATTTCATCTAATGGGGCGCTGCCCTGAGCCATATTGTCCTTGCCACCGCCCCTGCCCTGATATTTCTCATTGATGTCTTTTATCCTCTCCCGGCAGCTGCCAGACACAGCGCTGCCCTGAGCCAGTACATAATTGAGCCTGTCCTTGGTGACATAAAAGACCGTTGCCCGAACCTGCTCATCTGCTGACAGTTCCTGAGCCAGCTTTTTGGCGGCCTCCGCGGATATGTCCTGAGACTTGTAAGTGATGTCTTTTATGCCATCCACTACAGGCGCGGAGGCCAAGAGCCGCGCAGCCTGTTCCTGCACCCAAAGGTTTTCCCATGCTGTAATTTTTTCCCGCAGTTCCTTATTTTCCTCTTGCAGGCGTTCTACCCCCAGCTTGATTTCCACATCCTTGACGGACAGAAACTGTGCTGCCGCCGACAGCGCCTGCCAGCCCTCGGTGATTTTTTGCAAAGCCAGCCGTCCGCAAAGGAAATATATCCTTGTCCCCTGCTTATGCTTTTCTGCCTTAAAGATTTTTACCAGTCCAACCATTCCGGTCATAGGCGGATGGGTTCCGCAGCAGGTGCAGGCATCGCTGCCGTCAATGCTCACCACACGTACCGGCCCTGTGAGCTTATCGTTAAACTTTCTGGTCGCACATTTTGCCGCCGCAGCAGCCTCCATCCATTCTGCCGTTATCGGGCGGTCATCCTGTATGTGCTGATTGGCCAGCGCCTCCACCTGCCGTATTTCTTCATGGCTGACTTCCCGGCTCAAATCTATCGTCACCATTTCCGGCGACATGTGAAAGCCAATATTGTCCGCCTCACAAAGTTTCCAAAAGCCATAAGATAGCAAATGCTCCCCACAATGCTGCTGCATGTGGTCAAAACGCTCCTGCCAGTCAATCACCGCTTCTACTGCGGTACCCTTGTCCAGCGGCTCTGCCGTTTCATGCAGGATGCGCCCCTCCGTCTCCCGGACATGAGTCACAGCTATCTCTTTACCGGCACAAAGCAACTTTCCCGTATCGCTGAGCTGTCCGCCCCCCTCGGGATAAAACACCGTCTGGTCAAGCTCAATGCCAAAGCCTGTCTTTAACTCTACACAATCTGTCACCACAGCCTGACAACTGTGCAGCAGCACATCTTCCAAAAACAATTTCTTTGTCATAAGTCTCTACCTCCACAAAGAATAATTCGTGACCACAAGCAAATATCCTTTTCCATCCCCATTGAAATCCCTGCGTTGATACGCTAAAATAGAACAATCATTACCACAAAGGAGCCTCTAAACCTTATGACCGATTTGGAAAACGACTGGGATAAGCTGCTGCACATCAAGACCACGGGACGGGACGATACCATCTCCGATTTGGTGCGCTATCCCTACGAGCCTACCGATTACACCGTATTAGAACAGCTGGTCAGCAGCGGCTATATTGACAAGCACAATACCGTGGTTGACTACGGCTGCGGCAAAGGCCGGGTCAGCTTTTTCCTCGCCAGCCAGACCAAATGCCATGCCATCGGCATTGAGTACAATCCCCGGCTCTACGAAAAAGCCTGCAACAATCAGCAAACCGCCCCACGGGGCAATCGCGTGACTCTGCTCCAGCAGGATGTCATCGACTTCACTGTTCCCGAATATGTGGACCGCTGTTTCTTCTTCAATCCCTTCGCCGTGGAAATTCTCAGTACCGTACTGGACAATCTGCAAGCCTCCTGCCAAAATTTCCCCAGAGATATTCTCCTTATCTTCTACTACCCCTCCCCTGCTTATACTGAATACCTCACCCACCACGCCCAGCTGACCCTGATTGACACCATCGACTGCCGCCCCGGAGAAAAATACAATGACCCACGGGAAAAACTGCTGGTATTCCGGCTTAGTCATCCACAATAGCACCTGCCACACCATCAAGCACCCGGAGAATTTCATTCCGTATAGTTCCCGGGAGGCAGCGGTAAATGATGGCTCTGTGGCCTGCAAGGTTTGTCATCCTTAACCATAGACACGAAAAAGCTGGAACTTGACTGGTCAATCGGACTGGTCAAGCTCCAGCTTTTGCTTATTGGCAAGGATTTTAACGAGGATTATACGAAAAATTATATCATTGTATATCTTTTTCACTTACCTTGTTGGATGTATTGTTCAACTGGTACCACCTATCTAACTCCAATCATGGTTATGTCCATCAAACATATATCTTGCAGGTAGTTGTGAACTTGATGTTCCAATTCTGACAATAACACCACATCTTGCACGTTGATATGTACTAGAAAATGTAACACTAGCAATCATCGCTGTTAATAATGGTAGCAACATTGAAAGTGTTAAAACTAAAATAATCTTTTTTCATTTCTGAATCCCTTGCTTTCACAACTATAATTTTCCTCGTAAAAAACGCTTATGTTATTACCAAATACAAACGTTTTTTATAACATTTATCAATTGCTACTAAGTATTTAAAACTATAAACGTCACTTACTTATCTACATAAGTTTTTTCAAAATCATAACTGTAACGTTTTTTTATTCTCAAGACTAATCGATCGAGTATTTTTTTACTTATAAACAGAAAAATTTCATTTCTTCCTAAACATTTTATAAGGTATGGACTTATATTATAATATAATCTCACAAACATCTTCCCAAGAATATTTGTGGATAATTGTTCGTCACGAAATCTACGTAGCACACATACAGCCGGATAATCATACGAACCATAAACCGCAGTAGCAATATAGCATTTCCCATCAGAATGTTTATTGGAGTCATCATATATTTCTGTTTTTATTTGTAGATTATCTGGTAACCCTATCTGCATTTTTTGCAAATAATCCTTCCTTGTACTAATGTCAATATTTACCATGTGTACTCCGTACAATGAACATCGTTTTATATCCATTCTACAAAACTCTACATATTGATTAGCCAATGCAATTATTGTCTTTTGTATATTTGCATTGTCCTCAATTATTTCTACTGGTACCTCCAATTTTAATTTCAAAGCTCCGTCAGCATAACGATAGATCTGTTCTCTAAACTCATTATCATTACTAGCAAACATTTGCAAATCTGTGCCACCATTAGCAGCCATCAATTTTAATTGTGTCATATCGCCTATTTTATGACAGGCAACATCCAGCCATTTAGAAGCAATTTCTAAATATGCCGAAAAGACATCCATTATGTTAGGAGTAGTCTTAATAGCATTTTTACCACATGAAATTATTTCTTTTGTATTTAAGTCGCTAATTTTTCCACACAAAGATATAGCATACATTTTTATTATCCATGCGTCTGTTATATTTGGTTCTAACTCCAATGCTTTAGATGCATAATTGTAAGCTTCTTCCCCAGAATTAGATTTCAAGTATGTTTCTGCTAGTTTTAGAAAATTGTTTGCATCCCCGTTAATTATATTAACAGTAGCACCATGAAAATTATTCGTTACATATGTTTTATTTATAATCTTTTCTGTTATAAAAGGAGTCCCACAATGCTCACATATTCCTGCTTCTTTACTTGAATCAACTTTTATCTCAGCACCACATTGCGTACATCTAGCAGGTATAAATCCCATATTATCCCCCTTGAAAATTTAGCGAAGGAATCTATTTGCTGATTCCTTCGCTAGGTCTAATCTTATAAAAATAGATATTATTTAATAACAAAACGATGTCCGCATTTATGACAAATAAACGAACTGCACCATTCGTTATACAATTCAGGAAAATCATTTTTATTCCATTTGGAATTTTCATCAGCTGATGACCAAACTAACAAAGCGACAAGCAACATAATAACTCCAAAGATTAATTCTCCCCATCCAAATCCACTAAATAAATCATATATGCAATACCCCCCGATAAAAGCACATACTATAGCTGCTAAATATGGTTCGTCTTTTTTCTTCGGCGGTGCAACTGCCGCAGCCAATCCAGTAGTGGTGTTTTCACTACTTTCAGCTCTAACTTTGTTTCCATGTTCATCTTTATAAGTAGTTTCACCCGAACTACTATGTGTCCCAGACTGATAAACAATTTGCATTTTCTGAATGTTTTCTGAACCGCAATTTGGACAAACAAATTTTGACATAGAAAACTCCTCCCTTTTCCCTTTCTAACCAATAAGCGTAAACAATACCATGGTTTTATTAACAATAAAAAAATTTCTATAATTTAGCAGGAATTTGGGATAAAATGCCGAAATAAGTCCATAAAGAGTGATATTTTAATGCAAATCAAGGATTCCATGGGGCGTAAATAATTCCATGGATTTTTTTACGTTTACGCATCAGTTGACGCATTAGCCCACTTCAAGAATGTCGGCGCAGAAACGCCCAGCGCCTCTGCCGCCTTACGGGCGGAGAGTTTTCCGGCTTCCCACTGTGCGTGGATAGCTGGAAAGTCCTTGGGTTTCTCCATGGGCTTTCTGCCCAGCGTCACGCCTCTTGCCCGAGCCGCCGCCAGTCCTTCCATGGTGCGTTGGTGGTTCATGTTCCGCTCCGTCTCCGCAACATAGGAAAACACTTGGATGACCAGATTGGAGATGAGTTTTGCCGTGAGGTCATCCCCGTACTTGTTACGAGTATCGAGGAGCGGCAGGTCAATGACCACAATGGCTGCCTCCTTCTCCTTGGTGATGATGTCCAGCTGACGGGTCATCTCGTCATAGTTGCGCCCCAGCCTGTCCAAGCTTTTTACCACCAAGGTATCGCCGTGTCCAAGGCGTTTCATCATTTTCGTGTAGGCTGGACGGTCAAAGTCCTTGCCGCTTTGCTTGTCCACAAATATACACCTTTTCGGGATACCGAAATCCTCTAAAGCTATCCACTGCCGATCATCCCGTTGGGAAATTGTGGATACACGGATATAACCGTAGATGGTGCCTTTGTTCTTCTTTTCCATAAGCAATACCTCCATTCCAAACTATGTTAGAACAATATACTGATTTTAGCGGAGTCCATGATTGCAAAGGAATTTTATAAATCATTTCCCCCCTCCTTATAAACATACAATAAGCCGCTAGTTAATCGCATTATTGCGCCATGAAGTGCATATAAATACCAAAAGGCTCTGCAAGAAAACTCGCAGAGCCTTTTGGTGTATCGCACCGTGGCGTTATGGTATTTACTTATTCATCCAAAGCGAGAAGCTTCGTTGTAGCTTCTTCAAGGTAATTTGCCTCAACGGTTTCAATCTGCCCGGCATCACATTCAGCCGCCAGCTGAGGCATAATGGGAATCCTGCCCAATACATCCAGCTTATACTGCCCGGCAATCTCCTCTATATGGCTCTGACCATATATTTCATGACGCTTGCCGCAATCAGGGCACTCAAAGTAACTCATATTTTCCACGAGCCCCAGAATCGGTACATTCATGGCCTCAGCCATCTTCACGGCCTTTTCTACAATCATGGACACGAGTTCCTGAGGGCTGGTAACGATAATGATACCGTCCAGCTTGATGGACTGCATTACCGTCAACGGCACATCGCCTGTCCCCGGCGGCATATCCACAAACATATAGTCTACGTCCTGCCAGATGAAATCATGCCAGAATTGTTTGACCACACCGCTGATAATTGGGCCGCGCCATACCACGGGATCAGTGGTATTTTCCAGCAGCAGGTTCATGCTGACAATATCAATGCCGCCGGCTGAAGTCACAGGATATGCGCCTTTTTCACTGCCCTGTACTTCACCGCTGACACCAAACATCTTGGGAATGGACGGGCCGGTGATATCGGCATCCATAATGCCCACATGCTTGCCTTTACGGGACATGGCTACCGAGAGCAAGCCCGTTACCAAGGATTTGCCCACGCCGCCTTTGCCGCTGACCACGGCAATCACATGACGGATATCACTGAGTTCATGCGGTGCCTCATGCATATCCTGCTTGCGCGTATCAGCACCACACGTGGAACCACAGGAACTGCAGTCATGATTACATTCTTCTGCCATCGTTAAAACCTCCTAAAATAAAAAGGAGAGAACTATCCTGCTGGATTGTTCCCTCCTTAAATTCATTCTTTATGGAATTATGCTTCTACCGTATCGGTATTCTCGGGTTCAACCTCTTCCACCGGTTTCGGTTCGTTATCCACAATCTTCAAATTGCGGTAACGGCTCATACCCGTACCAGCCGGAATCAGCTTGCCGATGATAACATTTTCTTTGAGGCCGATAAGCGGGTCAACCTTGCCCTTGATAGCGGCATCCGTGAGCACACGGGTCGTTTCCTGGAAGGAAGCTGCCGACATAAAGGAATCGGTGGCCAGAGATGCCTTGGTGATACCAAGGAGAATCGGTTTTGCCACAGCGGGCTCGCCGTCTTCCTCGATAGCCTTGGTATTGGCTGCCTCGAACTGGTTGATGTCAATGTATTCGCCCGGCAGGAAGTCCGTGCTACCAGATTCTTCAATCTTGACCTTGTGGAGCATCTGACGAACCATAACTTCGATATGCTTATCGTTAATCTCAACACCCTGAGACTTATACACTTTCTGTACTTCGTATACCAGATAGCGCTGAGTAGCCTGCAGGCCGCAGACGCGCAGGATATCGTGCGGATTGATAGAGCCTTCCGTGAGCTTGTCACCCGGTTTTAGGTGCATACCCTGCTTGGCAGCCATACGGGCGCCATAGGGGATTGCATATTCGCGTGCTTCGCCTTCATCCGGTACAATCGTAACCTTGCGCATACCCTTGCCGGTGTCTTCGACTTCCGCACGGCCTTCAATCTCAGCAATGATTGCATGGTGCTTCGGCTTGCGAGCTTCGAAAAGTTCTTCGACACGGGGAAGACCCTGCGTGATATCGTCACCTGCCACACCGCCGGAGTGGAATGTACGCATGGTAAGCTGTGTACCCGGTTCACCGATGGACTGGGCAGCGATAATGCCGACTGCTTCACCGATTTCCACTTCTGCCTGATTGGCCAGGTCGCGTCCGTAACACTTGATGCAGACGCCGAACTGTGACTTACAGGTGAGTACGCTGCGGATGGATACGCGGTCACGCACTTTTTCAATGCGCTTAGCCATATCCTCATCAACAGTATCATTGATGGAAGCCAGACGCTCACCCGTAGCCGGGTCATCAATGTTTTCCGCCAGCACACGGCCAACGATACGTTCAGCCAGGGATTCGATGATACCATCGCCTTCCTTGATGGCTTCAACTTCAATACCGCGGACATTGTTGTTGCGCACGCGGACTTCCTTGGCATCGGAGGCCAGCATCTTATCGACGAGTTCATCCGTCAGCTGAGTACCGGCAGCCACAACTACGTTGTTTTCGGAATCAACCACATCGCGGGTTACTTCCTTGCCGCTCATTTCATGCAGCATGGAATCCTTCACCTTGACACGGGCAGTCGCATCCGGCTCGCCCAGGGTGATGGCTTCGGTAATCATGGCGTTGCTGATAGCCGCTTCGGAAGCCAGCGAGGAACCACGCACCATGATTTCGCGGATTTCCTTTTCACCGATGGTAGCCAGCTTTTCTTCGTCCAGAATGGTATCACGGACAAAGATAACTTCCTTGGTTTCGGGGTCAAGAACATCTGCGCCCAAAAGACGGCCCATCAGGCTGTCATTTAAGATTTCCAGAGCGTCAAAGGTGGACTCGGCAAGACGCGCACGAGCCTGTACCAGATTGAGCGTGGAAATATCGCAGTCTTCCTCACGGACGATAACATCCTGAGCTACGTCTACCAGACGACGGGTCAGGTAACCGGAGTCAGCGGTACGCAGTGCCGTATCGGCCAGACCTTTACGGGCACCATGAGAGGAAATAAAGTAATCGGATACGGACAGGCCTTCACGGAAGTTTGCCGTGATTGGCAGGTCGATGATTTTACCGGACGGGTCAGCCATAAGACCGCGCATACCGGCCAGCTGACGCATCTGCTGCTTATTACCGCGGGCACCGGAGTCAGCCATCATGAAGATAGGATTGAAATCATCCATGTTGTCCATCATGGCGTCAGCTACGTCATCGGTAGCCTGCGACCAAAGGTCAACAACCTTGTGATAACGCTCTTCTTCCGTGATAAGACCGCGGTCATAGCGGCGCTCAACCTTATTTACAATCTGCTGGGTATCGCCGATGATATTCTTCTTCTTCGGCGGCACGATAACGTCGGAAATGGCAACAGTCATACCGGCGATACAAGCGTAATGATACCCCAGATTCTTAACATCATCAATTACATGAGCCGTCTGCGTGGCACCGAACTTGTCATAGCACTTGGCAACGAGTTTACCAAGTTCTTTCTTGTTCATGAGCACACCCAGGCACCACTGCTCGGAATCCTTATCCTTGTAGAAATAACGGATTTCCTGCGGCAGGATTTCATTGAAAATCATCCGGCCCAGAGAGGTCTTGACAAGACCATAACCTTCGATACGGCACTGGATAGCAGCCTGCAAGTCAAGGTCATGCTGCTGATAAGCCAGCAGTGCTTCGGCAATGCCGGTCAGCACACGGCCTTCGCCCTTGGCTCCGGGACGAATCTTCGTCAGATAGTAAGAACCAAGTACCATGTCCTGCGACGGAACGATGATAGGTTTACCATCCTTCGGTGCCAGAATGTGGTTGGCAGCCAGCATGAGGATACGGGCTTCCGTCTGAGCTTCTGAGGACAGTGGCAGATGAATAGCCATCTGGTCACCGTCGAAGTCAGCGTTATAAGCCGTACAAGCCAGCGGATGGAGTTTCAGTGCGCGGCCTTCGGTAAGCACCGGCTCAAAAGCCTGAATACCCAGACGATGCAGCGTCGGGGCACGGTTAAGGAGTACCGGATGCTCTTTGATAACATCTTCCAGCACATCCCATACCTCTGGACGGGCACGTTCTACCATGCGCTTAGCGGATTTAATATTGTGAGCAGAACCCGAAGAAACCAGCTTTTTCATAACAAAGGGCTTGAAGAGCTCCAGCGCCATTTCCTTCGGCAGGCCGCACTGATGAAGTTTCAGTTCCGGGCCGACCACGATAACGGAACGGCCGGAGTAGTCAACGCGTTTACCCAAAAGGTTCTGACGGAAACGGCCCTGCTTACCTTTCAGCATATCGGAAAGGGACTTCAAGGGGCGATTGCCCGGGCCCGTAACCGGACGGCCACGGCGGCCGTTGTCAATCAGGGCGTCAACTGCCTCCTGCAGCATGCGTTTCTCGTTACGTACGATGATATCCGGTGCACCGAGATCCAGCAGGCGCTTCAGGCGGTTGTTACGGTTGATTACACGGCGATAGAGGTCGTTGAGGTCAGAGGTAGCAAAACGGCCACCATCGAGCTGCACCATCGGGCGCAGTTCAGGAGGAATGACCGGTACTACATCCATAATCATCCAGGAAGGCTTATTGCCGGACTTGCGGAATGCTTCCACAACTTCCAGACGGCGTATAGCGCGGATTTTCTTCTGCCCGGAAGCCGTGCGGACTTCCTTGCGCAGAACTTCGCTCATGCGCTCCAAATCAAGTTCTTCCAAAAGTTCCTTGATAGCCTCTGCACCCATGCCAACACGGAAGGTGTTGCCATATTTTTCCAGAGCATCATGGTATTCCTTTTCGGACAGCAGGCTCTTCTTGGCTAAGTCCGTATTACCGGCATCGAGAACGATGTAATAAGCAAAATACAGAACCTTTTCCAGCGAACGGGGGCTGATGTCTAAAATCAGACCCATGCGGCTCGGAATGCCCTTGAAATACCAAATATGTGAAACCGGCGCAGCCAGTTCGATATGTCCCATGCGCTCGCGGCGGACTTTCGCGCGCGTTACTTCAACACCGCAGCGGTCGCAGACAATGCCCTTATAGCGGATACGCTTGTACTTACCGCAATGGCATTCCCAGTCACGGGTCGGGCCAAAGATACGCTCGCAGAAGAGGCCATCACGCTCAGGCTTGAGCGTACGATAGTTGATAGTCTCCGGCTTTTTGACCTCACCGTAGGACCACTCGCGGATTTTATCCGGAGAGGCCAGACCGATGCGCATCGAATCAAAATTATTTACATCCAGCAAAGAGATGACACTCCCTTCTTATTCGTCACCATTATCCCCATCGATTGCATCCGGCTCTACGATAGAACCCAGACTGCCGATGTCGGCAATGATGTCGTCCGGCTTTTCATCATCAGAGGGTGCTCCCTCATCGTAGGAATCCTCTGCCTTGGGTGCAGCAGCTGCACCTTCCTGACTGGGGTCAACCCCGGCCACATCAAAATCAAGTTTCTTAGCCGTTTCGTTGATATCCTCTTCGTCCTCATCCTGCAAGGAGATTTCCTTGGCATCTTCATTGAGAACCTTGATATCAAGACCAATGGACTGCAATTCCTTAATGAGTACCTTGAAGGACTCCGGCACACCCGGTTCAGGGATGTTTTCGCCCTTGACAATAGCCTCATAAGCCTTAACACGGCCCACCACGTCATCGGACTTAACCGTCAGGATTTCCTGCAGCGTATAAGCAGCACCGTATGCTTCCAGTGCCCAAACTTCCATTTCACCGAAACGCTGGCCGCCGAACTGGGCTTTACCGCCGAGGGGCTGCTGGGTAACGAGGGAGTACGGGCCGGTAGAACGGGCATGAATCTTATCGGCAACCAGATGGTGCAACTTGAGGAAGTAGGTGCAGCCAACGGTTACGCGGTTTTCAAAGGGTTCACCGGTACGGCCGTCATAGAGCACCGTCTTGGCATCGTCAGCAAGACCGGCGGCCTTAATCGTACCGAATACCGCCTCGTCACTTGCACCGTCAAATACCGGTGTTGCGATATGCAGGCCAGCAACATCGGGAATCGGCATACCGTTCTTGTCAAAGTCATAGCCGGCTTCACGCAGACGGGCTTCAACCGTGGGGTCACCGTCCTTAATCTGCTGCCCCAAAACCTTAACTGCCATACCCAAATGAGCTTCCAAAATCTGACCGATGTTCATACGGGAAGGCACGCCCAACGGATTCAGCACGATATCAACAGGCGTACCATCCGGCAGGAACGGCATGTCTTCCTGACGCATAATGCGGGAAACGACACCCTTGTTACCATGACGGCCGGCCATCTTATCACCGACGCTGATTTTACGTTTCTGTGCGATGTAGACACGAACAAGACGGTTTACACCGGGCGGCAGCTCATCGCTGTTTTCACGGCTGAAAATCTTCACGTCTACAATCTTGCCCTGCTCACCATGCGGTACACGCAAGGAAGTATCACGGACTTCACGCGCCTTTTCACCGAAGATGGCACGCAGCAGGCGTTCTTCGGCAGTCAGCTCCGTTTCGCCCTTCGGCGTAACCTTACCGACGAGAATATCGCCGGGGCGCACATCAGCACCAATGCGGATGATACCTTCTTCGTCCAGGTCTTTCAGGGCTTCTTCAGCCACGTTGGGAATATCACGGGTGATTTCCTCGGGGCCGAGCTTGGTATCACGGGCATCGCACTCGTATTCTTCAATATGAATGGATGTATAGAGGTCGCGTTTTACGAGGTTTTCCGACAGCAGTACGGCGTCCTCGTAGTTGTAGCCTTCCCAAGGCATATAGGCAACAACGATATTGTAACCCAGTGCCAGTTCGCCATGGTCCGTAGCCGGGCCGTCAGCGATGGGCTGCTTTTCGACCACTTCATCGCCCTTGTAGACGATAGGTACCTGATTGATACACGTTCCCTGATTGGAACGAACGAATTTCTGCAGTTTGTAATGGTCAAGCTCACCATTTGCCGTGCGGACGTCGATGTAATCAGCCGTTACATTCTCTACCACACCGGCACGTTTAGCCAATACCATAACGCCGGAGTCGCAGGCTGCCTTGTATTCCATACCGGTACCAACAAGCGGTGCCTGCGTGCGGAGCAGAGGTACAGCCTGACGCTGCATGTTCGCACCCATCAGGGCACGGTTAGCATCGTCGTTTTCGAGGAACGGAATCATGGCCGTAGCGATGGAGAATACCTGACGCGGGCTGACGTCCATATAGTCAACGGTATCGCGGTTGTGCAGACCGGTCTCTTCATTATAACGTGCCGTAACACGCGGATTTACGAACCATTCGTTTTCGTCCAAAGGTTCGTTGGCCTGTGCAATTACGAGCTCGTCCTCTTCGTCAGCAGTGAGGTAACGCACTTCGTCCGTTACGCGATGGGTTTCCTTGTCCACACGGCGGTACGGAGTTTCCATAAAGCCAAACTGATTTACCCGGGCATAAGTGGCCAGAGAACCGATAAGACCGATGTTCGGGCCTTCAGGAGACTCTACCGGGCACATACGGCCATAGTGGGAGTTATGTACGTCGCGGACTTCAAACCCGGCACGCTCACGGGACAGACCGCCAGGGCCGAGAGCCGACAGACGGCGCTTATGCGTAAGCTCGGACAGCGGATTGTGCTGGTCCATGAACTGGGACAGCTGGGAGGAACCAAAGAATTCCTTGATGGCTGCCACTACCGGGCGAATGTTAATGAGCGCCTGCGGCGTAATTACATCCACATCCTGAATGGTCATACGCTCGCGCACCACGCGCTCCATACGGGAAAGACCGATGCGGAACTGATTCTGCAGCAGTTCGCCGACAGCACGCACACGGCGGTTGCCCAGATGGTCAATATCATCAGTATTGCCCACACCATCCATAAGGTTCAGCAGATAGTTAATGGAGGCAATAATATCGTTTTTCGTAATGGTACGGTCATGAATATCGAGCGTCGGAGAGCACAGGAGCTTCATGCGGCTGCCGTCTTTCTTCAGCAGATACAGCTGCACGATTTCCCCTTCACCGAAGAGCTGGCGCTCACGTTCGATATCAATGGAGTCAAGCATAGCTTCCGTTACCACCTCACCCTGAGGAATAACGATTTCGCCGGTTTCCTTATCCACGATAGGTTCTGCCAGCACCTTGCCCAGAATACGGCGCTTCCAGCCCAATTTCTTGGTTAGCTTATAGCGGCCGACCGTTGCCAGATCATAACGCTTCGGGTCAAAGAACAGCGAATCCAAGAGCTGCTGTGCATTGTCCTCATTGGCAGGTTCACCCGGGCGCAGACGGCGGTAAATTTCAATTACAGCCTTGCCCTGGGATTTAACGTCCTCGCCGTCACGTTCCAAGGTGTTCATAATGCGAGGGTCTTCACCAAAGAGTTTAATGATTTCTTCGTCCGTAGCAAAGCCAAGGGCACGAATGAAATAAGTTACCGGCATCTTACGGGTACGGTCTATGCGGACAGATACCACGTCATTGGTATCCGTTTCGAGTTCAATCCATGCGCCGCGGTTAGGAATAACCGTAGCGTTGTAAAGATGCTTGCCGGTCGGGTCGATTTCCTCACCATAATATGCACCTGGCGAACGAACCAACTGGCTGACGATAACACGTTCTGCACCGTTGATGATAAACGTACCGGTATCAGTCATGAGTGGGAAATCACCCATGAATACTTCCTGCTCTTTAATTTCACCCGTCTCACGATTGATAAGACGAACATTCACCCTGATGGGAGCTGCCAGCGTTACGTCACGCTCTTTGCACTCGTCGAGCTCATACTTCGGCTCGCCCAGCGAGAAGCTCTCAAAGGACAGCACGAGATTCCCCGAGAAGTCCTGAATCGGCGAAATGTCATTAAAGATGTCCTGCAAACCTTCATCGAGGAACCACTGGTAGCTGTTCCGCTGGATATCCAGCAGATGCGGCATTTCCATGACTTCCTTGATTTTAGCATAGCTATACCTGGTTCTTTTGCCTACCGGCACAGGATTAAATAACAAATCCTTCACCCCTTAGCCTGTTTTACTAGAATTATTTCCTGAAATGTAGGGCATTATAGCACGCTGAAAAAAACGGAATGAATGAACAAGAAAAAAAACAAGGTCTAACAAAAACTTACACCTTGCTTCCAGTTCCTTTCCGCCTGCGCACACTAATCCCTATGCAATTTCCTGTAGTTTTTAAGTTTAGCACCGATTGGGACTTATGTCAAGATTATTTTTCCCCATGCCAATAAAGCATAAAGGTAACCCAGCCATCCTGCTGGCGCAGGTCACACTGCGCATTATACTTGCGGACAAAAGCGCGCAGCGATATCATCCCCGTACCGTGTCCAGGTTCATCGCTATAAGGCAGCCCTTCACTGTCAATGAGCAATGGCTCCCGGAAGCGATTGGCTACCGACAGCACATACCGTTCGGCATCAAATTGCGCCGAAACCTTGATGGTACGGTCTGTGACCGGCTGTTTCATGCTGGCATGCAGGGCATTTTCCAACAGATTGGACAGGACGATGGCCACATCCATGTCCATACCGGCCATTTCCCGTGGCAGATTTACTTTCTGCTGAAAAGGAATTTCCAAATTACCCAAATGATAATGATAGATAGATAGCGTTGCATTAATCAGGTCATTGGCGCAGAATTCCTGCATTGTCGTGTGTTCAATCTCAGCCGTATATTTATCCACCAGCTGTTTTGCCTCCTGAATGCGTCCACTATCCAGCAATGTTCCGAGCAACCGGTTATAATGGCGCATATCATGACGCAGGACACGCAAGGTCTGACGCTTTTCCTCGGTAAGACGCGTATACTCTCTTAGGGAATAAAGCTGCTGTGCCAACAGATTGTTACGATTGACTTCGGCTGTATGCTCTGACATATGATGAGCAGTCGTAATCACCAGACGAAAGATCAGAAAAAAGAAAATGGGCAAAGCCAAGCGCCCAATCCGCTCAGGCATGCTGTGATAAAGCTGTGAATCAAGCATGGGCAAGGCATAAGAAAACAAAACCACCAGCGGCATCAATGCGATATACAGCCCGAGATGACGGTATTGAAAAAAGCGCTGAACAGGCACCAGCTTACAGAACAAGCGCCGTTCCAAAGGAATCAACAGCAGAAACATCAGCAGATAACAGGTGTTAAGGGGCAGCATATGAATAAGCTCACCATAATCAAACGGCAATACCACGCCCACGACAAAGCCACTGGCCGTATGCAGGAGTATCGCAAAAAGACTCTGCATGCCCAAAACAAACAAATGCTGCACAAAGCCGCGCGGAATACAATAATACGAAATCAAGAAAAAGGGAACCCAGCCAAAAGCCACCAACAGCTTAAACCGCAAGACATCCCCGTCATATACCGTCATAACCGCTGCATAGCTTAAGAACGCGATTATCCCCCAGCCTGCCGTCAAGCGCTGCAAATTGCGCCGTTGGCGCTTGGAAACTGTATCTGCAAACGGAAGATAGCGCAGCCATACCCCCGTAAGTTGTATAAGAACCAAAGCCAAAGCCAAGAGAAAAAACATTGTCTGCGCCTCACTTTCTAAGCAAATACTCCATGTATTCATGCGCTGTCTCACGATAAAGCCGCCTGCTGATTGGGAGCTGCTCACCATTTTTCAAGACAAAGCCATCCGCCTTAAGGTCCGCCACTGCCGCAAAATTAACCAGCAAGCGATTGTAACACTCAACAAAATCAGAATTTATCAAAGCCGCTGCCACTTCTTTATAGGATGTGTCCACAGCCATAGCCTCCCCACTCAGCAAATGGATAACGCTGCCGCGCCGCCCGCCTACCCGATGCCCGCCCTGGACATCAACGTAAGCGATATGTTCAACATCCAACTGAACCTCACGCGTTTTCATGCGCACGTTGAGCATCGTTGGCAGCAGATTAGGCAGACAATGCTGCAAGATATCCTTTAACTGCGAAACAGCCTTGCTCACCGAAAAGCACTGCAACACCATATGCAGCAGGAAATTGACAAACAGACTGCGATAGCCCAGGCACAGCTTGCTTCTACCGAGCGACTGTTCCGGGAAATGATTGAGGCCCTGGCCGATACCATTGATGCCAAAGACAAATACACCCGCGGGCATTCCCATCGCGTAGCGGATTATTCATGGGAAATTTCCCGCCGGGCAGGAAAATCGGAAGACTATCAGCGCGATGTATACTACATGGCCCAAATTCACGATATCGGCAAGATTGGCATTCCCTCCAGTCTGATCAACAAAAAAGGCAAGCTGACGGACGAAGAATATGCCTCCATGAAGCAGCACACCACCATTGGCAGCACCATTCTCGCCCATGTGAACGAAATGCCGGAGCTTGTAAGCGCCGCCCGCAGCCATCACGAGCGTTATGACGGCAAAGGCTATCCGGACGGACTTTCCGGCCTGGCGATCCCAGAAAAGGTGCGCATCATCGCAGTAGCCGATGCCTACGATGCCATAACCTCCAAGCGCAGCTACAGAGACGCCCTGCCCCAGGCAGTCGTCCGTCAGGAAATTCTAAATGGCCGTGGCTCGCAATTTGACCCTGTTTTTGCCGATATCATGCTGAACATGATTGATGATGATGTCCATTACCAGATGCGGGAGGGATTGGTATGAGTTTTTGGCTGCATCACAGCTTGTCACATTGGGCCACACGGCTCATTGTCGGCTTCATTTTAATTGTACTGGCCGCTGCCTGTTGGATTTTTTCCACCAGTACCTTCGACCAGCCCCAGCCGAAAGCCGGCATCGTCCTGCTAGGCGGCATTCATGAGGAAGGCTGGAACGCCCCCCAATATCGCGGTATTCGCAAAGCCTGCAATGCCATGGGCATAAAACTGATGTTCAAAGAAAACGTCAATACCGAAGGCGCTTGCACAAAAGCCGTGCAGGAAATGGCCGACAATGGTGCCGGCATGATTTTCCTCGCCAGTTACTCGTATTCCCAGGAGGCGCAAAAATTCGTCCGCGAATATCCTCATATTGCCTTTGGCACCAACTCAGCCGAATGTCATGCCCGCAATATGACCTCCTATTTCGTCCGCATGTATCAGGGACGCTATCTGGCCGGTGCCCTAGCTGGCATGCACACCAAGAGCAATGTTATCGGCTATGTGGCCGCTATGAAAAACTCGGAAGTCAACCGCGGTATCAATGCCTTTACCCTCGGCGTGCAGCAGACCAATCCTAATGCCCGCGTGGTCGTCATGTGGACAGGCAGCTGGCAGAACGAAAGCAAAGAAGCCGAGGAAGCACGCCGCCTGATAACCGAAGCTGGCGCTGATGTTCTGACCTATCATCAGGATGAACCGGCAGCAGCGGATGTCGCTGAGAAAATGGGCATCGACTATATCGGTTACTATGAGGATTTAGGCAAACATGAATGGCGTTCAGAGCATGCACTGACTTCCGTGGTCTGCAACTGGGACCGCTACTACGAAGATATCATCCGCCGTTACCTCAAAGGCGAACTCAACTATGTAGACAAGCAATGGGTAGGCATGGAAGCAGATTTTGTCGAGCTTTGCGATTTTTCCCCTGCCGTCACCGACGAGGAAAAAGCCAAGCTGATATACATCAAGGAACGAATGCTTGCCGGCCGTTTCGTCTTTGCCGGTGAAATCTATGATCGGCAGGGCCAGCTGCGCTGCCGCGCTGATGAATCAATCCGGGATGACCGGTTGCTCCAACACATGGACTGGCTGGTAAAGGGGGTGGAGATTCTTGAATAATCGCAAAAAAATGGTGCTCACCATCATGATGACCCTGCTGTTGATTTTCCTGTCGGGAATCTTTATCCAGCAGCGGATTGTCAACATGCTGAACAAAACCGCTGAACTCTCCGTGGCCCGACAGACCGAAGATATTTCCCTGCTGGCCGGCGAGCGTTTCCACCGCTTCATGACCCCATTGCAGACAGCAGCCTACCATTTGTCGACACATGAACAGGAAAAAGAGGCTGTACTGCAGATGCTCACTCAGCAAAATCCACAGGGACAGTCCGGCCTTATTGATTTTCAGCACCATACCACCGGCCGTTTTCTGTCTACCGCCTCTTTCCCTCGCTTACAGATGGCCTTTCATGGCAACAACGTTATCGATTATAATCCCGATATTGGTATCCTGCTGGCGACGCCGGTCTTCTATGGCGATAACGTCCGCTACGTCCTTTATCAGGTTTATCCACCGGAAATGCTGCCGAAGCTTTTCGCCCTTTCCGACTATGATGCCTTTACCCATGTCATCATCCAGTACCGTGACGGCACTTTAGCTGTCCCTTACGAAAACTACACCAGCAATGATACGCGTTTCTGGGCTGATGACACCATTCAGGCGGGCATGCAGGAAGTCCATGAACGCCTGAAACGCAACAAGGCTGCCGCAGTCTATACCGAAGGCGCCGAAGGAAAATTCTTCGTCTTCGGTGCGGACCTGCCCCAGACGGATTTTTCCATGATTGGCTATATGCCCTGGTCGGCGGTGGCCGGACAGATAACCAGCATCTATCAGCGCGTGTTCTTCCTCTTCTCGCTGATGTTGATTCTCTTTGCCTGCCTGAGCATTTACCTGCTCATGGCCCAGACCAGTGTGGCAGAAACCGAGGAACTGCGCAAGGCGCGTGCCGAAGCAGATGCTGCCAATCAGGCCAAAAGTCAGTTTCTTGCCAATATGAGCCACGAAATCCGCACCCCGCTGAATGCCATCAGCGGCATGAACGAAATGATCTTGCGGCAAAAAATTCCTGGAGAAGTCCGGCAATATGCCAGCAATATCAAATCGGCCACAGCGGCACTGTTGACCATCATCAACGAAATACTGGACTTTTCGAAAATCGAGTCCGGCCATATGGAAATCGTCCCCACCGATTATCAATTAACCACGGTGCTGCGGGAGGTCTGTACCTTGGTCGGCCTGCGCGCTCAGGCCAAGAATCTGCAGTTCAAAATTCACGTTGACCCGTATTTACCCAACTATCTGCATGGAGATGCCGGACGCCTACGCCAGATTCTCATCAATTTGCTCAATAATGCCATAAAATACACACCAAATGGCTCCGTCACGCTGGATATCAGCGGACACCGCAGTGAACGCACCCTCCACCTGCACGCTGCCGTTACCGATACCGGCATTGGCATTCGTGAGGAAGACAAAAACCGGCTTTTCCGTGTCTTTGAACGTCTGGACATTGAGCGCAATCGTAAAATTGAAGGAACCGGATTAGGACTGGCCATCACACATCGCTTGTTAACGATGATGAACGGCACCATAAAAGTCGACAGCACATATGGCGAAGGCAGTGTTTTCACCATTGAGCTGCCTCAAGGCGTTAGTTCATTTGCCCCCATAGGTGTTTTCAGTCTTGAAAACCAGCCGGTCTTTGAAGCAGACTTAGACAAACCCGCCAGCTTTATTGCGCCCTCTGCCCGCGTACTCATCGTTGATGACAACGATATGAACTGTTTTGTCGCCTCCAGTCTGCTCAAAGATACTCAGGTACAGACCGTTATTGCCCATAGCGGTACTGAAGCTTTAGACGCCCTGCAAAAACAACAATTCCATGTAGTACTGCTCGATCACATGATGCCGGGTATGGATGGTGTGGAAACCTTGCATAAAGCCAAAGAACTCCCCAACATCAGCAACACCCGTTTTATTGCCCTGACTGCGACGGCCATATCCGGCTCCAGGGAAAAATTCCTGGCCGAAGGCTTTGATAACTATCTAAGCAAGCCAATGACCGGTGCTGAACTCGCCGCCATACTGGAGCGTTATTTACCGGCAGAACTTTTACAAAAGCCCATAGGCGGCGGAGCCGCTGCCGCAAAACCTGCCGCTGCTCCAACTACACAAGCGAAACCTGCTGCACCAGTTGAGCCACCGGCTGCCGAGGCTCTTATCGACCAGAAACTGGGGCTGCAATACTGCAACGATATGCCAGCTCTTTACAACAACGTACTTGCCCTGTTCTGTAAACAATCTGACGGCAATATTGCCAAGCTGGATGATGATTTAACTACAGGCAACTGGAAAGACTACCGCATCAATATCCATGCCCTAAAATCCACATCCCTCACGATTGGCTGCCGCAGTCTGAATAAACAGGCCAAGGAACTTGAACAAGCCGTTAAGGATTATTTAGCCGATGATGCTGCACCTGAACAAAAACAGCAGGCACTCAACTACATTCAGGAACACCACGCTGACACGATGGAACTTTACCGCCAGGTCGTCGCAGAAGGCAGTCAGCAACAACCTACAACATAAACAAAAAAGCTGTGAAGGCGAACATGAGTTCGCACTTCACAGCTTTTCTTATATTGCTAATTTCAGCAAACTGAAATTACTTCAGTTCAACCGTAGCGCCAGCTTCTTCGAGCTTCTTCTTGAGTTCTTCAGCTTCAGCCTTAGCAACGTTTTCCTTAACGGTAGCAGGAGCACCATCAACGAGTTCCTTAGCTTCCTTCAGGCCGAGACCCGTAGCTTCACGAACAGCCTTGATAACGTTGATCTTCTTGTCGCCAGCGGAAGCGAGGACAACGTTGAATTCGTCCTTTTCTTCAGCAGCAGCAGCGCCCGGAGCAGCAGCAACAGCAACCGGAGCAGCAGCGCTAACGCCGAACTTTTCTTCCATAGCCTTTACGAGCTCAGACAGCTCGAGGACAGTCATGTTTTCAATGGCTTCCATAATCTGATCTTTAGTCATTTTAATATACCTCCAAAAATCTTTCTTTTAAATTCTTAATTAGTTATATATTGATGAAGGAACAACCTTAGGCGGATTCCTTCTGAGCGCGAACAGCGTCAAGCACATAAACAGCGTTGCGAATAACACCCTGCAGTACGTTGACCGTATTGCTGATAGGAGCATTCATGCTGCCCAGCATCTTGGCAATGAGTTCTTCGCGAGACGGCAGGGATGCCAGAGCCTTGACTTCCTTAGCATCAATAACCTTGCCTTCAACCGTACCGACCTTGACAGTCAGCACTTCGTTTTCATCAAGCTTGTTCTTCTTGATGAAGCCGCAGATAACCTTTGCCGGAGCAATAGCATCCTCAGAGGAGAATGCGAAAGCCGTAGTGCCCTCAAGATGAGCATCAAAGCCTTCAATACCTGCTTCCTTGGCTGCCAGACGGAGCATCGTGTTCTTTACAACATGATAGGATACGCCAGCAGCACGGAGTTCACGGCGGAGTTCCGTATCCTGAGCAACCGTGAGACCACGATAGCTGGTGAGAACTACACCTTTAGCATTCGTCAGCTGATCTTTGAGTTCAGCAACGATAGCCTGCTTCTTAGTAAGATTTGCCATTGTTTGATTCCACCTCCTGCCGTTTAAGATTCATTAAAGCCTGTAATATGCGAGCTGCCAAATGGCAGTCAGCAAAAAACCTCCGGCTGCGTCCGCCGGAGGTAGAATTTTCAAATTCATGATGCTCCGGCCTCGGCAGGCGACAAAAAATCGTCGTTAGATGATAGATATCAAACCTGCTGTCTACAGCCATCGTTATACAGTTGTCGGAACATTACGTTCCGCAAGGCCGGAGCCTCGTCTGAACCGGACTCTAAGAATTAGAGCTGAACAGGGATGCCGGGGCCCATCGTTGCGCTGACCGTAATGGAGCGCATGTACTGGCCTTTGGCAGCCGCCGGTTTTACGCGGTTCAGTGTATCAATCAGGGCCTGGAAGTTCTGCTGGAGCTTCTCAGCGTCGAAAGATGCCTTGCCAATCGGGCAATGTACATTACCAGCCTTATCGGTACGGTATTCGACTTTACCTGCTTTAATCTCGGATACAGCCTTCGTGAGATCCATGGTAACCGTACCCAGTTTCGGGTTCGGCATGAGGCCGCGGGGGCCGAGAACCTTACCAAGACGACCGACAGTGCCCATCATGTCAGGAGTAGCAACTGCGACATCAAAGTCGAGCCAGCCGCCCTGAATCTTCTGGACAATTTCATCGGAACCAACGAAGTCAGCACCTGCTGCTTCTGCTTCCTTAACCTTTTCGCCCTTAGCGAAAACGAGTACGCGCTTGGATTTACCAGTGCCGTGCGGCAGTACCATAGCGCCACGCACCTGCTGATCTGCATACTTCGGATCTACGCCGAGACGTACATGCAGTTCGATGGTTTCATCAAACTTCTTCGTAGCCGTCTTCTTGACGAGTTCCATAGCTTCAGCAGCCGTGTAGAGCTTGCCAGCTTCAACGAGCTTGCAAGCGTCCTGATATTTCTTACCAGCTTTAGCCATTGTAAGTTTTCTCCTCTCGTGGTAATAACGGTTAATGCCTCCCACTGGGATGAAACGTGATTATTAGTCAACGATTTCGATACCCATGCTGCGAGCCGTGCCCTCAATCATGCGAGTAGCAGCCTCGATATCAGCAGCGTTGAGGTCTTGCATTTTAGTTTCAGCAATTTTCATTGCTTCAGCGCGGGGCAGTTTTGCCACCTTGTTCTTGTTCGGTTCACCGGAAGCCTTGTCCAGCTTAGCAGCCTTCTTCAGAAGAACAGCAGCCGGCGGAGTCTTAGTGATGAACGTGAAGGATCTATCCTCAAAAACCGTAATCTCAACAGGAATGATAAGACCTGCCTGAGCCTTGGTTCTCTCGTTGAATTCCTTACAGAACCCCATGATGTTGACACCAGCCTGACCAAGTGCCGGACCTACCGGAGGAGCCGGATTAGCCTTGCCTGCAACGACCTGAAGTTTTACAACTTTAGAAACTTTCTTTGCCATTTATTTTCACCTCCCAAAAAGGATTTACGTGGCTTCAATCAAATAGTTTCGACCTGATCAAAGCCAAGGTCAATCGGGGTCTCTTCTACGAGAACTTTTACACGGCCCTTTTCAGCGTCGATTTCCGTAACAGTACCCGTATAATTTTCAAATACTCCCGAATTGATGCGAACCACATCCCCGACAGCCACATTAAGCTCGGGTTTCAGCTCTTCTTCGCCCATGGATTTCAAGATACGTTTCGCTTCAGCATCGGTAAGCGGTATCGGGTGTTTTTCAGAACCAACGAACCCGGTAACACCGGTGGTGTTGCGCACAACGTACCAGGAGTGTTCATCGACAATCATATCGACCAGCACATAACCTGGGAAGACTTTCCGCGGAACGACTTTTTTCTTGCCGTCCTTGATTTCGACCTCATCCTCAACGGGAACAACGACATTGAAAATCATGTCGCGCATATTGGCCGTATGAATCAGGCGTTCAAGGTTTGCTTTAACCTTGTTCTCGTAGCCCGAATAGGTATGAATTACATACCATGCTCTGCCAGGATTATCCTGTCGCAGGTCCATCTCTTCGTTTGCCATGCTGCCCTCACTCAAGCTTACCTTAAAATGATGTGGAACAATCTTGCAAAGATTGTATCACAGAACCAGATCAGAACGCAGACAATCGCTACAGCAATACCTACGACAACAGTATAGTTGACAAGTTCCTTCTTGGTCGCCCATGATACTTTTTTCAATTCGGCGATTACTTCGTCTATGAATTTCTTCACAGTTACTTCACATCTCCGTTCAACCCGCAAAAGCGATTATTTCGTCTCTTTGTGCGTCGTATGTTTCTTGCAGAACTTGCAATACTTATTGAACTCCAGACGATCCGGGTTGTTCTTCTTATTCTTGTTGGTACGGTAATTGCGGCTATGGCACTCCGTGCATTCCAACGTGATATTGTTGCGCATCTCTTGTTTACACCCCTTACGCTCAGATACTATGACTCTTTTCGCAATGTCACTAATACAATTTAGCACACTTGGAAAAGCCTGTCAATAAAAAAACCTTGACAAGTCAAAATTTAATTATCGCCATCATACATAAAATAAAACCCCTGAATCAGGGGTTCATCTGGTAAAATTGGTGGCGGCACAGAGACTTGAACTCCGGACACTGCGGGTATGAACCGCATGCTCTAGCCAGCTGAGCTATGCCGCCATATATGGAGCTGATAACCAGGATTGAACTGGTGACCTTATCCTTACCAAGGATACGCTCTACCGACTGAGCTATATCAGCA
>FLNX01004379.1_pt1 | contig 50618 bp, 46 predicted proteins | sample 1140341 | NCBI WGS metagenome assembly FLNX01 (sample SAMEA3878208, study PRJEB12797) | bioreactor metagenome | biome: Moose rumen | place: Sweden | collected 2011-10
CGACTCCAGTCAACCGATCAGTTGACTCTAAGTCAACCGGTGACAACCTGTAGTTTTCTCTGTGCAGAAATAGGTATTTCTTTTAGCGACTTGAATCTTCCCATGCGAATAATTCCGAAATATTTTGGTAAATAGGAATATTTGTCGTAACTTTGCAATTGTAAGAAAAAGCGATGATGCAAAATAATAAAAGTATAAGTGCGAAGACGGATACCTATGTGTGGGATGATGGCTATCAGCGTCCTACGGAGGAAGAGCGTATTTATATTTTTGTCAGTTCTTGTATCGAATCTGCAGCAGAATCTCTTGGGTGTAAGGCATCAGAAATGTATTTACGCATGTATCAGGTGGGTTTGATACATGAATACATAATTCCTTGTTATGATACTCTTCATACGGAGAGTCGTGAGAATGTAACAAAAGATGTTGTAGAGACTTTGCTTTTGTGGGAGTCAAAGAAAGGAGTAGAAGAATGAAAGTCTTTCATGGTTCCATATTACAGGTAGATAAGCCCTTAGTAGCATTAAGCCGTCCGAATTTAGATTTTGGACAAGGTTTTTATCTGACTGATATCAAGAAACAGGCAGTGCGTTGGGCAAATAGAATGGCAGTTAGGAAAATGGCTAAACCAATTCTTAATGTCTACGATTTTGACATAGAGTCAGTAAAGGAAGGTTATTGCTATCTACAGTTTGAGGCTTATAACAAAGCATGGCTTGATTTTATAGTAGGGAATCGCAAAGGGAAGATGTTATGGAAGTCCTATGATGTTGTGGAAGGTGGTGTCGCCAATGATAATGTCATTGATACTGTAGAGGATTATATACGTGGACGTATGTCTGCTGAGGCGGCATTAGTGGAGTTGTCAAAGCACCAGCCTAATAATCAGATTTGCATCTTGAAACAAGAGATAATAGATAAGTATTTGTTTTTTTCACAATCAATAGAAATTTAGTTTATGTTGAGGACAGATCAGATGTGGTATAAGATAGGCGGGATAGTGATGACGCTATCTGCTCAATTGGATATAAGTCCTGAGAGGGCTCTTGATTTGTTCTATCGTTCTAAAGTTTGTGATAATCTTCATCAAGCAGATACTTTATTATATACTTTTAGTGATAGTTACATTGCCGATGAGGTTATTAATGAATTGAAAGGTTTATAGCCTTAAGTTAAGTCACGATCTCTTCTACTTATGCGTTTTCGCCTTTTTACGTAAACGTTGTATTCAAAAAAGCATGGAATGATTTGGTGCTGTCAATCATTTTGTTTATCTTTGCAGCAGTAAACTCATTCCTATGATAGACGACAGGAAAGAAAAATATATTAATCCGTACACCGACTTTGGCTTTAAGAAGTTGTTCGGTACAGAGATGAACAAAGATTTGCTCATCAGTTTTCTAAATGCGCTTTTCAGCGGCTCGAAGAAAGAGATTACAGACATTCAATATCTGAACAGCGAGCATCTGGGCGACAATTATGGAGACCGTCGTGCCGTTTTTGATGTCTATTGCAAGACGGAGGACGGCGGTCGCTTTATCGTTGAGATGCAGAAGGCTGAGCAGTCCTATTTCAAAGATCGGAGTCTTTACTACTCGACATTCGCCATCCGTGAGCAGGCTCCGAAAGGGCAGCAATGGGACTATCAACTGGAGGATGTTTACACAGTGGGAGTCCTGAACTTCAAGTTCCCTGATGATGAATATCCCTTAGACAGTTACCGGCATGAGATAAAACTGAAGGACGTTGCAGACAACCATGTGTTCTACGACAAACTTACCTTTGTCTATCTGGAGATGCCGAAGTTCAACAAGACGGAGGATGAACTGGAGACGATGTTCGACAAGTGGATGTTTGTCTTGCGTAATCTTTCCCGTCTTTTTGAGCGTCCTAAGGCATTGCAAGACCGTGTGTTCCAAAAAGTTTTCGAACAGGCGGAAATAGCGAGTTATACGCCGGATGAGCGTCGTGAGTATGAGGCAAGCATTAAGAATTACTGGGACTATTACAGCACTATGAAGACCGCACAGGACAAAGGGCGTGCCGAAGGGCGTGCTGAAGGGCGTGTCGAAGGGCGTGCCGAAGGGCGTGCTGAAGAGAGATTGGCAAATGCCCGTAGCCTCAAGCAGAATGGTGTGCCAGTTGACGTGATAGCCAAAAGCCTTGGGTTGTCGCTAAAAGAAATACAAGACCTATAACATTTTCAGGCTGTTGTTAATAAGAATCTAACGTATTTCTTACAATAAAAGTTTGGTTATACCACAAATAATCAAGCAAAAACAATGCATTACGTAAACGTTGTAGTAGAAAATTTTTGCGATAATTTGCATTTTTAAGATTTAATCTTTATCTTTGCACCTACATACCTGTGACAGGCATGCCTAAAAAACAAGATTATAATCAAATTAATTAAAATAACTAAAACAAAATGAGTATGAAAAAACTATTTACTTTATTAACGCTTGCGCTGATTTCCATTGGGTCAGCGTGGGGAAAAACAGAAACGCCAGGAAACACAGGTACTACCAATCAAGCACTTACAGGTGAATCGTATTCAATTGGTGGTGACTTCATTGCCGATCTTGGTGGGGCTAAAGTTGACCCAATGAAGACTAAGGGTGTGAAAGTGAGGTTGAACAGAGCATCGAACACAATGACTATTACGGTGAATCCTGGTTATCAGATTGATGCGATGACTATCTATGCGATAACCAACGATAATTCGAGTACAAATTCTGTTACCTCTATTAAGGTGGATGGTGTCGAGAAACTGACCACCTCAATTACTATTCCTAATAAAAAAGCCACTTCCGCAGCCACCATTAGTGTAACGGACAAGGCTGAGTCTTCTATTGTACTTACATTTGGTGGAGGTGCCACTCAGGGTGTGTTTGATTTCCACTTCGAGTATACCCAGAATGAAGTCATCACTCAGGAGATTACTGCGGTCACCTTGAATGGTAGTGCCATCAGCGATGATAATCTTGCTACGCTGAAGTCAACAAAGGCTCTTACTATCGATGGTTCTTCGCTGAATGGACTGGGAGCACTGAACGTATCTCTTTCCTCTGGTACTACTACTGTCAATAGAGAGTTCGATGGGACCTCAGCTGTTTACACGTTTACGATTAACAGTACCGAGAAGTATACCATCACGGTAACGAATGTCGTGAAGACCTACACGTTGCAAGGGCTACCTGTTTACTATAAGAAAGGAGATACAAAAGCATCGGGAACAGACACTAAAGAACTTATAGCCAATGGCATTACGTTGACTTACCCTTCAAAGACGTTCGGATATGGTAATGGAAAGGTTACCATCAGCGATGATGATTACCAGCCTATCAAGCTCTCTACCGGCGAGGCTGTCACCGTTACCTTCCCCACAGGCAAGAAAGCCTCTAAGATTATTGTTTATGGGTGGTCTACCGATGGTACTGGCTACATGAAGACCTTTAAGAACGCTTCCGATGGTGAGAAGTCGATTGACACAAACAACAACAAATTCTATGCTTTGAATACCGCAGAGGATATCTACCCTTCAGTCTATGAATATGAAGTGGATGAGTGGGAAGGTCTCTACTTCGAGTGTGCAGGAGGACAGCCGTTCGTTGTTATAGATTTTGTGTTGGTTGAGAAGATTACACCTGCTACGGAATATTCCACTTACGTGACAACTCAGGCTCTTGACTTCTCAAGTGTTTCAGGCTTGGAGGCATACGTCGCAACATCGGCAACTGCAGGTGGCGTGACACTTACGCAAGTTACCGCAGTACCTGCAAAAACTCCATTAATCTTGAAAGGTACGGCTGATACAGAATACTCCGTTCCATTCGCCACTTCCGCCACAGCACCTGCAACGAACTTGCTCAAGGCTGGTGACGGCACAACGACTATTGGTGGTGATAGCAACTATGACTACGTGCTGAGCAGTGGTAAGTTTGTTCGTGCTACTGCTGGTAAAGTGGCTGTAGGCAAGGCTTATCTGCACTTGGATCCTGCACCTGCATCCCATGAGTTGAGTCTTATCTTCGGTGATGATGCAACAGGCATCCAGAACATCAAGGTAGGTGCTGAGGATAATGTTTACTATGACCTGCAGGGTCGCCGTGTACTGTATCCTAAGAAGGGCTTGTATATCGTGAATGGCAAAAAGGTGATTCTGAAATAAAAAGACCCCTCCTGACCTCCCCTGCATAGGGGAGGAAAGGACTTTTGTAAAAATTTTAAAGCATATAGAAGTTATGAAGAAGCAATATATCAATCCAGAGATGGAGATAGTCGAAGTAGCGTCTCCACAGATTTTAGCAGGCTCAATAACTGTTGATTTCGGTACAGGAACTATTGACCCGTCAAGCGCAGAGTCTATAGAGTTTAATGACCTGAGTGACATGAACGACATCATGAAGATGTTGGGCGGACTGTAATCAATGAGACAGATGATAGTTTAATGAGAAAGGGAATGTGGCTTCCGTGCGCATTCCCTTTTTCCCCCCTTGTTCTCGCAAATGTTGCAAACGTTTACGGTGATTATTACGGAGAAATAGGAAGGTGTATAGCCCCTTTTTGGTATCTTTGCACCATGATTAATAACTAAGAGCAAGAAAATATGAAGAAACTTTTACTTTTATGCGGATTGTTCCTGCTGTCGATGACTGCGATGGCTGAGGGGACAGAGCCTGAGAAAATTGACGTGAAGGAACTTGCGAAGATTACCTTCGAGGGTGACAACGTCATTTTGCATTTCAAGGACGGCTCAAGGGCTGACTTGGAGAAAGACCTGGAGACTGTCGTGATCGATTTCTCCTCTGTGACCAGCATTGAGACCGTGCGTCAGGTGGAATCCATGAAGAATATGAGTGTGTATGACCTGAAAGGTCAGTATGTCGGAAAAGGTGTGGAGGGACTGAAGAAAGGACTCTACATCGTGAATGGCAAGAAAGTCGTGATTAAGTGAGAATAGAATCGAGCGTGCTCGAATGCTATCGAACGTGAACGAGTTCGAGCAACGCTCAAAGTAATTATTAAATAAGGTATTGGAGGAACAGACTATGAAAAGAATATCATCCATCTTTACCCTGCTCGTCCTGATGCTTGGACTGGGCATGAACGCAGCGGCGCAGACTTGGGACTTTGCATCAGTTGATGCGGCAGATCAGGAGAACCTGAACGCGGATACTCAGAATTGGACCTATGAGTCATCCAACCAGCGTTGGAAGCAGCAGGCTATCCTCAATAATGAACCCTTGAAGGCTAACGACGTGGAGTTGGAGTTTACCAAGGGATTGACATTTACCACTAATGCCGCCGACCAGATTCGTGTGGATATGAAGAAACGCAGTCTGACACTTAACAATAAGAATGCACAGGTGGTTATCTCAAATGTCAAGAGGGGACAGGTACTGACAGTTGTCTGCCAGTCGTCCAGCAGTACCACAGCACGTACGATTACTGCCACCAATGTCACCAAGAGTTCCGGTTTCGAGGAGTCAACCAGTGAGACCACCAATGTCGGGACGGTAGATGAAGACGGTAGTATCACGATACAGTCAACAGGTGGAATGTATGTAAAACTTATCAAAGTGGCAAATGCTGACGATAATGACGAGGAGACTGGTGGTGACGATGAAGGTGACGACCCACAGACCCCAACAACCAACGACTACTCTACCTCTGCGAACTCGATGAAGAACCAGGCGTTGTTGACATTGAATGACGGTACGACTAAATATTATAACACAGAGTCGCTGAGCAGTATCGATTTCGATGGTGCCAAGGTTACCGTGAAGCCTGTCAACACCAATGGCTATACCTTCGACAATCAGGTGGCAGGCATCGCTTTCACCAAGGCTGATACTGGTCAGCAGGGTGAGGTGACCAATACAGATGGAAAGGTAGAGATCACAGAATACAAGGGCTGGTTAGAGTCTGCCTATGTGAAGTTTAAGAAATTCGAGGGTGCCAAGACCTATAATGTATATATAAAAGGTGGACAGTATACTGACTACAAGCAGATTGACACGCAGTTAGTACGTGAGTATGAGGACTATGGACGTGCTGACGTGGTTGGCTTGCAGAAAGATGCCACCTATTCTATCAAGGTGGTTCCTGTCAATGAGGAAAAAGAGGAGATGACGGATGCGGCCAATGAGGCTACCGGTCTCGCTGTGAAGGGCTACAGCCGTGAGGGTTTCGCCTTCATGAACGGCTATGTTCCCGGCGCCTATAACAGTGATGGTACGCTGAAGGCTAATGGTAAGGTGATGTATGTCACCAAGAATACCGCTGCGAAGATAGAGACAGACGTGATCACCAACAATAAGGGTGGTACGACAAAGTGTACAGGTATTCAGGCAATCGTTGACGCTTATCAGAAAGGATATGACACCACTCCTATCGCTTTCCGCTTCATCGGATTGGTGGAGAAGGCAGACCTCGACGGCATCAGCAGTTCTGAGGAGGGTCTTCAGGTGAAGGGTAAGAAAGCAGACTCCGAGTTGAACCTCACTTTCGAGGGTATTGGTGAGGATGCGACCGTCAAGGGTTTCGGTTTCCTGATTCGTAATAGTAAGAGCGTGGAGTTCCGTAACTTCGGTATCATGCGCTGTATGGACGACGGACTCTCACTGGATACCGACAACTCCAACATCTGGGTTCACCACATGGACTTCTTCTATGGTCCCAATGGTAGTGGCGACCATGCCAAGGGTGATGGCTCTTGTGATGTGAAGAGCGACTCCAAGTATGTCACTGTCTCCTATAACCGCTATTGGGATACAGGTAAGACGAATATGTTCGGTATGAAGAGTGAGTCAGGTCCCAACTATATCAGTTACGACCATAACTGGTTCGACCACTCAGACTCCCGTCATCCTCGTGTTCGTACGATGAGTGTCCACGTATGGAACAACTACTTCGACAATGTCGCTAAGTATGGTGTGGGCGCAACATCTGGTGCCAGCGTTTTCGTGGAGAACAACTACTTCCTGAAGACCAAGAAGCCTATCCTCTCTTCTAAGCAGGGTACCGACGCACAGGGATCTGGCACGTTCTCTGGTGAGAATGGCGGTATGATCAAGGCTTACGGCAACTACTTCGACAGGACAGCGAAGAACTTCAAGTACTATACTCAGAAGAATGCGCCTACGGAAGGCTATGACGCTTACGAGACTGCTACCCGTGATGATCAGGTTCCCGCAACAGAGGTGACGAAGCAGGGCGGCACCAGTTATAATAACTTTGACACGAATGCTTCGCTGATGTACACCTACGAGGCTGTTAGCGCAGAGGATGTTCCTGCCCTTGTGACAGGCTACTATGGTGCCGGTCGTCTGAATCACGGTGACTTCACCTATACTTTCAAAGATAACGTAGGTAGCGATAATGACGACTCCGCTTACGACGCCACGCTTGGTGGTCTGCTCGACAACTATAAGTCATCCCTCATCGGTATCTTCGGCGACGAGAATGCAACCAGCGGTGAGCAGGGATCAGACACTGGTGACGATACTGGTGGTGATACTGGTGGCGATCAAGGAAGTGAGACTCCTGAGGGAACGATCCTTGGCTCTTTTGATGCATCACCTTCAAACAGTATGTTCACGGTAAGTGGAAACTATGGTGATGGAAAGATTACCTATAATGAGGTATATTATAAGAAAGGTGTGAAACTGCAAAGTTCTGCAGGTAGTATAACTTTCACTCCTCAGAAGGATTATAATATGACCATCATCTTGAGTAATGAAAAGAATGGTACGGATGTGAAACTCAATGGTACTGCTACAGGTGTGGCAGGAACGAAGAATACTGAGGGTAATTATTACCAGATGAATCCTATTAAGGTAACTGCAAATACACAATATACTATTACCAGAGCATCTGCGGAGGCTATTGTGATGTTGATTATCCTTGAACCTATAGAATAAAAGAAATAAGAATTACTGAACAAACAACTACTAATTCAAATTGAGAGGGGAGCCATGCGTGATGCATGGCTCCTTTGGTTTTTTAAACAATGAAAATGTCGTCTCTGACGGTATCTTGACACTCGTTAAGATAGTTTATTTTTTTCATCAAAAACTTAAGAAAAATTTGGATTGTTGAAGTTTTATCCATATATTTGCAGGAAAAAGCAACAAGATTGGAGGAAATATACAATGTGGCTCGTTTGGATGATAGTATTATTGTTGGTTATTACATTGCTTGTCTGTCTGTGGTATATCTACACGCTGAAGGCTAAGTTGGGAGAACAGCAGAAGACAGAGCGCATGAAACGTGCCTTCTTGGTAAACATGAATCATGAGATTCAGGTGCCATTGAAAGCGATGAGAGGTTTGTCGGAAATGGTGTCGAAAGACAATCTGTATCTCTCAAAGAATGAGAAGCGTAATATTTCCGATCAGATGAACTACAACACCAACTTGATAGGCACCTTGCTTGATGAGGCGATGATGTTCACAGAGAGTAACCCCGGGGAACAGCAGTTGCACATAGAGACGTTTAGTCCGAATGAACTATGTCGCCGCTGTCTGGAGGCAAATATGTACAGCATATACCATCGGAAGGCAGTAAAACTGAAATTCAAGCGTGAGTTGCATGACGAGTTCTTTGTAAAGAGCGACCGTCACCTGGTGGAACTGATTCTCAATAAACTGATTCTGAATGCTTGCCGTTTCACGGAAGTCGGTGAAGTGATGGTTGGTTGTAACACCAGTGAGAACACAGGGCGTCTCACCATCTTCGTGGAAGATGAGGGGAACGGTATTCCCGAGAATCGTCTTAATAAACTCTTCACATGGTTTGAGGAACCAGAGGACATGAACGATGAGGTGGAACTCGACCTGAGTATATGCTATCGTGTGGCACAGAAAATCGGTGGCAGACTGTATAGGGATGATAACTACTATCGGAAGGGTACTCGCTTCGTGTTTATCATTCCCTTGCGATAAGTCATTCGTCGTCAGCCTTGTCTAACTGCCCCCGCCAGAGGTATTTGCGGGTCTCATGAATCAGAACGCCACTTAATGCCAGTAGCGATATCAGGTTGGGTATCGCCATCAGTGCATTCATACAGTCAGCAAGGTTCCATACAATGGTCAGGTTCATCACACTGCCTGCGAATACTGCGGCAATATAGATGACACGATAGGCGAGCACCCATTTCCTTCCTTTCAGATACTCAATGGCTCGCTCCCCGTAGTAGCACCACCCTAAAATGGTGGAGAAGGCAAAAGTCAATAGCCCGAAGGTCAGCAAAGGGGTACCTACCACAGGAATTTTTGAGAATGCCACTTTTGTCAATACGGCACCGTTGTCGAAAGTGATGTCAGGATAGGCAAGAACACTGCTGACGATCACGATACCCGTCATAGCACAGATGACGACGGTGTCCCAGAAAGTACCGCTACTCGATACCAATGCCTGGCGAACAGGGTTGCGGGTCTGGGCTGCCGCCGCCACAATGGGCGCGGAGCCTAATCCGGACTCATTGCTGAAAAGACCACGGGCAATACCATAGCGTGCCGCCATCATGACCGTTGTACCCACGAAACCGCCACCTGCTGCCTGTGGACTGAAAGCAGAGACACAGATGAGTTTGATGGCAGGAAGGACATATGCGGCATTGACACCTATTATATATATGCAGCCTGCCACATAGCAGATTGCCATGAAGGGGACGAGCATTGAACAGACACGGGCGATGCTCTTGACACCACCAAGGATAACGGCAGCCGTCATCAGACAGACTATCGCACCAGTGATATAGGGAGACACCTGATAGGTCTCGTCCGCTAAAGTGGCAATGGCATTCGCCTGGACCGTGTTGCCGATGCCAAATGATGCAATAGCGGTGAAGATGGCAAACAGGATGGCTAACCATTTCCATCCTAAACCATATTCCAAGGCGAACATCGGACCACCGATGATCTTTCCGTCACTTTTCTTCTTCCTGTATTTGATGGCAAGGAGTCCTTCCGCATACTTGGTGGAGATGCCAAAGACACCCGTCAGCCAGCACCATAGAACGGCACCTGGTCCTCCTAAGGCGATTGCCGTTGCCACTCCGATGATGTTTCCCGTACCGATAGTAGCCGCTAAGGCTGTGGCAAGGGAGGCAAACTGGGAGACATCGCCAGTGGCTTCCTTGTCGCGCTTGACAGAGAGACGTACAGCCTTGAAGATGTATCTCTGTGGGAACCTGAGGATAATAGTCAAGTAGAGATGGGTGCCTAACAAGAGAATGATCATAGGCCAGCCCCATAGCAGACCGCTAATATCCGTGAAGAATTGATTAAGAACTTCCATTCTTATGATTAGTCTTTGTATTGTATCTTGACTTGTTTGAATCCCATGCTTTGTAACACCTGACGAATCTGAGCGTCAGCGTTCTGCCGGGCACTCTCTATGTTCTGTGGGGTCAGTCCGCGTTGCAACATTCTCTGGTAGGCTCTGCGCAGCAGTGTCTCACGGTCCTCAGCCGTCCAACTACCACTTTCATAGAAACTCTTGGTACGTGCCTCGTCGATGAAATCACGGTCAAGCAGTCCTATCTGGGGTAAGGTGATTACTATCGTATCACCCCGTGGGACGATCCAACCGGATTCTACCTGCTTGAGATTGATGCCCAAACGCAGCGTACCATAATATATCCTGACTAAATGGTCGTCAGTGAAAATGCCCCGACGGGTGGTATCCACCATCTCCTCGTCGCTGATAGACATGAACTCCCATTCTCCAATATCCTTGATACTCTGGATCTGCTGGGGGGTGATGTCTATCTGCTGATCAGCGCCTATCGCAAAATGGCTGGATTGGATGCCACGGTATATCCAACCAATCAGGAGCACCAGCAGGATGATACCAACACCTAATGTGGTAATGGCAAGGAACGTCTTATTCTTTATTTCCATGTTCAATATCCATATTGATGAGTGACTGGATGTCCCGCATACCATATTCCTTGCGGAACTGGATGATGATATCCTCTTCGCGATATCCCATTTGGGTGATAAGTGGTACTAATACCCGAGCCGCATTCTCTTGTGCCGTAGGGATAATCCCTAATTGTGGAATACTCTCAATGATTGCCGCACGACCTTGTTGCTCGTAGTTCGACATCTCCGCATCGGTGAAATGGGAACGTACCAGTCCCACATACTCTTTGATGCTCTTCTGGTTAATCTTCGAACTCGTCATAACGACCTTAGGGTCGGGTAAGGTAATGATGATTTTCCCGTTCTCTTTCTCTACATGATGCGCTGAGAACTCACTCATGTCGATATATGCCTTCAGTGTCGCATCCATCGGAATGGCAATCTTACGGTCGCCTAATGGCATCCTAATGTTGAAGTCTTGGGAAAGGATACTCCCTTTCAGTCGGATGACATCATCATGAGTCACTACCTTGTGGATTTTGTATTCTGTCGTATAGATGCGTGAGCATTTTTGGATCTGGATGACAAGCGATGACAAGGAATCTGTAGCGTCTACAGCCTTTTCCCCTTGTTCCTTTTGTCGCTGACAAGCGCAGCAACAGAGCAATAGGATGGTAATAATAAGAGGGTATCTCATCATTTTGTACATCAGTTGGCTACAAAGTTAGTTAAAAATTATCAAATTGGCATGCTTTCATCTATTTTTTTAGTCTTTTATTAAACTTTTACCCTAATTTTGCATCAAAGAAACAGACTTACTGAAATAAAAGACACTCTCAGCCAAATTACACAAAAACTAAAGGAAGTAAAGACATCATAATGATTTAGGTTAACATAGTGTTTTTTCATGGGGACAAGCGTGTCCCCTTTTTTGTTTGTTTTGTAATCACTATCTTTCAAAAAAATACTTTGATTATTTTTCCATTCTTAAATATTTGCACTACCTTTGTAGCCCATGAGCAAGAAAGAATATGTAGGACTCACTGATAAGGAGGTGTTGGAGAGTAGGGCGAAGTACGGCTCTAACATACTTTCCGAACCAGAGCGGGTTCCCTTGTGGAAACGTTTCCTGAATAAGTTTACCGACCCCCTGATTGTCATATTGTTGATAGCAGGGGCTTTGTCCATAGGTATCTCATTTTATGAATACCTCGTCCTGTGTGAAGGCGTTGCGGTGTTCTTTGAGCCTGTAGGCATCTTCATCGCAATCTTACTTGCTACAGGAATGGCTTTTCTCTTTGAGGTAAAGGCAGACAGGGAATTCTCGATTCTCAATCAGGTGAACGACGAGGAGCCTGTAATGGTGATTAGAGATAGGCGACAAATGCAGATTCCCAAATGTGACGTGGTAGTTGGGGATATCATACTGCTGAACACGGGTGATGAGATTCCTGCTGACGGAATTTTGCTGGAAGCCGTATCCATGAGTGTTGACGAGTCGACACTGACAGGTGAGCCCCTATGTCATAAGAGTATCGACGAGCAGGATTTTGACAAAGAGGCGACATTCCCCACCAATCAGGTGTTGAGAGGGACGAAAGTTATGGATGGGCATGGCGTGTTCCAAGTACATGCTGTGGGAGATGCTACGGAAAATGGAAAGGTGTACGAGGCTGCTCAGATAGACGATAGTGTGAAGACTCCCCTTAATGAGCAACTGGACCGTCTTGGGAAACTGATTGCAAGTGCCAGTTATGGTATCGCGTTCCTGGTCATTGTCGGACGTGTTCTGATGTATTTCCTCCACTACGATTTCGAATGGGTGGCGTTTGTCTCTTACCTTCTTCAGACAGTCATGATTGCCGTTACTCTGATTGTCGTTGCAGTTCCTGAGGGCCTCCCTATGGCGGTGACCCTAAGCCTTGCCTATAGTATGCGTCGTATGTTGAAAACGAATAATTTGGTGCGTAAGATGCATGCTTGTGAGACCATGGGAGCAACTACTGTGATTTGCACGGACAAGACAGGTACGTTGACACAGAATCAGATGCGTGTTAGTGAGGTCTCGTTTATCGGAATGAAGTCCGACCTGCAGGAGTTCGTCTATCAGGGTATTGCGGTGAACACGACGGCATCTTTGCAGATAGAGGATGGTCGCCAGCCGACAGTATTGGGGAACCCTACAGAGGGTGCCTTGCTATTATGGCTGCAAGAACAACGCATTGACTATCGTGTGTTGAGAGAGCAAGTGATATATGAGGCAGAACTGCCCTTCTCTACAGAGCGTAAGATGATGGCTGTTGTAGTGTCCACAAGCAAAGGGCGTATCCTGTATGTGAAAGGTGCTCCTGAGATGGTGGGTCAGAAGTGTGATATGACCGAGCCTCAAAGGACGGAGATACAAAAATACCTGTATGATAAGCAGAAACAGGGAATGCGTACCCTTGGCTTTGCTTTCAAACGGTTGAATGATACAGAGAATCCTATTGCTGACCAACAATTAATGGTAGATGATATGGTGTTCCAAGGTGTTGTCGCCATTTCCGACCCTGTCCGTCCGGATGTGCCTCAAGCCGTCCGTGAGTGTATGGATGCGGGTATTGCCGTCAAGATCGTGACAGGTGACACAGCGACAACAGCCTGTGAGATAGCCCGACAGGTCGGGTTGTGGAATGATGGTGACTCAGCCCGTCAGATGATTACGGGACCAGAGTTCGCGGCATTGACAGATGAGGAACTACTAAAGCGGGCAATGGAATTGAAGGTGATTGCCCGTGCCCGTCCCATGGACAAGAAACGTTTTGTGGATGCCTTGCAGTCGTTGGGACAGGTTGTCGCCGTAACGGGTGACGGTACGAATGATGCTCCTGCCTTGAAAGCGGCTCATGTAGGACTCTCCATGGGCGATGGCACCTCTGTGGCAAAGGAGGCTTCCGATATTACTATTATTGATAATTCTTTCAGCAGTATCGGGCGTGCTGTGATGTGGGGACGTTCGCTATATCGGAATATTCAGCGTTTCATACTCTTCCAGATGACAGTCAATGTAGTTGCTTGCATGACCGTGTTGGTAGGTGCCTTTATGGGAACGGAGGTGCCTCTTACGGTGACACAGATGCTCTGGGTTAATCTGATAATGGATACTTTTGCCGCAATGGCATTATCCTCATTACCACCATCACCTTTCGTAATGAAAGAGCGGCCACGTGACCGCCATGCGTTTATTATTAGTCGTGATATGGGATGGCAAATCATAGGGGTAGGGAGTGCGTTCTTTGTCATTCTCCTCGGTCTGTTATATCACTATGAGCGGCAGGGATGGACTGTGTATGAGCAGAGTATGTTCTTTACCATCTTTGTGATGATGCAATTCTGGAATATGTTCAATGCCCGTGCTTATGCTACAGGAGAAAGTGCTTTGAGATTGAGAGGTTGCCGGGGCTTTCTGCTCATAGCCCAACTGGTGTTCCTGGGACAGTTGATGATAGTCACTCTGGGTGGAAGAATGTTTAACGTGACCCCTTTGTGTTGGAGTGATTGGTTATGGATTATAGGATCCACCTCCTTTGTTTTGTGGATTGGTGAAGTGTGGCGTATTAAAAAACTTAGGAAATTTCTTGGTTTTTTACGTACTTAATAGTATCTTTGCATCAACATAGAAATATAGAAGAGATGAAAATCAGCAATACTAATCTCATTATAGTAGGGTGTCTTGCCTTGACTATCATGGCTTGCGGCGGAAAGAAAAAGAGTGACGATATCATCACAGAACGTGTGGAACTGCCTAAACCGCAGGAACCTGTTCGCCTGCAATCTTATTCAGACAGCCGTGATGTCAGTTGGATAGGGCGTACCTACCATCTCTCTATCAATCGTCAGCCCAGTGATTCTTTGCCAATGGTCAAGGATGAGATAGGTCAGCAGTTTGTGGATAATTACATCGTATTGACTGTATCTCGGCAGGACGGCTCTAAGTTTTACAGTCACAAGTTCACCAAGAAAGACTTTGACGGCTATTTAGATGATGACTATCGTAAAACAGGAATATTAGAAGGACTTGTCTATGATAAGACTGACGGTGACTGGATAGAGTTCGCCGCCAGTGTTTGCCATCCACAGACAGATGAGTACATCCCCTTGATAGTCAGGCTTTCCCGTATGGGAGAACTTACAATTAAACGAGACACTCAGATGGACACGACCCCTCTTGATGAGAAAGAAGGGGAAGAAAATGATTAGCCATATTGGTTGGCCCGATGGTATTTCTTGGCAGTGGCTAATAACTCCTCAAACATGTTGATATGGCTTTCTGGCATAGTGCCGTGTGCGTAACTTTTCTTATTGTATTTAATCCAGTTAAACATCTGACGGTCTTCTAAGTGATACTTAGACGGTCTCCGTTTGTTCATCTCCATATACGACATGATCCTGTTGTACATGTATTCCCATTTCTTGTTTTGTTTTCCACCCATATTATATTGCAGAATATAATGATTCCATTGTTGACTGAGAGTTTTCATGTCGGGCATAATCCAGTCTGCCCCCTTGCTTAATAGTTCCTGGTCGGATAACGGTCCCGTATTAACAGCGATGGTGAAGCATTGGGCAGCGACGGCAGCCTGCACGCCTAACGGGGCATTTTCCACAACAATAGTTTCCCATGGTCTGACACCAGTCTTCTCCATTCCTGCCAAATAGGGGTCTGGGGCAGGCTTCCCATGACTCACATCAAAACTGGTCACGATGAACTCCTGAAGGATAAGACCAGGAAAATCGGTCTCTAATTTGTCCAATAAGGTGCGCTGCCCGCTCCCGGTTACCACGCATATCTTTAATCCATCCGCTATAATCTGTCGCATAAGGTCCTCTGTCCCCTCCATTTTCGGAGCGGGAGGACATTTGCTGAATGCAGCCGCTTTCAGGTCATATATTTTTTGTGCTTCCTCGTCACTTATCTCCCGATGCCACTGCTCACGTGCTTTCAGTTTGATGGTCTCTACGCCTCTCATTCCCTCATAGCGATAAGCCTCGCTTTCATCCATCTCTATCCCGACAGAAGCCATCGCCTGATGCCAGGACAGGGCATGGTTAGGCATAGAGTCATAGATGACACCGTCCATGTCGAAAAGCACGGCTTTAGGATAGAAATGTCTAAAGCCGTGCTTTGCTAAATAATGCTTGATCGCTTGATTCATTATATAGATAATCTATATATTTAGAATCTTCTATGTTATTGCTCTTTGGCAAGACGCTCCTTGATGGCTTTAGAGTCAGCCTCATAGCCAGGTTTGTCAAGCAGTGCAAACATGTTCTTCTTGTATGCCTCCACACCAGGCTGGTTGAATGGGTTGACACCCAGTACATTACCACTGATGCCACAGGCAATCTCGAAGAAATAGATCAGTTGACCAATATAATACTCGTTGAGTTCTGGAACGGAGATACGGATGTTAGGAACACCACCGTCCACATGGGCGAGACGTGTACCAAGTTCTGCCATCTTATTGACTTCGTCCACACGCTTCCCGGCAAGGAAGTTCAGACCGTCAAGATTTTCCTCGTCAGATGGGAATAACAATGTGCGGTTTGGTTTTTCAATAGAGATGACAGTCTCGAAAATAGTACGTTCGCCATCTTGTATCCATTGTCCCATAGAATGCAGGTCAGTGGTAAAGTCAACGCTGGCTGGGAAGATGCCCTTCTTGTCCTTACCCTCAGACTCTCCATAAAGTTGTTTCCACCATTCACTAACGAAATGCAGTTTAGGCTGGTAGTTGACCATGATCTCGATTTTCTTGCCTGCGTTATACAGACCATTGCGAACAGCGGCATACTGGGCAGCGAGGTTCTCCTCAAAAGGAACATCCTTACCACATGCTTTCTCCATATCTGCGGCACCTTGTACCAATGCCTTGATATCGAAACCGGCACAGGCGATAGGCAGGAGACCTACTGGGGTCAATACAGAGAAACGTCCGCCAACATTGTCGGGAATGATAAAACTCTTATAGCCCTCTTTATCGGCACATGTACGGGCTGCACCACGTTTGGCGTCAGTTACCGCAACAATAACTTCCTTGGCGGCATCCTTACCCATCTGAGCCTCACACTGTTTCTTGAGCAGGCGGAAGGTCAGGGCCGTCTCGGTGGTTGTGCCAGACTTAGAGATATTGATAACACCAAATTTCTTGTCTTTCAAATATTCAGTCATCTCTGAGAGATAATCCTCACCGATGTTATTACCGGCGAAAAGGATGGTGGGATTCTTTTTGTCTTGGATCAGCCAAGCAAAAGAATTGCCTAATGCCTCGATAACGGCACGGGCACCTAAATAGGAGCCTCCGATGCCAGCAACGACCACAACCTCACATTTCTCCCTCAACGTGTTGGCAACAGCCTGTACCTCGTCAAGGAAAGCAGGGGTGATACTGCTGGGCAGATGAAGCCATCCTAAGAAATCATTACCTGGGCAAGTGCCCTCTTCCAAAGCCTGCTGAGCGGCTTTTACTTTTGGCTCAAAAGCCTTCACGGCACCTGCCTCTAAGAAACAAGCCGCTTTTGTGATGTCAAGTTTAATACTCATAGTTTTATTATTATCTAAATGAATCTGTTAGGAGTTTAATCTCAATCTGTGGGGAGATACGCTCGTACAATATATTATATACCGCATCGAGGATGGGCATGTTGACATGACAATGCCGATTGATCTCCTTCATACACTTGGTGCCAAAATAGCCTTCGGCAATCATCTCCATCTCAATCTGTGCCGACTTGACAGAGTAGCCCTTTCCTATCATGGTTCCGAAAGTACGGTTACGTGAGAAGTTGGAATAGCCAGTTACAAGTAAGTCGCCCAAATAGACACTATCGACGATATTCCGCTCAATAGGATGGACGACTTGTAGGAAACGAGCCATCTCCTGTACGGCATTTGCCATCAATACCGCCTGGAAGTTGTCTCCGAATTTCAGTCCGTTACAGATGCCCGCAGCGATAGCATAGACATTCTTCAAGACGGAGGAATACTCAATGCCAATCACGTCAGTGGAGGTCTTGGTCTTGATATAATCACTGGAAAGGACATCGGCAAAAGCCTGTGCTTTTTCCTTGTCGGAGCATCCCACTGTCAGGTAACTGAGTCGTTCCAAGGCAACTTCCTCCGCATGGGAGGGACCGCCTATGCAGGCGAGATTCTCATAGGGAACGTCATATACCTGATGGAAGTATTCTGAGCAGACGAGGTTCTCGTCAGGGACAATACCCTTGATAGCCGTAATGATATACTTGTCACGGATGCGGGTCTTTAGTTTCTTCAGATGACTTTTCAGGTACGGAGAGGGAGTGACAAACACCAGTGTATCATACATCTGTACGATTTTGTTGAGGTCTGAGGAGAAAAAGATCTCTTCGGTATTGAAATGAACGCTCATCAGATAGGCGGGGTTATGCCCAAGTCGCTTGAAGTCCTCAATGCGGTCATCACGGCGCATATACCATCCGATGTGGTGGGTGTGTCCCACTACAATCTTGGCGATTGCTGTAGCCCAACTGCCACCACCGATAATGGCTATCTTCCCGCAGTCGTACATATACTTGCTGTTTGCTTTTGACTATTATCTGTTTGCTGCATCAATCCACTTCTGAATATCATCCACAGAGGGTTTCTGCATTTCCAACTTGTATTTCTTCACAATATCTCCAATCTTCTGTTGAAGTCCTTGTGCCTTCTCCTCTTTGATGTTGGCGATCAGGTTGAAGCCCGCCTTACGCAAAACGGGTACCCATTCTTCTGCCACACCGACCTCTGCCCATTCCGCGACAGAACTTTGAGGTATCTTCTTCTCGGGTTTCATCTGGGGGAAGAACAATACTTCTTGGATGAAAGTCTTACCAGTCATCAGCATCACTAAACGGTCAATACCGATACCGATACCAGAAGTGGGTGGCATACCATATTGTAAGGCACGCAGGAAGTCTTGGTCGATAATCATAGCCTCGTCATCCCCCTTGTCGGCAAGTCTCATCTGCTCGATGAAACGTTCCTCTTGGTCTATGGGGTCGTTCAACTCGGAGTAAGCATTGGCGAGTTCCTTGCCATTCACCATCAACTCGAAACGCTCTGTAAGTCCGGGCTTGCTACGGTGCATCTTGGTGAGTGGCGACATCTCTACGGGATAATCGGTGATGAATGTGGGCTGGATGAAGGTTCCCTCACAGAACTCCCCGAAAAGTTCGTCAATCAACTTGCCCTTTCCCATTGTCTCGTCAACCTCCATGCCTTTCTCTTTGCAGAATGCGCGGATTTCCTCTTCGGTCTTACCCTCACAGTCGAAACCTGTCTTCTCCTTGATGGCCTCAAGGATAGGCAGACGGCGATAGGGCGCCTTGAAACTGACAATATTCCCGTCAATCTCCCGCTCGGGCTTGCCATTGACGGCAATACAGATGGTCTCCAACAATTTCTCTGTGAATGACATCATCCAGTTGTAGTCCTTGTATTGTACATACAACTCCATACAAGTGAACTCTGGGTTGTGGTTACGGTCCATGCCCTCATTGCGGAAGTTCTTGCCGATCTCATAAACACCCTCAAAACCACCAACGATGAGGCGTTTCAGATAAAGTTCTGTGGCAATGCGCATGTACATGTCCTGATCCAGAGCGTTGAAGTGGGTGATGAATGGTCGTGCCGAGGCACCACCTGCTATCATCTGGAGCGTTGGGGTCTCTACTTCAGTGTATCCAGCCTCATCCAATACTTTTCGCATGGTACGGATAACGGTGGCTCGCTGTAAGAAGGTGTCCTTGACCCCCTCATTGACCACCAAGTCAACATAACGCTGCCTGTAGCGTAACTCCGGGTCGTCAAATTTGTCATAGGCGACACCGTCTTTATATTTGACAACAGGTAATGGCTTCAATGATTTGGAGAGCAACGTCAACTCCTTTGCATGGACGGAGATCTCTCCTGTCTGAGTACGGAACACAAAACCTTTTACACCGATGAAATCACCAATGTCCAATAAACGTTTGAATACTTTGTTATATAAGTCTTTGTCTTCTCCGGGACAAAGGTCGTCACGGGACACATACACTTGAATTCTTCCTTTGCTATCCTGGATTTCCGCAAAACTTGCCTTTCCCATCACACGGCGACTCATCATTCGTCCGGCAATACAGACCTGCCGAGGCTCGTCCTCATCACGAAAAAGGTCACGTATATCGGTAGAAAAAGCATTTGTGGGATATTCTGCTGCGGGGTAAGGGTTGATTCCCATCTGGCGCAGTTCCTGCAGACTCTCGCGTCTGCCAATCTCCTGTTCACTGAGTTCTAAAACATTCATCTTTGTTTTTCTATTAATTATATATGGTTGCAAAGATACTAAAATATTCTGAGACATTTTCTATTTTAGCGTTTTTTTTCATTATTCAATTCCTGTACGTTAAATATTTGCTAAAAAAACGGACAATATTTGGTTGGATAAAGAATTCTTTATATATTTGCCAAATAATACTAACTTCTGTTATGATAGAAAATAATTTTAAGACCAAAGTTATAGGTGTTGACATTAAAGTTGACAGGACGGCCTATGCGTTAGTCAATATACGTGGTGAGGTGCTGGCTCGTGACGAGTTTGCCACATCGGACTATCCCAATATCAGTGATTTTGTTACAAAATTGGCAGATAGCATTATGGTGCTAATAGAGCAAAACAGTGATTTTGAGAGTGTCCGCTCGGTAGGAATAAGTGCGCCAAGTGGGAATTATCATACAGGCTGTATCGAGAACTCTCCTAATCTTCCATGGAAAGGTATTGTACCTCTTTCCGCCATGCTGCGTGACCGCCTGGGCTTGGCTGTCGCTGTTGATAACAATGCGAATGTGATAGCGATGGCAGAGCATGCTTTTGGAGCCGCCCATGGAATGAAAGATTTTGTCTTGGTCAATTTGGGAAGCGGAATGGGCAGTTGTATCTTCAGTCATGGAAATGTCTGTCAGGGGACTAATGGTTTCGCAGGTGAGATAGGTCACACTACTTATATTGCAGGAGGCCGAAAGTGCGGTTGTGGGAAACAGGGGTGCTTGGAAGCATATACCGCTGGAAAAGGTGTTCTACAGACAGCGAAAGAGGTATTGTCAGAGAGTGACGTTCCTTCCATGATGCGGAATGTCCAACAGTTGACAGTGAAATTGATTATTGAATTTTGTAATAAAGGGGATGAACTTGCTATTGAGGTAATGCGCCGTACAGGTCATGCTTTAGGAGTAGGTCTTGCCAACTATGCCTCTTTATTTAATCCTGAGTCAATCATCCTGTCTGGTGTAGTGTCCAGGGCAGGGAAATGGTTGTTAGAACCGGCTGACAAAGCATTCGAGGAACATGTCTTCCATAATATGCAAGGGAAAGTGAAATTGCAGAATTCTCACTACGAGGACAAGGAACTCAACGTGTTGGGTGCCAGTGTACTTGCTTGGGGCGTTAAGGAATATTCTCTGTTTAAATAATAGACACGATCAATGAGTGATAATACAATTAAGCGGCATGTAGTTGGTGTTGATGTAAGTACAGACCTTACAACTTATGCCATTGTGGATGTTCAAGGGATGATATTGGCAAAGGAAAGTTTCCCTACCTCTGATTATCCAAATGTAAATGAGTATGTGTCGGTACTCAGTGAGAAGATACTCATGCTGGTCGAGAGTAACGGAGGCTATGAGAACGTTCGTTCTGTAGGTATCAGTACTCCCAGTGGTAATTTCTTGACTGGCAGTATGGAGAATGCCGCCAATATGCCGTGGAAGGGACATGTCCCCTTGGCTGCGATGTTGCGTGACCGTTTAGGGCTTGCTGTCGCCTTAGGTAATGATGCTCATGTAACTGCTGTCGGAGAGAATACATTTGGAGCCGCTCGCGGATTGTCTAATTTCATTGTGGTGACAATCAGTCATGGTGGATTGGGGAGTTGTATCTTTGTTGATGGTCATCCCCATTTGGGCGCAGAAGGGTTTGCCGGAGAGTTTGGGCATATCTGTATTAATCAGAATGGCAGACAATGTAATTGTGGTCATTTTGGTTGCTTAGAGGAATATGCCTCGGCGCGTGGACTGGCAAAAACGGTTCGAGAAATCATTCAGGAGGAGGGTAAAACAAGTATCTTGGACGAGACGGAGCATCTCACGCCACAGATTATTGCTGAGGCTTGTGAGAAAGGTGATGAGGTGGCTATTGAGGCATTCCAGAGAACGGGACGTATTTTAGGCAATGCGTTGGCAACTTATGCTTCACTCGTAGACCCAGAGTCTATCATCTTGACGGGTGATATGACCGTTTATAGTAAATGGATGTTGGATGTGCTGCGAGAAACCTTTGAGGCAAATATATTCCAGAATCTGAAAGGTAAGATAAAGATAGTCATCTCTCCATTGAATAACAACGAGCGTGATGTGTTGGGTGCGAGTGCCCTTGCATGGGAGGTTAAAGAATATTCATTATTTAAATAAAGGAAACTGATTATTATTCATTCATGGAAGAAGATAGTATTAAAACAAGAGTCGTCGGCGTTGACATCAGTAATGAACTGACCACCTATGCCATTGTTGACATTAGGGGTAATATTATTGCTGAAGCCAGTTTCGAGACGACAGATTATCAGGATGTGAACAATTTTGTATCTACCCTTAGTGAGAAAATAGTAGAGTTAGTAGAGGCTAATGGCGGCTATGAGAAGATACGCTCTGTAGGAATCAGTTCTCCGAGTGCCAGTTTTATCTCAGGATGTATTATGAATGCTCCTAACCTGCCATGGAAGGGAGTGGTGCCACTTGCTGCGATGATGCGCGACCGCTTGGGGCTTGCCGTGGCATTGGCGAATGACGCGCATATTTCTGCTTTAGGGGAGCATACCTTTGGCTCAGCGCATGGTATGAAAGACTTTATTGTTATTAATATAGGTGTGGGACTGGGCAGTTGTTTCTTCTCCAGCGGACATGAGCACCAAGGCTTTGAGGGATTTGCTGGAGAGGTAGGTCATACCTGCATTGCAGAACATGGGCGTCTATGTGGCTGTGGTAAGAAGGGCTGTTTAGAGGCGTATGTCGGTGCTAAGGGTATCGTTCGTACTGCTCAGGAGTTGATGGCGGAGTCCGATGCGCCATCTTTGATGCGAGAAGAGGATCACCTGTCTCCCCGGATTATTGCCGAATGCTGTGACAAAGGTGACGAGATGGCTATAGAGGTTTATCGTCGTACCGGTCATATATTCGGTCTTGGTCTTGCTAATTACGCCAGTATCGTCAATCCTCAGGCAATCATCCTGACGGGTGGCATCTCTCATGCGGGCAAGTGGTTGTTAGAACCTATCTGTGAGTCGTTTGAGGAGCATGTCTTCGGTAATATGCGTGGTAAGGTGAAAATACTTGTTTCTAAGTTGAATGACCGTGAGCGTGATGTCTTAGGTGCCAGTGCCCTTGCTTGGGAAGTTCCTGAATATTCACTTTTCAAATAATGGATGTAGAGCGCATAAAACAAATTATCGAGCGAAAGCCGAATCTCAGTACCGCCCTCGGAATGGAGTTTATCTCCACCCCCGAGGACGATACTTGTATGGCACGTATGAAAGTGGATGAGCGCAACCGTCAGCCTTTTGGATTCTTGAGTGGCGGTGCCTCTCTCGCCTTGGCGGAGAATGTGGCAGGTGTCGGCTCCAGTGCGCTCTGTCCTGACTGTGCCTGTGTGGGAATAGAGGTCAGTGGCAGTCATGTGCAGGCGGTCAGCGAGGGTGATACCGTGACGGCATATGCCCATCTGCAGCATCGTGGCAGCACCCTGCATGTGTGGAATGTAGATATCAAAAATACTGCAGGGGAGTTAATCTCCACCGTCCGTGTGACGAATTATATCATCAAAAATCATAAGTGATATGTCGAGTCTCGCCCTCTTTCGTTTGCCGTATGAGCAACAGTGTACGCTGATAGAGCAAACTTTGGGAGAACCGCTCGAATTAGTGTCTTGTGGGGAGTTAAGTGGTAAGACGGGATTTGTCGTTGCTCCTTTTGCCCCATCTCCCGAATTTCCGATACTTTTGATTCGTCCTGACAGGGTGACTCATGATATTCCATTGATGATGGAGTTTCCTTTGATAGACACTGCGTCGTCTCTTTCCACGGATTCCTATCGGGATTATCAGGTTGACTTTGCCAACTTCCATGCCCATTTAGACAATGGGGACTTCGCAAAGTTAGTCCTGTCTCGTAGTATCTTGATCCCTTCGGATACCCATCTGCACCCACTGGAGTTGTTTAGGAAGGCATGTGCGTGCTATCCTCGGATGATGATCATTCTGGTATATACTCCACAGAGTGGGGTGTGGCTGGTGGCAACTCCAGAAATCCTGTTGTCGGGTGGAGAGAAGGAATGGCAGACAGTAGCCTTGGCTGGTACGATGCCTTTTGAGGAGGATGTCCGATGGAGCGACAAGAATATTCAGGAGCAGCGTTATGTGGCCACGTATATCACAGAGCAGTTGGAGCAGTTTACGTCTGATTTCAAGGAGACGGGTCCTCGTACGATACGTGCCGGTCATCTTGCTCATTTGCGTAGTGACTTCCATTTCAGCCTAAATAATAATAAGATGATAGGCGACCTTCTGCAGGCGCTTCATCCCACCCCTGCCGTCTGTGGCTTACCCAAGCAGGAGGCTTTCCGTTTCATCCTGCATAACGAGCACCATGACCGTCGTTACTATAGTGGGTTCATGGGACCTCTGTTTGTGGAAGATAAGACCAACCTCTTTGTTACCCTCCGTTGTATGCAACTCTTTGCAGATGGCTACCGCCTGTATGCTGGCGGTGGCATTCTGAAAGACAGTCAGGAGGAGCAGGAGTGGCAAGAGACAGAGATCAAACTTGATACCATGCGTAATATTATAAATAATGTATAGTAATAAAGAGAATGTAAATATATTGACCTCGTTGTTGGTGGCTCATGGTGTTCGTCATGCCGTCGTATGTCCGGGAAGTCGTAATGCTCCTATCGTGCATAACCTCAATGAGTGTCCCGATATCCAGTGCTATCCCGTGACAGACGAGCGCAGTGCGGGTTTCTATGCCTTGGGAATGGCACAATGCCTTAACCAACCTGTTGCGGTATGTGTCACCAGTGGTACGGCATTGTTGAATCTTGCCCCAGCCGTTGCTGAGGCATACTACCAGCATGTTCCGTTGATCGTTATCTCTGCCGACCGCCCAGCCCAGTGGATAGACCAGTTGGACGGTCAGACCCTGCCGCAATCGGATGCCTTAGGGCGATTCGTCAAGAAAGCAGTATCATTGCCAGAGCCGTATGATGATGAGGAGCGTTGGTATTGTAACCGCTTGGTGAATGAGGCGTTAATGGTTCGCCATGCTCCTGTCCATATCAACGTGCCAATCAGTGAGCCCTTGTTTGAGTTTACCGTCTCTTCTCTGCCTGTTGAGCGGAAGATAGAACTGTTGTCTGCGGATACACCGTCGCATACACTGAGTCATGTGTGCAGAATGTTCATGCAGTCGAAACGCCCGATGCTGATTGACGGACAGCCGTTGAATCTTAATTTTGATGAGGCTGTCAGTCTGGTGATGGACGATGAGCGTTATGTACCCGATTTCGTGTTGTATATAGGTGGCTCTATCGTCAGCAAACGGGTGAAGCGCTTTTTGCGGAAAGCAAAAGAGACATGGGCTATCAACTGGACAGGAGAAGTCAATGACACCTTCCAGAACCTGACCCATGTGGTGCAAGGTGACGGAGAGGTGATTGCTGACCAAGTGCGTTTCATGCTGGAGCAGCAGCCACATCCATTTGTACTGCAATGGCAGGAACTGCTGAATAGCGTTCGTCAGTATGGGAGAGAATATGCTCCTGCCTATTCGCAGATGGCAGTTGTCAAGTGTTTCGAGTCGCTTGTCAATGGTGACTGTCATATCCACTATGCCAATAGTACAGCCATTCGCTTGGCAAATATTTATGCTTGTCATTACGTTTATTGCAACCGTGGGGTAAATGGTATCGACGGGTCCTTGTCCACTGCCGCAGGCTTTTCCCTTGTTACGGACGATCCGGTTTTCTGTGTCATTGGCGACTTGAGTTTCTTCTACGACCAGAATGCACTATGGAATCAGAACCTGCGTGGTAATTTCCGGATCTTGTTGATGAACAACGGACGAGGGGGCATCTTTAATATGTTGTCTGGGTTGGAACAGAGTCCTGCCCGTGACAAGTTTGTCGCTGCCGAACATCATACTTCCGCCAAGGGTATCTGTGAGCAGAATGAAATCACCTATCTCAGGGCATCCAATATGGAAGAAATGCAACAGGGCATCGGTACCTTATTAAATAGAGAGAGCATGCGTCCCGTTGTCCTCGAAGTCTTTACGGATGCTGCTGAGGACGAACGCGTGTTTCGCAACTATTACTTTTGCAACAGAAATCAAAATGATCATCATGATGGGTATCAAAAAGATTACACACGAGGAAGCATTACGCCGTTGGAAACATTCGCTGGAGATTAAGCACGAATGGGAACGCAAGGTTGCTGAACGTTGGGCTCAAGAAGACCAGCAGAAGATTGCTATTGTATGATTAGGATTACTCTTGAAGATATTAATCGGAAGTCGCCATACGAGATTGCTCTCAATAATGGCGACTTTGATTTTACTACTGATTCAGGTACACGCTACAGTGTTAGTTTCCTCGAAGATGTTCCTCTTGGTGGATGCGATACATATCAGTTTGGCTTTCGAAAGCGTGAAGATAGTCACTCGGGATACGATGTCAAAGTGAGAGATACACTAATTACCATTATTGAGCAGTTTTTAACCCAATGCTTGAGGCGATTGTCTCTGATTTTAAACAAACTGAAGAATCGCTCACAGGTGAAAAACCATAGATTGTAGGAGCCGATCTCCTTCATTCCCTAACCAAGACTTCTTTTCATACAACGAAACGAGGATTTCATACAAATTCCTTGTCTTTTTCTTTTTTGTTTCAGAAATAATCACTATCTTTGCATAATATCATCATCCCCCACCACAAAGAAACCCTCTGGGGCTTTGCCGATGTCCTCCGTGAATGTGGCTTCATCGGATGCTATCTACATCACAGGTGGAACAGACTATTATAAGAATTATATAAGAGAATATGAGCAACAATAACGATAGAAAAGGACGTGCAAAGGATGTAAAGGGAACTTTCTTTCCTACACCTGTGGCGTCATCGGATCTGCCCGACTGGTATGGTGACATGCTTGGTAGCATAAAGGAACTTATTGCCAATGGTCGCCGACAAGTGATGTGGACAGCCAATGTCCAAATGTCGATGATGTATTACCGAATTGGGCAGACGATTATCCAACGCCAGAATAGCGAAGGTTGGGGCAGCAAAGTAGTGGACCGCCTTTCGGCAGACTTGAAAAAGGCATTTCCTGAAATGCACGGATTCTCGCCTCGCAATTTGAAATACATGCGACGCTTTGCTGAGGTCTGGCCAGATGAGACAATTGTGCAACGGTGCGTTGCACAATTACCCTGGCGGCACAACATCTGTCTGATGGAAAAGGTAAATGAACCTAATCGCCGACTGGCGTATGCTATGGGAGCGATTAAATACGGATGGAGTAAAACTATTCTGGAATTGCAACTGGAGAACTATACGATAGAACGTACAGGAAAATTGCCCACGAATTTCGATGAAACGCTTCCCGATGTACAGTCAGACATGGTACAGCAGATGTTCAAAGATCCTTACCTGCTTGATTTTACAGGAGCAGATGCTAACAGCAGAGAAAAAGACATTGAGGACGGACTGACTAATCACATCACGCAGTTCTTGCTCGAACTGGGACAAGGCTTCTCATTTGTTGGCAGGCAGGTGCATCTTGAATTGGGCAATCACGATTACTACATTGACATGCTGTTTTACCATTTACACCTCAGATGCTTTGTGGTCATAGAGTTGAAGGCCGTTCCCTTCGAGCCAGAAATGATGGGGCAGTTGTCTTTCTATCAGTCGGTCGTTGACGATACGTTGAGACATCCGTCAGATGGAAAGACCATTGGTTTGCTTTTGGTTAAGAGTAAGGATGAAACTGTAGTCAAGTATTCCCTTCAGGGCATTAACAAACCTATTGGCGTAGCCTCATGGGAGACTGAGATAGAGAAAGACATATCAGACAAGTGGAAATCCTCTCTTCCCACCATTGAAGAGTTGGAGCAGGAATTGAACCGATAAAAAAACTATCTTTAATAACGCATGAATACGAACCTACTCTACTTCATCGCCACCCGCAACCATCGAGTGGGAGTAAAATAAGGGAAGCCGGAGGTCATGCACTGGTGTTTCTGAACTGAGGAAATAAAAAAGAACTCCGTTTTGACAAGTCGCTTGCCGATCCAAACGGGGCTCCCGTCCTAAACGGAGTTTAAAAGTGCTTCTATTTTAGTAAGTCGCTTGCCGGACTAACCGGGACTCTTACCCTAAACAGGTTCCTTTCGTTTGCAAAGATAGAGATAATTTTCTTTTCTTCCAAATATTTTTAATACTTTTTCTTTTCCCTCCCCTAAGCAGGGAAAGGTCAGGAGAGTATTCTTTTGTCTCCAAGTCTTGATTACATTTCATACAACGAAACAAGGATTTCATACAAATTCCTTGCCTTTTTCTTTTTTGTTTCAGAAATAATCGCTATCTTTGCAATGTTCCACGCTAAAGATGCGCTCTTACGGAACGTGTCGGATGGGTGGGATGACATAGATGGAAAAGGCGTTTGCTAACGCTTTGACTTTGACTCTGTAGAACTTCGCAACCTCTAATGGATTGTCAATCTCGAAGCAACGGCAAATGCCCCGTGGGATGGTTATATATAAATAATGTATATTACTGTTCAGCGTGGGGCGTTTGTGTTGCTCGTTTCGACAATCCGGGCAATGCGAAGGCCTTACAGAGTGGAGCGAGCGACCAGCATCGGCTCCACGTCTTTTTATCTGTGCCTCAACGAACCTAAAACAATAACATCTGCTGTTGGGGCTAAGCGGACAAATGTTAAGACTATGGCAGGACAAGGCCTGAAGTACAATGTTGATATTGTGATGTGCATAGACTGCACAGGGAGTATGGGTGATTTACTTGACACCGTAAAGACAAATGCATTAAAATTCTATCCTGACCTAAAAGCGAGATGCGATGCTAAAGGCAAAGAAATCTCAGAACTACGCATTCGAGTTATAGGGTTCCGTGATTTCTATGCTGATGGCGCAAATGCCATTCAAGATTCTGGATTTTTCAATATTCCAGACCAAGAATCAGAATTCAAGAGTTTCGTAAATGGTCTCGTACCTACAGGTGGAGGTGATGAGCCAGAAAATGGACTGGAAGCATTGGCAATGGCTATTAACTCTGATTGGACAAAGGGAGGTGATAGAAGAAGACATGTTGTCGTGGTTTGGTCAGATGCATCAACGCATCCCGTTGGATTAGAGAAGTGTAAGAATGAATACTACCCACAAAATATGCCAAAAGACTTTGATGAATTGACCAATTGGTGGGATGACGAGCAATCGGGAAAGATGAACAAATCCGCAAAAAGATTAGTTATCTTTGCACCAGATGCAAGTGCGTGGACAGAGATAGGAATCAATTGGAATAATACAGTTCACCATCCAGCAAAAGCTGGCGCAGGACTTGAAGATGTTGATTATGAAACGATTATGTCAACGATTGTTAACACGGTTTAATTGCCTGTCTTACAAGGAAATGGAAGATTATAAGGACATCTTTGTCTTATTCGTGACAGAGAAGAAAGTGGGGCATGGTGAAGATGCCCCTCCTCTTCTCATTGCAAAAGGCAACTCATGCGCAGTGGGAGTGTTTGACGGAATGGGAGGAGCCGGTGCAAAGATTTGTGACTCATCATCTTTTGGAGAAGACCATACCCAGGCCTATGTTTCTTCAAGAATAGTATGTTCTTCTGTAGATACATTTCTTCAAAATCATCTCCCAACAGATGATGTCGAAACTGAAGATATGAAAACGGTAATTAAGCGAAAACTTCTTGAAGAAAGAGATAAATTCGCGCCAAAAGTAACATCCTCATTACGCAGCAAACTTGTTAGGGAATATCCAACAACTATGGCTGTTATAACACTCCAAGAATATGACAAATCATATCAAATTGATTGTTACTGGGCAGGGGATTCTCACTGCTACCTATGGACTAAAAATGGATTTTTCCAGATTAGCCGAGATGATTTGGAGGATAATAATGATCCAATGGAAAATCTTCACAATGACTCACCCATATCAAACTGTATTTGTGCAGACCGTGATTTTACTATTCACCATAATCCTATTGAAATAGGAATAGAACCTATTGTTATACTCTGTGCTACCGATGGATGCTTCGGGTATTATCAAACTCCGATGCATTTTGAATATGTCCTGAAATATTGTTTACAAAAGGCTAAGGATGCGAAAGAATGGGAGCAAATGGTAAAAGACGAGGTACTAAAGGTGACAGGCGATGATTGCTCCCTTTCTTTGATTGCAAGAGGATTTTCTTCGTTCGATGATTTGAAGAGAAAAATGAAATCCACATCTTCTGAAATCATAGAAATGATGAAACAAGAGCAAGAAGTAGCAATAGCGGAAAGAATTTTATCAGAAGAAAAAGAAAAATATGAGCAGAAGATGACTTTTGGGTGGAATCGCTATAAGCACAATTATATGAAATACATAAACAACGAAGACGATGGCAATGCTTAAAGGAGAAGTTATTAACGGTTACACAATTCTGAAAGACTTTGTGGTAGCAGGTGGAATGAGCAAGGTCACTTTTGCAGAAAAGGGTGGAAAAGAATATTTCATCAAGGAATTCCTTTCGCCCAAATACCCCCTGCCAGACAGTCCAGGAAGTGAGAAGGTGAAGGCACAGAGGCGCAAGGCATGTGAGGCTTTTGAAAAGCATCACAGAGAACTTAACAATAAAATCGGAACCAAAGTTTCTTTAGGAGGTAACCTTGTTTTTGCGGTGGATTTCTTTCGTTCTGGCACTTGCTATTATAAAGTGACGGAAAAGATAGACACAGCTTCACTTACTTGCGAGGAAATATCTCGTCTGCCTTTTGACAAGATTCTTCTCATCGCAAAGTCTGTATGCCATAGTATTCGTATCTTGCATGACCTAAACATAGTTCATGGTGATTTGAAGCCTGACAACATCCTCATAAAAAGAACATCTTTGGGCTACTCTGGGAAACTGATAGACTTTGATGACAGTTATTTCAGTGGTGATCCTCCAATAGATCGTGAAAGTCTTGTGGGGACACCTGAATATTATTCACCAGAACAAGCAGCATACATTATGGATGAAGACGAAGAGATTTCAGGCAGCACGCTAACCTTGAAGTCCGACATTTTCACGTTTGGCATTATCTTGTGTGAGTATTTTACAGGAAAGAAACCCGGATTGCCATCGGATTGCGGAAGTACATGGATATGTGTTGAAAAAGGTAAAAGTATGTCTTATGATAAAAGCATTCCCTCTGAAATAAAGAATCTCATCGATTGGATGTTAAGGAAAAATCCACTTGAGCGTCCTACAATTAATGAAGTATTCCAAATCCTTAAGGAAATTAAGACCTCAGATACTACAACAATTAGTGGACCAATTATTAGAGACTATGTTGACCCTCCTTCTCCTACAGAAAGGGTTGGCTTAAGAAGTACTTTCAAAAAGGAAAGGGAAACAACAATAGCGTCTGAGTTGAAGACTACGAAATCGAGTCTTCGCAGTAAAACTTGGGATGTATAATAAAATACAAAAGAATAATGAACACAATGACAAGTATGATTACCATACAAGATTTTTGTGATTATCTCACAACTTGTAGTAATGTGACGTATAAAAGCCAAAAGAATAAAAAGACAATTAACCAAATTAAGAAGGCAATTTACTTGACAAATGTTAAAGACCTTGATAATAATGAAAGTGAATTTTGGCTTCCATCGGACATTGAAGATGTCTTCTTTCAAAATCTGCTTGGTAATATTAAACCTCAAACAAGACTTTTACGCTATATATCATTATCAGCGTTGAATCGTCTTATAACATCAAATACGCAAAGCATGCTTTCTGTTGTTTCTATGAATGACAGAAGCGAAATAGACTATACCGAAGAATATTTTAAAAGAGTCCACAAAGGGAATTCCTCTTATTGGCAGACAATTGAAGAGCCTCTAAACACCTACATTCTTTCATGTATGGAAAACGAACATGATGAATTAACAATGTGGAGACTCTATGGAGATGATACAAAAGGAGCCTGTTTAGTGTATTCTATAGATCCTAATTTGATAAATAACACAGAATATAATTTAGCTCCATTATCATATGCAGATAAAGACCATAAGCATAGAGAATTAAATCTTGTCTATGATATGATGACACGAGGCATAAAAATTAATAAAGGAATAAAAATAAAGTTTGTTTTCAAAAGATGGAATATTTGGAAGCATTTCTTTAAACCATATGATTATCATATTGAAAATGAGGTTAGATTACTATATAGACACAATAAAGCCACAAAAGGTAAGAAATGGATATTGTCTAATTTGAACATTTTTACTCCTCTAATTGAGTTTTCTAGTTATAAGAATGAAGATGATAAAGAAAGACTACCACTACAGATACAGAAAATCATACTAGGACCTAACTTCCCAGAGAGTAGTCTTAACAAAGAAATCCTAACAAGACTCATGAAAGAAAACCTATCACCAATAGGTGTTGAACAGTCTACAATAGATAATTATAGATAATGAGTTGGATTTGTAAGAGATGTGAGACTGAGAACCCTGATTCTGTCAATGTTTGTGAAGTTTGCGACTCACAAGCACCAATATTAAGGAATTTCAGATATGAGTTGGATCTGATTTACAATAAGATTACTTTCTTTTGGGAAAGTGAATATAGCGATAAAGTTTGGTTGGAATATTCCGATGGAGTTTCTACCCCTACACGCTGCGATGTGGATGATGGGCAACACCTTGTACTCAGATTATGTGACATAAAAGGTTATAGAGACCTGAGTTTTCATTTGCATGCTGCAAATGAAATAGCGACAAGGACTTGTCCACATTCCTGTAATATAAGCAAAAATATTATAGAGGGTGACTGGAAGAGATTTATTTGGCCTGTCTGTAAAAATCTCATAAGACTTTTGATTCCAGATACTTCAACTACTATATCTGATCTTTCTGGATGTTCTATATTACAACAGATAGTTATTCCAGACACAATAAAAGAAATATCTAACGGCGCTTTTTGGAGATGTTCTTCTTTAGAACAGATTTATTTGCCTGCGTCATTAGAGATTGTAGGGAATTCTATTTTTAAAGAATGCACATCATTAAAGTCAATTGTCGTGTCAGAATGCAACCTCAAATATGACTCACGTGAGAATTGTAATGCTATTATTAGTACAAAGGATAATTGTCTTATGTGCGGCTGTTCTTATACAACTATTCCCAACTCAATACAAGCCATACGACAAGGTGCACTTACTGGAAGCACTATGTTAAAACGACTCTACATACCTGAAAATGTAGAAAGTATTGGAATTGGAGCATTCTGTTCCTGTCCATCATTGGTCTCTATATCAGTGTCTTTAGATAATAAAAAATTTGACTCACGAGAGGATTGTAATGCTATTATCAATTCATCAAATAATGAGCTAATATGTGGTTGCCAAATAACTGCTATCCCTGATTCTATTAAGTGCATCGGTGAATCGGCATTCGAAGGATGTTCGGCGTTGGAGCAGATTACCATACCGGATTCCGTGACAAGCATAGGTGCTAAAGCATTCAAAGGCTGTTCTTCGTTGAAGGAGATTGTTATCCCCAATTCCGTGACAAGCATAGGTGCTACAGCATTCAAAGGATGTTCTTCGCTGAAGGAGATAGTCATCCCAAATTCTGTGACTAAGATAGAACCCTTTGCTTTCAGTTACTGTAGTTCGCTGAAAAAGATTGTTATCCCTAATTCCGTGACTGAGATAGGGAGATTCGCTTTCAAGGGCTGTAGTTCATTGGATGAAATTGAAATTCCGTCTTCAGTTAATAAATATAATTCGGGTATATTTCAAGACTGTTGTTCCCTAAAAAAAGTAATTATTCATTATTCAGGTGTTTCCCTTGCGAAGGACATGTTTAAAGGTTGTCAGCCTTCTCTAAAAGTTGTTGTTGCAAAATGGATAAGAGAGCATTGCTTGAAGTGTGGAAATTGTAGCAATGCAGATTTCCTGACAAACGAATGACCATAATAGAGCTAAAATATATGAACAAGAAATCAACAATTATCTCTGGCCTCAGTTTCTCATGGAAGCGAGCACTGGGCATTACGCAGGCAAAGCAGAAGATTGCTCGTGAAACTGGCATTCCTATGTCTAAGGCTGGCTTGGAACGGAAAATCGGGAGTATTGTTTTGAAAGCGATAATAGGAAGAAAGTAAGTATATCAACATTTAATATTTGAACAATGGAAACAGTGTATTTCTTTTCAGATTATGGTTTGTCAAAAGAAAACTTTATTATTGGCAAAATGATGTCAGAAGCACCAGCATATGGTGATGTCATATCATTAAAAGGTAAAATGTATAAAGTAATGAAGTCTGAGTATGATCATGAAGTATGGCAATCTGCACGTGAAAAAATATATTATGTTGTTGTAAAGGCTATATAAAGTGAGAATCTATATCAACTTTATGACAGGTAAAATAGCACAACTTGGCTCCAGAATTAAGATAAGTTCGAAGCCTGAGACACTAAAGACTCTATTATTCAAATATGGTAGGGTAATCGTCGAGATGGATAAGATTGAGAATGACTACACGCGAAGTTGTAAGTATGGAGATTTGCTGATCGTTGAACCTGGCAGCCCGAAGGTAACAAAAGCGAAAAGGTATGTCGTTGGTATCAATGACAAACTCATCTATTGCAGTGCTATGCAACAAAAGCGGCGCAAAGACAAATTGATAATCTTGGGGATAGGAGAAATCTCTATCAGTGATATCGTGATATGGTGCAACGCGAAGAAACGAATATCAACTAGAAACATTTGAAATTTTGTACAATAAAACGGGTATTTCGTACAAAGAGTGTCAGAATGTGTTTGGAGATTCAGATAAAAGATGTAAATTAGCAGTGGCTAAGAACAGAAAAAAGGAGTGATATGGGAAATATAAAGATGTTAGGCGCTTTGGCTGGTGACATTATCGGATCAGTTTATGAGTTTCGAAATACTAAACGGACAGACTTTGACTTGTTTACACAGGGTTCTGTGTTCACAGATGATTCCGTGATGACGCTGGCAGTAGCGAAGTGGTTGATGGATGATAAACTTCACACACCTGCTGGTCTTGTGAGATGTATGCAAGAACTGGGCCGCAGGCATGAAAACGCTGGATATGGTACTCAGTTTGAATGCTGGTTGTGGCAAGACAACCCTAAGCCATATAACAGTTGGGGCAATGGGGCGGGTATGCGTGTCAGTCCTGTGGGATTATACGCAAAAACTCTTGACGAAGTGCTTGCTTTGGCAGCAGTCACGGCATCAGTAAGTCATAACCACCCTGAAGGTGTGAAAGGTGCGCAGGCAATAGCCACGAGCGTTTATCTTTGTAAGGAAGGACGGTCTAAAGATGAGATTAAAGATTTCATAAGTGATAATTTCGGTTATGACTTGAACCGTAAAATTGATGAAATACGAAGAACATACTATTTCGATGTATCCTGTCAGGGAAGCGTACCAGAGGCCATCATTGCATTCTTAGAGGGCAATTCATTTGAGGAGGTGATTCGACAGGCCATCTCTCTTGGTGGCGATTCAGATACTATCGGTTGTATGGCGGGGGCCATTGCCGCTTGTTGTTACGAGATACCTGATTATATAGCAATAAATTGTAATGAATGCCTAACACCTGATTTAAAGGAAATCAAGAACATGTTCCTGGATATGATTGAAAGCAGAAAAGTGTGAAATGACAAAGTTGAGGGAGCAGGAAGAACAGGTGAAATCATAAAACAGAAGCAGACAGTGCGCAGCAAGGTAATCATCATATCGAATGCGAATGAACTGGTGAGAGTGAAGCCAGAGCGAGTGGTGTACGTCGAGTCGGACGGCAACTACTCTACGATGGTGCTGCACGACAACACGAAGCATGTGTTTACGATGAACCTTGCACATTGCCAGGAGTTGTTGGAGCACCAACTGGGCAAAGAGGCTGACACGTTCATACGCATCGGCAAGCAACTGATCATCAACAGAGCATACATCTTCAAGATCAATGTGCAGAAGCAGACACTGGTGATGTCGGATATGGCACTGAACGAGGCTTTCACGCTGTCAGCATCTAAAGAGGCTCTGAAGCAACTAAAGGCTTATTTGGAATCAACAATAGGAAAGGAGGCTAAGTTATGAATAATGACGAGTTACAGGTGTTGGGAACCCGGCGTAAAATAAGCAAACAGGAAAGATGGAGGATAGCGATTACGGCAACCTTCTTATTGTTGTTAGTCATTGCATTGGGAATTGGAATTCATTATGCTGTAGGACCCCAGCAGCCAGAAAGGATTATGATAGGTAAAAAGAAGGGTGAACCGACAATAGTCCCAGAATTGCAACAGGCGGTAGACTCTTTGCTCAGAGATGAGTTGGAACTAATCAACGGACTGCAAGGTCAGGCAATTGTGATGGATGTGCAGACGGGTGAAATTCTTGCCATGGTGGGACTGGAGCGTAACTTTGAAGGAAAGTACCAACCATGCAATAACTTCGCCTACCAGCAGGAACTGGGCTCGTTAATGAAAACAGTGTCACTGTTAGTTGTTCTGGAAACAGGAAAAGCGAGACTGAGTGATGTGGTGGATACTGGTATGGGTGTGTGGCCTGTGGATAACGAGCAGGAGATGATGGATCATAACTGGCGACGAGGTGGCTATGGGGATATCACGCTTGAGAAAGCCTTGGCTGTAAGTTCGAATATTGGAATAGGAAGGACAGTGGCAAAGGTGTTTGGGAATCATCAGCAACACTTCTTCGACCTTCTGGATAAAATGAGTTTTGGACAGCCTGACAGCATTGTGGGAATAGAGAGACTGACAGCCTCTCGCTATTGTTCTCCAAAGGATTCAGACTGGGTTAGCAGAAAAATCTGGTGGAGCGCCATTGGCTATGAGCGAAAGTTAGCCCCTATTCAGATGCTAACCTTCTATAATGCTATAGCGAATGGCGGAAAGATGGTGAAGCCTACTTTGAGGTCTGGTGAGGTGGAGGTGATCAATCCGCAGATTGCCAGTAAGGCGAATATTGACAGTATGCAGGTGGCATTGGAGCATGTGGTAAGCCAAGGATTGGGGAGAAAGGCGGGAACTCCGATTCTTAAGGTGGCGGGGAAGACCGGTACATCACAGGTTAAAGAATATGATATGGGTGAGGAAAACTATGTGAGTGAATATCAAGTGGCTTTCTGTGGCTACTTCCCTGCCGATGCTCCTAAATATAGTATCATAGTTAGTATGAACAAACTTGGGCTTCCTGCCAGTGGCGGAGGAATGGCTGGAGTAGTGTTCCACGACATCATGGAGTGGATGCTTTACCATGATATGCCAACATTACTTGTATGTGACGAGGAGACGGGCGACACCTTGAAACTGAAAGAAACGGATCTTATAGAGTCGTCTCAAAAGAATGGCGAATGAAAGAAACTAAGTAAATTTGCAGAGAGAGAATAAAAGTTTAAGGCAATGTCGATACTTATAACAATTGTGCTTTTAGAAGTTGCTGTTTTATTTGGCATCATAGCAATAGTAGTAAAAAATAGACAGATAAACAACAACGAAGGATAATAACAGTAATGTTTTTTTTAGAAAAAGGTTGTCAGGTTGACAAAACACCGATAACCACTGGGTTTGCAACCTTTTTGAGGTTGTCAAGGTTGTCATAAGGTTGCACGTGAGGAGGCTGCTCACGGATGAAGCCTCTACATCCTCCCTTCGTAGGCCGTACCTTCGACCCACGAAGGCGGCACATCCTGCCATCGAAGGTACGGGTTTCCGTGGCATGGAGAGAGGAATTTGAAGTTTTTTTCTCCTATTTCCATTTTTCTTTGTATTTTTGCACTCAATAGTAAAAAACAAAGAACTTTGAGAATATGGCACAAAGAGAATGGAAAGAAATTAAGAGGTTTGAGGAGATCCTTTTCGAACAGTATAACGGTATTGCGAAGATTACAATTAATCGCCCACGTTACCGTAATGCCTTTACGCCTAAGACGACGTTGGAACTGTCGCAGGCTTTTGCCCTCTGCCGTGAGATGCAGAACATCCGAGTGGTGCTGCTCACTGGTGCTGGTGATAAGGCATTCTGCTCAGGTGGTGACATGCATGTCAAGGGACGTGGCGGCTATGTCGATGACGAGGGAGTACCCCGTCTGAGTGTCCTTGACGTGCAGATGCAGATTCGTCGTCTGCCTAAACCCGTCATCGCCATGGTCAATGGCTATGCCATCGGCGGGGGACACGTGTTACATCTGGTCTGCGACCTGACGATAGCCTCCGAGAATGCCATCTTCGGACAGACTGGTCCTAAGGTGGGCTCTTTCGACGCTGGTTTCGGTTCCAGTTATCTGGCACGTATCGTCGGACAGAAGAAGGCTCGTGAGATATGGTTCCTTTGTCGCCAGTATTCCGCCAGGGAGGCAGAGGCGATGGGTATGGTGAACAAGGTCGTGCCCTTCGACCAGTTGGAGGATGAGTGTGTCGCCTGGGCGGAGGAGATGATGGAGCGTTCACCTATTGCCCTCCGTATGATCAAGGCGGGACTGAATGCCGAACTTGACGGACAGGCTGGTATTCAGCAGTTAGCGGGTGATGCCACCATGTTGTATTACTTCCTCGATGAGGCACAGGAGGGCGGCAAGGCATTCTTGGAGAAACGTAAACCCGACTTTGAGCAATATCCGAAGATTCCATGATACAGAATAACTTTTAAAGACACAGTATCTTTTGAAGACAGAGTAACAGATTAACATTTAAAGACAGAGTAACAGATTAACATTTAAAGACAGAAGGCAGAATAACGTTATGGATGTTGAAGAATTGATAAAGATAGTGATGGGGTGTGCCATGAATATCCGTAGGCATCTTGGTCCTGGCTATCTGGAGTCTGTATATAAGAATGCGATGTTGGTGGAATTAAAGAAACATAGTCTGACTTTTGAAGTTGAGAAGCCTATTAATGTTTATTATGATGGTGTGTTGGTTAATTTTGGTTCAGAGGAATTACAATTCAAGAGAAAGTTTCGTGTATATCGTAAGCGTTTCAGTTAAAAGTTAATATGTTATTATGTCTTTAAAAATATAATGTTATTATGTCTTTAAGTGTTACTGTGTCAGAGCGAGTGCTTCATTTCAAACAACCTGCAGGTACCAGTCGTGGTGTCTATACGGAGCGACGTATCTGGCTGGTCAAGATGACAGATGGAGAACGTATTGGAGTGGGGGAGTGTGCGCCCTTGCCCCAACTCAGTTGCGACGATATCCCGAATTATGCGGAAGTGCTCCGCCGTTTCTGTGATAAGGTGGAGCAGACTGGTGAGATAGATACCGAGGCACTACGCGACTATCCCTCCATGCTCTTCGGCTTGGAGATGGCACTGATGGATGTCAGATGTAAGAAGGAAGATGGAAGAAGTTTGTTGTTTGACTCTCCCTTTGCTCATGGAGAGGAAGGCATCCCCATCAACGGACTGGTGTGGATGGGAACCTATGAGGAGATGCGACAGCGCATCGAACAGAAGTTAGAACAGGGATTCCATTGTGTCAAACTGAAGATCGGTGCCATCGACTTTGAGGCAGAGTTAGAACTGCTTAAGAAGATCCGTGAGCGCTTCGGACCTCGGGACGTGGAACTGCGGGTGGATGCCAATGGCGCTTTCCCCTACGAGGAGGCACTCTATAAACTCGAACTGCTCTCCCAGTATGCGCTGCACTCTATCGAACAACCCATCAAGGCGGGACAGTGGGCAAACATGGCGGAACTCTGTAGAGAGTCCCCTCTGCGTATCGCCTTGGACGAGGAACTCATTGGGATCAACGATCTTGACCAGAAACGACAGATGCTGAATTTCATCCGTCCTGCGTATATCATCCTGAAACCGTCCTTGCATGGGGGGATGACGGGTGTCCGTGAATGGGTGGAGATAGCAAGCGATATGGGCATCGGCTCATGGATCACCTCCGCCCTGGAGAGTAACATCGGCTTGAATGCCATTGCCCAACTCGCTTCGGATATCTATGGTCCTGCTATTCGTATGCCACAGGGCTTAGGCACAGGACAACTCTTTACCGATAATATCCCCATGCCTTTAGAGATACGAGGAGACAGATTATGGGTAACGACAGAGTAACAAAATAACAAGAAGTTGAATATGTTAATATGTTATTATGTCTTTAAAAGTTAATCTGTCTTTAGAAGAGTTTCTAGCCGAGTGGCATAACGACAGTCCGACCGTGCTGGTACATACCAGTGGCTCGACGGGTAAGCCTAAGCCGATGCTTGTGGAGAAACGACGCATGGCGGCTTCGGCACGCATCACGTGTCAGTTTCTGGGGCTGCAGGAGGGCGACACGGCGTTACTCTGTATGCCCCTCGACTATATCGCAGGCAAGATGATGGTGGTTCGTGCCCTGACTTGTGGACTGAAACTGATAGTCGAAGAACCCAGTGGACTTCCCTTGCTCAGACCCCACCTGACCTCCCCTAACTTAGGGGAGAAAATCGACTTTGCCGCTATGGTGCCCTTGCAGGTGTGGAACCTGTTGCGGCAAGCACCAGAGCGACTTCGCCAGATTCGTCATCTGATTATCGGAGGTGGTGCCATCAACGACGAGTTGGCGACAGCGTTGAAAGACCTGCCCAATCATATCTGGAGCACCTACGGCATGACAGAGACGCTTTCGCATATCGCCCTCCGACGACTCAATGGTCCTGACCGTAGCGACTGGTACACTCCCTTCGAGGGTGTCGAGGTGTCGCTGAATGCGGAGAACTGTCTGGTCATCAATGCTCCAGTTGTCCACGACGGCTTATTGGTCACGAATGATATCGCCGAACTCTCAACTCAGCGCTTTCGCATCCTTGGCAGGAAAGACAATGTCATCTGCTCAGGAGGTGTCAAGATACAGATTGAGGAGGTGGAGCGCCTGTTGCACCCCCATCTTCACGAACCTTATATCATCACCAAAGCACCTGATACGAGATTAGGCGAACAGGTCGTCTTGCTCACCGAGTCGTATGATATTCCTGCTGTTCGCCATTGCTGTGAGGAGGTATTACCCAAATACTGGCAGCCCCGTCGTTACCTCCACGTCGACCGCCTCCCCCTTACCGAGACAGGCAAGCCCGCCCGTGCCGAGGCAGAGCGATTGGCAACCTTATAACATTGTAATATGAAAGTTTTTAAATACAGAAGCAAATGAAACAGCCTACTTCCGAACGTGTATTGAGTATTTTCCATGAACTGAATCAGATACCACGTCCCTCTCACCATGAGGAGCGTGTTGCCGACTATCTCTGTCAGTTCGCACAGCGTCTGCACTTAGACTATGAGCGTGACGCGGAGAACTGTGTGGTCATCCGCAAACCTGCTACTCCTGGCTACGAGTCCTCTGAACCCGTCGTGTTGCTGAACCACATGGATATGGTGTGCGTGGGAATGTCTGATCCCCTCAACGACCCTGTCGAGGCGTATACAGAGAATGGTTGGATGAAAGCACGAGGCACTTCGTTGGGAGCCGACAATGGCATCGGACTCTCGATGGCTCTTGCCGTGCTGGAGAGCGACAGTATTGAGCATCCTACCTTGGAGGTCATGACGACGACCAACGAGGAGGATGGTATGTCGGGGGCAGCGCAACTCTCGAAGGACTTCCTGCGTGGACGTAAGGTCATCAACCTCGACTCGGAGGATTACGACACCATCACCACAGGTGCCGCAGGCGCTTGCTTGCAGTTCCACAGACTGCCCATGAAGCCAAAGCCTGCCCCCACAGGCAAGTATCGCTGGTATCATGTCCGTTTCGAGGGTGGTCTTGGCGGACACTCTGGTGTGGACATCAACAAGGGGCGTTGCAGTGCCGTCATTCCCGCATGGGCTATTCTTGCCGCGATTTATAACGAGTACGACTTCCATCTCGCCCGTATTGAGGTGGGTGAGGCTAATGCCTCTATTGCCTCTACTGCCGACCTGACGATATGTGTGCGCTCTGGTGAGGCTGCTGAGTTCGTCAAGGCACAGGAGGAGAGTATCAATGAGTGGTTGCGTGAGGAATACGGAGCGAACGATCCCAATATGCATTGCACCATCACGAAATGCGACAGGCAGGAGACGGTCATCCCCACTGAGACTTTCGAGGCACTGATGAGTTGTCTGGAGCAGATTCCACAGGGGGTTGTCAAGATGAGTGACGTGATGCAGGATACGGTGGAGACATCGAATAATGTGGGACGTATCAGTACGGAGAGTGACCATATCCTTGTCAGCACCCATACCCGAAGTTTCATCGATGCTGATATGGCGAGACTCAGTAAGGATATTGCGGAGACTTTCGCCACCAATGGCGGTCAGTCAGACACCGTCATGTCAGCACCAGCATGGCAGGAGGACCAGCAGTCGGCATTCCTCCAACTCACCAGTGACACGTTCCTTGACGTGTTAGGATGGCGACCCCGTTTAGTGGCGATGCACTTCGTGCTTGAGGCAGGCTTCTTCGTCCAGCACTATCCCGGCATCCAGATAGCCTGCATTGGTCCTCGCATCGTAGAACCCCACTCGGCAAGTGAGCGAGTGGAGTTAAAGACCATTGACGACATCTGGCAAGTGCTGCTTGAATTATTGAAACGGTTGAAATAATTTTCTCACCATCCGAATGAAGCGTTCAAAAGGGTCGTTTGTGGCTTACAAACGGGGTGAATGTAAGCCACAAACACCTTGAAAGTAAGCCACAAACACCTTGAAAGTAAGCCACAAATCATTCCAGGCATCGGCTATTTTACTTCCCTATATTTTTTATTTTTGTTCCAATAAAGGAAGTATAGGTATTCCCATCAAGGGAATCGAACATTCCCATGGTGGGAATCCATCATTCCCACCATGGGAATACCTCAGTTCGGGATAAGAAAGTAGTGCGAAAACGATCCTGTGCTCAGGGTTTACAACCTCCCTTTCCGCTAGCCATCTACCCTTTATACAAGTGCGTTTGAGGGCTGTTGGGTTAGGAGTATTTGCGAAATTCCTTTTAATGTGGCATTTTACGCAGGAGGATGTAGGGACTTCATTTCCTGTAGCAGGGATAGTGATTCTTTCGTTGACCGCCAAATAATTCGGCAAATATTTGGCAATCTAAAAGATTATTCGTACCTTTGCAAATAGTAATGATCGTTACTGTAATAAGGGATACTATTTTTTTGCTTATGAAATTCTATGATAGAGAAAGTGAGCAACAGACGCTGCAGAACATGCTTCAGCAAAGTAAACGCGAATCGCGGATGACAGTGCTGATGGGACGCAGGCGCATCGGAAAGACGGAACTTTCCGTCAGGTGCGGTGATGAGACGGTGTTGTATTTCTTCATCGGCAAGAAAGCGGAAACGCTCCTGTGCCAAGACTATGTGCGTGAGATTCGTGAGAAACTGAATGCTCCCATCCTTGGCACCCCAAGCACCTTCTCCGAAGTGTTCCGCTTTGTACTCCAATTGTCTGAAAGCCGCCCGTTCACCCTTGTCATCGACGAGTTTCAGAATTTCCTCAAAATCAACCCCTCCATCTTCAGCGACATTCAGCGCGACTGGGACTTGCACAAGCGCAGCAGTCACCTGAACCTCATCATCAGCGGTTCTGTGTTTACGCTGATGACCAGAATATTCGAAGACAAGGAAGAACCCCTCTTCGGACGTGCCGACCAGCGGATGACGCTCGAACCGTTTACAACCGACGTGCTGAAGCAGATACTTTCAGACTACAACCCTGACTATACAGAGGAAGACCTGCTGGCGCTGTACAGCATAACGGGAGGTGTCCCCTGGTATGTCACGCTGATGCTCGACAAGGGCAATACCAGCAGAGATAAGATGCTCGCTGCACTGACTGAGGAAAACTCGCCGTTCTTGGGCGAGGGAAAAAATATTCTGATAGAGGAGTTCGGCACTGATCACGTGACCTATTTTTCCATCCTCACCTGCATAGCCAGCGGCATGAAGACTCGCTCTGAGATAGAGAACGAACTTGGCAACAACAACATCGGGTCCTATCTGGTGAAACTGGAGGACTACTACAAAGTCATCAGTAAGTCGCTTCCCATTTTTGCCAAGGAAAACAGCAAGAAAGTGAGGTATCAACTTAACGATTGTTTCCTGATGTTCTGGTTCCGCTTCTTCTACAAGTATCAGGCGTTGGTGGAGAACAAGGCACTGGAGGCTCTTGGCGAAATCATCCAGAGAGACTACAACAGCGTGTCGAGCTTTATGATGGAACGATATTTCATGAAGAAGTTCCAGGAAGAAGGCCGATACATCATCGGCAAATGGTGGGACCGAAAGGGGGACAATGAGATAGACCTGATAGTCGTTGACCAGATAGCCAAGGAAGCCTGGATATATGAACTGAAAAAGCAAGGGTACAGGTATCAGGAGGATGTATTCCGCAAGAAGGTGGATAACGTGTTAAGTCAGACACCTGAACTGCGAAAACTCACTATCCACCTTGGTTCGCTGTCCTTGAAGGATATGTAACGGTCATGTATTATATGGCACAGGAAGAAAGGCAGACTGGTGAGATCGTATTGTACCAACCAAGAAGGAAATCGTTAAGTACCATGGCACTTAACGATTTAGATATTCACGGAAATAGGCGATGATATGGTCAAGTCCCTCGTCCAGTTTTACTTTCGGCTCCCATCCTAACTCACGTTTGGCGACAGTGATGTCAGGGCGACGCATCTTCGGATCGTCGCTGGGCAACGGACGGAACACGATCTTACTCTTACCGCCAATCTTCTTAATTACCTTCTCCGCAAGTTCGAGCATGGTAAACTCGCCTGGGTTACCCAAATTGACAGGACCGGTAAAGTCGTCGGGAGTATCCATTGTTCGGAGCATTCCCTCTATCAGGTCGCTGACATACTGGAAAGAACGGGTCTGTTGACCATCGCCATAGATGGTGAGATCCTCACCACGCAGTGCCTGCACGACGAAGTTAGATACCACACGACCATCATTGACAGCCATGCGGGGACCATAGGTGTTGAAGATACGGATGACTTTTGTACGAACACCATGCAGGCGGTGATAGTCAAAGAACAACGTCTCGGCAACACGCTTACCCTCATCGTAGCAAGAGCGTAGTCCGATGGGATTCACATTACCCCAATAAGTCTCGGGCTGTGGGTGAACATTCGGGTCTCCATATACCTCACTGGTCGACGACTGAAGAATCTTTGCCTTGGTACGACGGGCGAGTCCCAACATGTGAAAAGCACCGAAGAAACTGGTCTTTGTGGTTTGTATCGGGTCATTCTGATAATAGATCGGTGAGGCAGGGCAGGCGAGATTATAGATCTCATCCACCTCAGCCCAATAGGGGTTGATTACGTCGTGGCGCACCAATTCGAAATTGGGTTTCCCAATGAGATGCCACACATTCTCCTTAGAGCCACTATAGAAGTTGTCAATACAAATGACATCGTTTCCTTCATTAACCAGTCGCTCACAGAGATGAGAGCCGATAAAACCTGCTCCACCAGTTACTAAGATTCTTTTCATAGTTTAGTAGTAGTTTAATATTTATTTTGCAAAGATACGAATAAGCGAGCACAAAACAAAGAATTTTATTCTTTTTTCCTTTAAAATCTGAAAAAATATAAGCGGGACGTATCCTCACGGATGTATCCCGCCTTCGGTTGTTAGCAATCTAAATAGGTAGTAGTGTATTGTATTCAGTCGCTTAATATTCTCTGTAGAAGTCTAATGCTTCTTTAATTTCCTCTTCCGTTACCGTCTGGTTAATGCGGATATCTCCAATATCGCCCAATAGGGTGAAATTGATGTCGTTGCCCATATTTTTCTTGTCGTGGTGCATCAGTTCTATCAGGTATGGGTAGTCATCGCAGGTAATGGTCATGCGTCCATAGTGTTCCTTGATGAAGTTGACCGTCTGGTGCATCTTGTCCTGTGGAAATCCTGTCTTCACACAACAGAGATAGAGTTCTGTCACCAGCCCATAGGCTACTGCATAGCCGTGGAGGATGGGTTTATGCTTTAAGGCAAACGACTCGAAAGCGTGTCCTGCGGTATGTCCGAGGTTCAGAGCCTTGCGGATGCCTTTCTCTGTTGGGTCCTCTGTGACGATGCGCTGTTTGACAGCGACGCTTTTGGCAAGGAGGGGGGAGATAGTTTTTATAGTATCTATAGTTCCTATAGTACCTATAGGGTTATTTAGCAGTGCCGCCCAATGGCTATCGCAGTCAATCAGTCCGTGTTTGAGCATCTCGGCGTAGCCGGAGAGGATGTTTCCCTGATCGAGGGTACGCAGGAATGTGGTGTCGAGGATAACGCAGCGGGCATTGTTAAACACGCCAATCTCATTCTTCAGACCTCCAAAGTTGATACCCGTCTTGCCTCCCACACTGGCATCTACCATGGAGAGCAGAGTAGTAGGTATATTAATATAAGGTATACCGCGCTTAAAGGTAGAGGCGGCGAATCCTCCCAAATCAGTCACCATGCCACCTCCTAAGTTGATCATCAGGGAATGGCGAGTGGTTCCCAACCGTTGCATCTCACTCCATACATGAGCGAGTGTCTCCAGTGTCTTATGGGTATCTGTTGCCTTGATGGTAATGACCTGTGCCTCCTGCATACAGTTGAACTTGCTGATCACAGGTAAACAACATTCTTTGGTCGTCTCGTCAACGAGTACTAACAAACGGTCGTGGGCACATTCGCTCACGGCTTCTTCCAGCGTCTGGCGCAGGTTCTCGGAAAAGATAACCCTTTGTTGTTTCATTTGCGGATGCAAAATTACTATAAAATTTGCAAATACTTCTATAAAATTGTGGAATAATTGTGCAGAATACAACTTTTTTGACTTAAATCGTTAAACTTTTCACTTTAGGAGGCGTCCAATGTATAAAAATTAATGTCATAAGATGAGAAGATTATTACTGTTCATGCTCATGGCTGTATCAGGAATACAAGCGATGGCGCAACGAAACATCACAGGAAAGGTGCTTGAAAGTGATTCCCAAGAGCCGATAGCACAAACCACAGTCAGACTTTTGAAACAAGATAGTACAATGGTAACAGGTTCCTTAACTGACCTCAACGGACATTTCCGTGTCAAGGCTCCAGCAGCGGGAACCTATATCGTACAGGTGACATGTGTGGGGTTTAAGCCTTATACGAAGACTGTTAAGGTTTCAGCCGACAAGGATATTCCCTTGGGGACTATCGACCTCAAGCCGGATGCGATTATGCTGAAGGGGGCGACGGTGACAGGACATGCCTCCAAGGTAACATTGAAAGAAGACACTTTTGTGTATAATGCCTCTGCCTATCGTACTCCAGAGGGCTCAGTGATAGAGGAACTGGTGCGTAAGTTGCCTGGTGCACAGGTAGATGATGATGGTAAGGTGACAATCAACGGTAAGGAGGTGAAGAAAATCCTGATAGACGGTAAAGAGTTTATGACGGGTGATACCAAGACGGCGATGAAGAACCTGCCCACCTCTATTGTGGAGCGTGTGAAGGCTTACGACCAGAAAAGTGACCTTGCCCGGGTTAGTGGTATTGATGACGGTGAGGAGGAGACGGTTCTTGATTTTGGTGTCAAACGAGGGATGAACAAGGGCTTTATGCTGAATGCTGATCTGGCAGCAGGAACTCGTAAGCGCTATAGTGGACGAGTATTTGCTGGTATGCAGAGTTCCGACTTGAAGATATTTGTTCCCCTGAGTGCGAATAATGTGAATGACATGGGCTTCCCTGGTGGCGGAGGAGGTCGCTTCGGAGGTGGCAGGCAAGGTCTGACAGCAACGAAGATGGCAGGCTTTAACCTTAACTACGAGAAGAAAGACCTCCTGAAGTTTGATGCCAGTATTCGCTGGAACCACCGTGATGGTGATGCCGTAGTGCGCAGTTCCACAGAGAACTTCATGAGTGGTACGACATCCACGTTCGGCAACAGTCTCAGTAGTAACCTGTCCCGTAACAATAGTTGGGATGCCCGTTTCCGTCTGGAATGGACTCCTGACTCCATGACGAATATCATGCTGCGTCCGCAGTTCAACTATAACTCCAGTGACGGACTGAGCGAGGGACTCTCCCTGACTTTCGATGAGGATCCTTATCAATATGTCAGCAATCCCTTGGATGATGAGGCGCTGAAAGAGTTGGTAGACAAGGGTATCGTCAAGAACAGGAATCTTAATAACTCCATTTCCTATAGTGACTCCAAGAGTGGGGGAGGCTGGTTGCAACTCAATCGCCGACTGAGTAATAACGGCAGGAATATCACGTTGCGCTTCTCCGGCAATGTGGGAGAGGGGATGAGTAAGTCGTTTTCCAATAGTGAAGTGGCGTATTATCAGTTGCTGAATCAACAAGGGAATGACTCGACCTATCAGGCTAACCGCTATGCTGTGACACCGACCAAGAACTGGAACTATGGCATTCGTGCCACCTATAGTGAGCCCATCTTCCGCCAGACCTATCTCCAATTCAGTTATCAGTATCAGTATAGTTATACCAAGAGCGACCGTGCTACCTACGATTTCAGTAACTTCCCTGCCGACTTCTTTGGAGTAACACCCCTCTATCGTGGATGGGATGACTATCTCAACCTGTTGGGAAATAATCCATTGGAAGACTTTAAGGATGATAAACTGAGTCGTTTCTCAGAGTATCGTAACTATAACCATACAGCCGAGATCATGCTGCGTGTGGTTCGCAAGGCATATAATCTGAATGTGGGCTTCCAGGTGATGCCGCAACGTTCTCACTTCACCCAGGACTATCAGGGAGTCCATACCGATACAGTGCGTACCGTTACGAATTTCGCTCCGACAGCAGATTTCCGTTGGAAAATCTCACAGGTGAGCCAGTTGCGCTTCACCTACCGTGCCAACAGCAGTCAGCCCTCGATGAGTGATCTGCTGGATATCACCGATGATAGTGACCCCCTGAACATTCGTAAGGGTAACCCGGGACTAAAGCCGTCGTTTACGCAGAACTTCCGATTGTTTTACAATAATTATATTCAGAATCATCGGCAGAGCATCATGGCTCATCTGAACTTCTCAACCACGAGTAACTCTATCTCTAACATGGTGACTTACAATGAGCAGTCAGGAGGAAGAACCACACGACCAGAGAATATCAATGGCAATTGGAACACCTTCGGTATGTTCATGTTTAACACCGCTATCGACTCTGCAGGCTTCTTCAATGTCAATACGTTCACGACCCTGCGTTATGCCAATAGTGTGGGTTATGTGAGCGTTAATAGGGATGCGGACTCCCAGAAATCGACCACACGTACTACTACCCTTAGCGAGCGTCTTGCCGCCAGTTACCGTAACGACTGGTTGGAGTTTGAACTTAACGGCTCACTGGAGTATCTGCATGCCCGCAGTGAGTTGCAGAGCAATAACGACCTCGATACGTGGACATTCTCATATGGCGGTAGCCTACAGTTGACGGCACCTTGGGGCACCCAACTCTTCACAAGTATGAATATGAATAGTCGTCGTGGCTATAACGATGAGTCGATGAATACCAATGAGTTGATATGGAACGCCCAGTTGTCACAGTCGTTCCTCCGTGGTAATGCCCTGACACTCTCATTTCAGATATATGATATTCTGCATCAGCAGTCTACCTTCAGCCGCACGGTGGATGCCATGCGCAGAAGTGACACAGAGTATAACGCCATTACCAACTATGCCATGTTGCACGTTATCTATCGTTTGAATATCTTTGGTGGTAAGAATGGCGGACCGAGAGGACCAGAGGGAGGTCCTGGCGGTCGCCGAGGTGGTGGCTTTGGTGGTCCTGGCGGTGGTCCTGGCGGAGGTCGTCCCGGTGGGGGAGGCTTTGGTGGACCAAGATTCTAAGATATGCAGAAGTTGAAGGACAACCATGCAAGGGATCTCAACCGTACCAATGAGCAGCACCAGCAAGAGGTGAGCAACTAAAATGCATCTTAGACAAGGCTTATAGATGGTTCCCAAGTTTCAAGTGTTTCCTTAATATGGAGCGTGAATGTCTTGGATTGCGGCTTTAGCGAGGCGCAGACTGATAAACTGCTGCACGGGCAGACCATCATTATAGTGGATGGCTTCACTCTAACGAGTACAGGCGCAACGCACTTGCCGATAATATCACGGCACAAGTGATAAGGGACGAGAAACGTTTTCTCTTCCTGCATATCAACCAGACATCCATTGCTCCGCTCGGCCCTTTGGGACGCTTTGCCCAGCAAAGAATGGTTCAAGGAACAATTTGGATTGGGACAAGAACAACGGAGAGGAATTAAAATGTAGATATGACAAAAAATGGAAGGTAAAGGCCGTAAGTGTATAGTCTTCCATTTTTTGTCATATTA
>FLNX01003619.1_pt1 | contig 50617 bp, 41 predicted proteins | sample 1140341 | NCBI WGS metagenome assembly FLNX01 (sample SAMEA3878208, study PRJEB12797) | bioreactor metagenome | biome: Moose rumen | place: Sweden | collected 2011-10
GGCGGGGGGGGGGGGGAGCCGCTGCTGCGCATCGGCTTCATCGAGGAGTTCAAGCAGATATGCGGCAAAGGCTGGAACCTCACTGCCGAGACGTCGCTGCAGGTGCCGCGCGACACGGTGCGCCGTGCCGTGCAGGTGGTGGGCGACTTCATCGTCGATATAAAAGAAAGCAATGCCGACATCTACCGCGCCTATACGGGTGGCGACGCCAGTGTGGCGTGGGCCAACCTGGAACACCTGCTCTCGCTTGTGGGCGCGGAGCACGTCATTGTGCGTGTGCCGCAGATACCGGACTACAACACAGCCGACGATACCGAGCGTACCGCCGTGCGGTTGCAGGCGATGGGCGTCACACAGATAGACCGTTTCACCTACAGGACATCTAAGACCTGATTTTGCCGTCGGCGTAGCGACGGTATTGCGTGAAGTGCTCCTTCACCTTCTCCAAGAAGGGGCTCAGCGTATGTGGTGTACTCTTGTAGTGGCTGTCGTAGACCACACACAGGCGCTTCTTTGACCGCGAGAGAGCCACAAACAGGCGGCGTGCATCCTCTTGTATCTGCTTCTCCGTCCAGCTGCGGGTGCCTGGGTAGCTGCCGTCGATGGCGCGGTAGACGAGCACCGTGTCGAACTCCAGCCCCTTGGCCTTGTGCACCGTCGAGATGATGTACCGCTCCTGCAGCGACCCGCCGCAGAGGTCGGCCTCCTTGGTGGTGCATATGTCGGTGACATAACGCTCCAGCTGTGTGCGCAGGGTAGGGTAGAGGTCGTCCTTGACGAGGTCGGTATCCAGATAGTGCACAAGGTGTCGCCATTTCACCAGTGGCTCGGCGAGGCCTGCCGACACCAGTGTCTCGTATGTGCGTTTCATTTCGTCGACGATGCCGGTGCCTTCGCTGTACTGTATGGCACGGGCTTGGGTATAGAGGTCGGCATAGCGTTCGCGGAATTTGTCTGTCGTCTTGGCATTGTCGGCCAGATAGCGGCGCTGGTTGTCGATGATGCCGAGGGCTGCTGTGTGGCAGAAGGTGAGCAGCGACAGGGTGGCCATGATGTCGTCGTCGGCACGGTGGCTGTTTTCTCCTTCGAGGTGAAGCACTTCCAACAAGTGCTCCAGCCTGTAGTGGCGCAGCCGCGGGCGCACGAGCCGTATGTACTTTAGCGTGTCGAAGTGGCGTGGGCATAGCTGTTCCAGCTGCATGTCGGGACAGCTGCGGATAAGGTTGTTGCGGAGTATCTGATAGTCGTACTCCACGTTGTGCCCCACCAACACATGGCCGCGGCAGTAGTCCATGAAGCGGCGCAGACCCTCGTCGCGACGCAGCCGCGGCCCCCTACGGTAGACATCGAACATCGGGTTGGGCTTGCCGCCTACTGTGGCTGGCAGTTCGCGGTCGGTCTCCATGATGATATTGAATGGCTTCCCTACCACCTTGCCTTGCCGCACACGTATGGCGGCAATCTGGATGATGTCGTCGGCACGTGTGTCGAGGCCGGTGGTCTCGGTGTCGAAGATGATGATGTCCTCGTCGTCGTAGACACGTACAAACTCCTGCAGGTACGATGATTCCGGGTAGAGCAGGAAGTCGCTTGGCAGCAGTGCCACGCGCCGCAGTTCGCGCATCATGGCGCGGGCGGCGGTGTAGGTGGGTGTCACATGCAAGCCCCACAGCAGCCGTGCCCAGGCTATGAAGACGTTCTCGTCGCAGAGCACGCTCAGGTGTGCCAGCAGCAGGCGCACCGTGGGCAGCGAGAAGAGGTCGGTGCCGCTGATCTTGAAGTGCTGTATGCCCATCGAAGTCATCGTGTCGCCCACCTCGTCGGCCTCGCGGTTGGTGCTGACGAGTATGGCCACACGTCCTTTGTCGTCGAGGTCGCCATAGCGTTTGGCGAAGCGTGCCGTGTAGTATGCCTCCAGTTCGGCATCTCCCACGTCGAGCAGACAGAGGTCTTGCGGCGAGGTGGTCTGCTGCTCGCCACTCGGTGTGGAGGGCAGCATGTCGCGTTGTATGTGCAGGTTGCGCACGGCGAAGTCGTTCTGCAGGTCCAGCAGGTGGCGTGGCGAGCGGTAGTTGGTGTGCAGATGGTGTATGTTGCCGCGACAGCGTTGTTTCAGTCCTTCGAGGATCTCCATCTTGGCGCCGATGAACGAGAATATGGCCTGTTGCTCGTCGCCGAGGTATACTATGGTGGCGTCGTCGGTGGCCAGCATGTCGATGAGTGCCAGCTGCAACGCGTTGAGGTCCTGCACCTCGTCGATTTCAATCCAATGGTATCTCTTTGCTGTGGCGTCTGTCTCCAGGTGGCGGTAAGCCAGTACGAGCAGGTCGTCGTAGTCGAGCAGGTCGTTCTCTTCCTTGTAGTCCTGGTAGGCTCGTGCCAGCATCATCATGTGGGCTGCCGTCAGTTCCTGTAGCGTACTGTACCGTTCGTAGAGCCGCTTGATGTCGCGGTATATTTCTGCTATTGTGTCGTCGTCATGTTTGCGCCCCAATATGTCGCAGAGGCGTGTCATGCTGCCGTTGTGTATCAGCTCGTTGTTGAGCACCGTCTCGCCACGCATGCCCAGCGTCAGCTGCCACAGGGCGTGCTGCATGCGCATCAGCTCGGTGGTGTGCGTTTGCACGCCAAGGCTTTTGCAGAGCTCCTCCTGCACTATGTTGTCGACGTCGCCCTCGTCGATGATGGCGCTGTTGTGGTGCACGATGCCCTCGGCGAAGAGCATCTGCGAGCAGTAGCGGTGTATGTTGCCCACGAAGAGGTCGTCCGGCACGGGGTTGCCCGTGCGGTCGGCGATGCGCTGCGCCATGCCCTTGGCGGCGCGGTTGGTGAAGGTGAGGCACAGCATGTCGCCGTACTCCACGCCGCACTCGTGGGCGTGCACCACGCGCTCGGTCAGTATGTCGGTCTTGCCGCACCCCGGTGGCGCCAGCACCAGGTGCCGCCCGCCGCTGATGGCGATGGCCTCCTGCTGCCACGGGTCGAAGGTCCTCTGTTGCATGGGTTTAGGTATCAGTAGTTGTTTTTCAGCCACCAGACGAAGAAATAGTCGTGGATTCTTGTCCCGTTGCCTGTGTTCTTCATTGTGACATTGATTGTTGGGGTTGTGATTATTGCTTTTGTAATAATTGCAAAAGTAATAATAATATTCCAACGGGCAGAAATTTTTTTTTACCCGGCAATATCGGTGCCGGGAGGAGAAAAAAAACAGGGCGACTGCGGTGATGCGGTCGCCCTGCATGTGAAAAAAAAGCATTATCGAAGCGAGAAGCTTCAGCGCAGTGCCACGACTTTGCGTGCCGGTCGGTCGCCGACGCGGACGAAGTAGACACCCGTGGCGGGCAGTTCGATGCGCGAAGTTGTGATGCCGCTGTAGAGGGTACGTCCCATGAGGTCGGTCACGACAGACGTCTTGCCATCGGCACCCCGGATGGTGAGTGTGGTGCCCTGTATGGCGATTGTGACACCTTCTTGGGTGGCGTCGTCGATACCGTTAGTGCCACCGTCGGGGGCGAAGTAGGCGATGATGTCAGTGTCGCCATCGACTGTGAACGAGTATGGATTCAGCGTACTGCCGTCGCTCCAGTGGTCGAAATGGAATCCCGAGGTTGGCACAGCGTTGACCACTGCGGGTGTGGAGCACGTGGGTGCCGAAAGAACCTGCACCACTCCCCAGTTGTCGTTGTTGGATGTGGCCGATAAGGCTGGGGTAGACTCTACCACGTTTAAGAATGCACCATTTAGGGCACCAAAATAGTCGTTCCTCGTGCCACATGGAACAGTGACAATGGTTGTCGTGTTGTTACCGAAGCCCTCACCCCAAGCTTCCCAGCTAAAAAAAGGCACCGAGTCGCCTGTGAACTCCATACTTGCCGGTGCTCCTCCACTATAGAAATTGAAAGTTCCATATAGTGCTTTGAGGTTTTTCCCAAATAAGATGGTTTGAGGTGAGGATGGATTTCCTCGAGGTGAGTTATAGAAAATCTCTCCCACAACCCGCACTGAATCTCCAAAAACAAGATGTTGGGTATGCAGGTATGTCATCGAACAAAAGTAATATGTTCCATTAACATATATATCATATATATCACAAAAACACGAATCGGCATTGAAATAACACGTGTCTATATTGTTGCAATACATAAATGCATAGGCACAGATTCTTGTTACATTATGCGGTATGGTAACGACACGCAAACTGGTACAATGTAGGAAGAGGCTCGTATCTATGGTTGTCAACGCTTCGGGGAGAGCCATGACTTGCAAGTTGATGCAACTGTCGAAAGCATTCCTGCCAATAGTGCTTACTGTGTTGGGCATGTTGATTGCAGTAAGGGCAGTGCATTTCCAAAAAGAGGTTCTACCAATAGCTCTTGCCGAGGAAGGAAGCGTTATGGACGTCATGGCGGAGCAACCACAGAAAGCACCAGCCCCAACACCCATCACGGTGAATGTCTGGCCACCGTTTTGCACAGTTTCGGGTATTATCACGTTGCCAACCGGTTTCGTGTAGCCTGTCCATACATTTCTCCATAATGTTGCAGTATCGCAAGGCCATGTCACGTAACACTCTGTCGGAGAAGATACTTTGTAGTACAACGTCTGGCCGTTCGGTGACACTGCGGAGAAGTCGTAGGCTCCCCAGGTAGGGAGGCCGATGCCGAAAAGGACGACATAAAGCATTATCTTTTTCTTCATGATGGATTATTTTAGGTTATTCTTGTAGAATTTCGTAATATCGATTATATTAAGTCCCTCCAGCGGGGTCTGATAATGCTGGATGGCATTGGGCAGCGCGCCAGGTCTTCCGGCCAGCATGTAGGCAAAGAAGTGTTTGCTGGTCATGAAGATGAATTCGTCTTCCTTCAAGTTGCAGCCCAACCGCTCCAACGCGGCCAGTCTCTTTGTCGCCAGCAAATGTTTCTTGCTGTCCTTCATTTTCCGAGGGGCTTCGCCTTCGTAAAAAGAAATCATGGTGTCGAGCTCGACAACCGGGTGCTCCGGGTCCTTCGTCAGGATGTAGATTTCGTCGGCTCCCTGCTGCTGTGCATACTGCAGACCTCTCTTGAATGACCATCCTGTGTACAACTCCCTTGCAGGAAGTGTGCCTTGAGCCTTGCGGCTCGTGCATGAAAGTAAGAATATTTTCCTCATTTGTAACATATTTTTTTACAGTGCAAAGTTGCGTACATTTCGTCATTCCGCCAAAACCGTTTTGGTCCACTTTGCAATTGGCTGGTTTACAGCTTTGCGGAAGGGAGCAGGCGGCCTGCCGACAGAAGGGAATGCGCGACGCAGCCGCCGCGACGAGTTCTAATCACTTCACGACCACCACGCGGCAGGCTGGGGCGCCGTCGACACAGACAACGTAGACGCCAGCTGTGGGAAGATTTATCTTCACACTACATGGAGTGTTGCCATTTTTATATATAGTACGTCCCATTACATCTGTGATGGTAAGAGCGGCATTATTCAGTCCGTCCACGGTTATCGTCAATCCTTCAGTTCTGACCGAAAAGTCTCCTGCAACTACTTCTTCAATGCCATTGTTGCTTTGTGGAGTAATCTTGATGTCGTCTATCCATAAAGCCGATAAAGATGTATTGCTAATGTCAGGGTTATTGTGACGGAAAGCGAACCTTACATATTGGCCGGCATGTGAAGCCAGGTTTACCTCACGTCTGGTCCATCCGCTGCTTGCGGTTCCAGAATACAAAGTCTCCGTATACGTTGTATAGTCGTTTGTTGGAGCTCTGGACAACAGGACAGAGTAGTGTTCCGTAGTACCACTGCCAGAGCGTCGTTCGTACCATGACAACGTATATTGTCCTTGACTTGGGAGCTTTACCGATGGCGATAGAGCCCAATCGTCTGGAGCAAGAACTGTACCGTCCGAAAGAGTAGAGAATGATACTAGACAGCGACTATTACCGACACCGCCGCTGGAAATCCATGACCAGTTGTTGCCGTCATGGTTATGATCCGACACGCGCCAGCAATCAAGTTCCGAAGCGCTTTCAAAATCTACCTGGTAAGGCAGCTGCGTGACTGTGCAACTATCTGCAATTTCCTGCACATCATCATCAGAAGAATTGCCCAAACGGCGGAAAGTAATGTTGTCGAGGTATACAGTCATACCAACAAACCCAACCCATCCTTCACCCACAGCATTGAATATTATATAGGCACTCTCTCCCGGTGAGACCGTAATAACCACAGAGTCTTCCCATTCATTGTTCCACGTCGTGAAATCATAGTCGATGCACCTGCCTTTAAGGTAGCTGGCAGACTGGTCACCGTATTTGTATATGTACACATTAAGTCTCACGTATGATGATTCTGTGCAATTACCAGTGAGATATGCATTTGCCCATGCATGGAATGTGATTGAATATCGGCCAGGCGTAGATATGTCTGGTGTAGCAAGTGCACCAGAATGGTAATTGATTGGCTGAAGTGTGAACGACATACACTGTGAGGACGAAGACCAACTCCAGTCTTCATGTCCCTGTATGCCGCACCAACAGTACCCATCAGGTTCCTGTTCAAATTGTTCTGTGTAAGGGAACGATGAAATAACACAATCGTTTCCGACCTGCGCCACAACGGCACTACATGTAGCCGCAATGGCACACAACAATAATAAAAGTTTCTTCATACTGATTAAATTTATTGTGTTAATAACTTCAAAACATACGTAAATTCACCCTCCATTATCCCAAGTCCCTCCAGCGGGGTCTGATAATGCTGGACTGCATTATTTGTCACAATGCAAAGTTGCGAACATTTCGTCATTCCACCAAAACCGTTTTGGTCCACTTTGCAGTGAGCTGGTTTACAGCCTTTGCGGAAGGGTGTAGGCGGCCTGCCGACAGAAGGGGATGCACGGAGACAGTCCCTGTGGCACAGTTATTTTCAATATATAGAACGGCCGTGCCTTCTTCAGGCATGCAGAAAGGAATGGCAGAGTGCCTTGTATGTGAGGCCTCCGCAGTCTTTTGTCGCGTGGCAATCACTCACCTTGTGATGGTAGCCGACGCGCCATGGTGAGGCCGCCTTGCTGGCCAATCTCGTAGAGGGGCCATGAGGATTCGCCGTGGATGACATTGGCCAGCATGGCCGGATGGCCGAGGGCGAAGAATGCCGCCTGGAAGGTGTCGCCGACGGCGAGCTTGCTGGCCACGCTGCTGACGACGCGAAAGGTCTGGTTGCCCAGGTGTTCTATCACTATCTCACGTCCGGGGCTCCAGCGCAGCATGAGACGCTCGCCAAGGGGCAGCTCGCCGGCTTTCACGCCGCCGCCCAGCACGATGTTGCTCGAGTCGCCGCCTTGACCGTAGTGGGCGGCGAAGTCGGCATAGTTGCGGTAGCCTATGGAACGCGCCAGCACGTCGAGGGTGGCTGTGCGCGGCGTGGAGGAGAGACCTGCATACTGCCACAGCCGCTTGACGGTGGTCAGGCCGATGCTCTCGCGCGTGCGGCTTTCCACGAAAGCCATGATGGTGTAGAAGTCGCCCGGCGTGTTGGCCTGGCAGCCTGCCGCCTCGCAGACAAGGCGTTTCAGGGCGTCGATATTTTGATTTGTCTGGTTCATATTTTCCGGGTGCAAAGATACGGATTTTTCCAGACATGGCATGGTTCACTTTGGTCCACTTTGAAAATACTTGTGCTGTCTAATCTTTTTTTCATATCTTTGCACCTACAAAATGGCAAAAGATACCCCCTCCATAAACGACGGGCCGTCAGGCCTGGTGTCTGGCGGTTCAGGCATCACCGAGCCTTTCTTCTCCAACTATGAGGAGATAGGCCGCAGCACTTACCACGTGCTCTGCCGCGCCCGCCGTTACGGCCGCTGGTATGTGCTCAAAGGGCTGACGGAAGAATATCGCGGCGACCCTTTCTTCGAGGAGTGGCTCTACAAGGAGTATTCCATCGGTGTGAGCCTCGACCACCCCAACATCGTGCGCGTCGAGAGCCTGGAGGACGACCCTGTGGTGGGACGCTGCATAGTGATGGAATGGGTCGAGGGCGTACCGTTGGTAGGCAGGGTTCCAGCCTGCGGGAAGAGCCGTGCAGGCAGGACGCCTGCGCAGCAGGTGCTTGAGCAGCTTCTCGACGCCGTCGACTATCTCCACCGCCACGGCATCTACCACCGCGACCTCAAGCCTTCGAATATCCTCGTCACCACGGACGGTCGTCTTAAACTCATCGACTTCGGCCTCAGCGACAGTCCGCAGTACGCCACCTTCAAACAGGCTGCCGGCAGCAACCGCTATGCTTCGCCCGAGCAACGCGAAGGACGCTATGCCGACCAGCGGGCCGACATCTATGCCTTGGGATGTATACTTCAGGCTTTCTTCGGTCTTCGCTACCGCCGTGCGGCGCGTTGCGCCATGCGGGATGATCCCGCCCGGCGACCGCAGTCGGTCGCCCAATTGCGCCGCCTGATGCATCCACGGTGGTGGCTCTTGTTGTTGGCCAGCGTGCTGCTGGCGGCTGTGGTCTACCCCGTGCTCTGCCCGCTTCCCGTGGTCCACACCTTCGTCCTGCCCTCCGGCCAGACGGTCTACTACCGTGTGCTGCGGCATGTGCCCAAGCGACAGGTGGCGTTGATATACACAGGTGGCGACAGTCAAGAATGGCCAGGCAGCCTTGAGAGACTGCATGGACACATAGAGATACCGCCCACGGTGCGCCACCTGGGTATGGATTACGCGCTCGTCGAAATCGGCGCCCACACCTTCCACAACCAGAGCTTCATCACCGGCGTTACGCTTCCCGAAGGACTGCTGCGCATCGGCAATGACGCCTTTGCCGGCTGTCCGGCTATGAAGGATACCCTTGTTATCCCCCGTTCGCTGCGTGTTATCGGCAGCGACGCCTTCACCGACTGCAGCGGCATACCCGCCGTGCGATGGCTGGCCGACAGCTGCGCCGTAGCGGAAAATGTCATACAGTGTTTTTATCGTTGTCTCTCCATGAGGCGGGTCGATATCGGCCCTGGCGTCACAGTGGTACCGTCGCAGACGTTCAGCAACAACCGTGTGCTGGAGTCGGTATATATCGCCGACGGTGTCACCACCATAGGGCTCGACGCCTTCGCCATGGACAGCTGCCTGACCAATGTGCGCTGGCCCTCGTCGCTGCGTGTCATAGAGCATGCCGCTTTCTATGAGTGCGACTTGCGCGAGGCCCAGCTGCCCGACTCGTTGGAGGTGGTCGGCACCTATGCCTTCGCCTACAACGAGCGGCTGCGCCGCATAGTGCTGGGTCCTGCGGTCAGCTTTGTGGGCACCTATGCCTTTGCCGACTGCTACTCGCTCGAGGAAGTCACCGTGCGTGCCACCGTGCCGCCCCAGGCGGTTGTGACCTCCTTCGACGGCATGCCCGACGGTGTGGTGCTCCGTGTGCCCGAGGCCTCCGTCGACGCTTATCGCAACGACCCCGTCTGGGGCCGGTTCGACATTGTTGGTACACAGGCTGGAAGCCTACGTACCATATAGGGTGGCGCTGGTCATCTCGTCCTGCACGTAGACGAGCTTGAGGGAGAAGAACGGTGTGTCTTCGTCAAGGAGCAGGCGGAGGAATATCTTGTCGCCCTCCCAGAGGTCTATCTGCGGGTCGCCGACGCCGTCGGCGATGGGCAGGTCGGCCTTTTTTATCCACGCCAGCTCGCCTTCGTCGTCGATGTCCATGTCGGGCTCCCCCTCCCAGCTATCGGCGGTGAAGAGGTGCATGTACTCGTTGTCCCACGTGTCGGAGATGAACGTCACGATGCCGCGGTAGCGCCAGCGGGTGATGGTGAGGCCCGTCTCCTCCTGCACCTCGCGCAGCATGCACTCGTCGGGGCTCTCGTCGGCCTCGCATTTGCCGCCCACGCCTATCCACTTGCCGTGGCTGGCGTCATGGGCTTTCTTCACGCGGTGCAGCATCAGGTAGCTGTCGCCGTCGTCGATATAGCAGAGGGTGGTCTGTTTCATTATTTTCTAGATTAGCCAGATTAACTAGTTGAACTAGTTCAACTAGAATATCTAGCAAAAAAGGCCGCACAAGTGCGGCCTTTAAATCAATGAGACTAGGCTTAATCCTCGGCGTTGATGATGGCTTTGTGCACTGCATTCCAGCCGGCGGCGGTGATACCCCAGTTGTTGGTGGAGTTCTTGTTGCCGTTGATACGGACCTTTCTTCTCTTCACTTTTTTGTTAGCATTGATACCCATATTGTATACTTTTTGTTTGTTTATATCCTTGACAATCAAATAATAATTGCGTTCCCTCGCAATCAGAAAGTCCTGCAAAGATACAATCTTTTTTCAAACTGGGCAAATATTTTTTCATAAAGTCCAAAAAGTCCATAAGGGTTAAACTCATTTGGCTGTTTTTTTCAGCAGGTATACTGTGCCGTCGGTCAGCAGGGTGTGGTATGCCGCCGTGTCGGCAATCATCGAGGCGGCGGTCTCGCGTTCGCCTTCGTAGTAGCACCAGTGGTCTTTGAGCACGAGCCAGTATTCTGTGTCGTGTGCCAGCCCCATGGGGAAGATGTAGGCACTGTCGCGGGCGGCGAGGTGTGGCGTGAACGGCGTCACGGCACACACCGAGGCGTCGTCGGGTATCATCGACAGGGCCTGGCGTACTGTGGCGACGTCGAAGTCGCCTTGGCGGTAGTGGCCGCCTTCCAATATGTTGACGTTGGCCTTGCGTATGGGAGTCAGCGGCTTGCCGATGGTGTATAATGTTGTCGTCAGGGCGAGGATGGTGGCCGCTGCCATTATGCCTGTGCGTAGGTTGCGTGACTGGAGCTGCGGACGGGCGAGGACCGCCACTGCGGCGCAGCAGCCCACCATGCAGACCTCGATGTTGTAGTGGTAGGCTATGCCCCAGAAGCTGGTGACGTCCGACGACAGCATCTTCATGGCCACGGGTGGCACGAGCATCAGCAGGTAGTTGGGTCTGGCCAGGCAGAACAGCACGCCTGACGTGAGGGCGCAGACGAAGAACTCCATCTTCAGTCTGCCGCTGTCGGCTGCGGGTGTGAAGTCGGTGAACATGTCGCGAAGCACCTCGACGGGGTGTGTCGCCATCCATCGAGCCACCTCGCCTGTCGTCGCCCCCATCCAGCTGTAGCGCCAGAAGCCGGTGCTGGCACGGTCGCCGAGTGCCGGCATCACGACCTGTGTTGCCGCTATGAAGTAGGCCGCCGTCGCCGCCGTCGCCGCGACAAGCCAGCGCCGCACACGGCGCTCACGCCGGTAGTCCCACAGAAGCGCCACCAGCACGAAGCATAGCCATAGGGCCACGGTCTCTTTCGATACCGCCATCAGCACCAGCACCGCTGTGGCCGCCCCCAGGCGCCTGCGGCGCAGGAAGAGCAGCAGCCACGGCAGTTGGCATGCCGCAACCACGTTGCTGTGGTAGTCGTAGCCCAGTGCGTGCCACACGCCGAACTGGCACAGCATCATCAGCATGGCCAGGATGGAGGTCCGCTCTGACGAGGTGACGTCGCGCGTCAGCAGGTAGAGTCCGGACGCGCCGGACAGGACAGCCAGCAGCTGCACCACGAGCAGCAGCCAGTCGGCGCGCACTATCCACGTCAGCGGCCCCAGCAGCGCCAGCAGCAGGTCGAAGTGGTCGGCCAGCTGGCTGTAGGGCTCCCATTGGTAGAAGGTGCCGTCGTTGACGCGCAGGTGGCCAAAGTCGTAGGCCGTCTGCGCATAGATGCCCAGGTCCAGGCCGTAGGTGCGGAAAAGCAGGTGATTGCCAATGCTTTCCACGGTCATTGCAGCGCCGGATAGCGTCAGCAGCATCACCACTACGGGTGTCTTGTATTTTGCAAGAAAACATCTCATTTCGCGCTGCAAAAGTACAAGAATTTATTGATATGGCAAAAAAATATTGTCGTTTTTTGGAGCTAAAAATCATAATGTTACTATGTGACGGCAAAAAAATATTTTGCTGTATGGAAAAATGTTTGTACTTTTGCAACCTGAAACAATGACAAGGTAAGGTCGTTTGGCCGAGGGGCTAGGCACAGGTCTGCAAAACCTGCTACTCCGGTTCAAATCCGGAAGCGACCTCCAAACATCAGGGAATCAGATATGGTTCCCTTTTTTTTACTGTTGGCAACTTCTAAATAATTCCACGTGCCCTCCCTCGCGTCCCCGCTGTCCAGTCGTTACATTAACCGCCTTAATAATAAAAATTATGTACAAGAAAATCGTTATCGCTGCCGTAGCGGCTGCCATGTCGCTGGGGCTCATGGCCCAAAACATCCAGGAGACCGTGGTCACTGTTGCCGGTCTCACGTCGCCTGCTTTCACTATGAGTTTCGAAAAGACCGACGTCAAGACGGTGCAAGAGGCTGTCAAGTTGCGTTTTGCCGACGCCAAGTTGAAGACCAAGACCGTCGAGGGCTTCTATGCTGTCCCCGACCAGCTGGTCTCCGAGATTGCCAGTGCCCCTGTCTCTATCTACACCAAGGTGAGCGAACAGGGCAAGAAGAAGGACAAGATGGTCGTGCTCACCGTGTGTGTTACCACCACCGACCTCACCATCGACCAGAATGTGCTGAAGGATAACGTCCGTGCCTATATGGCAGGCTTCCCGCCCTATATCGAGCGTTATGAGAACCTGAAAATCATGAATCTCGAGCAGGAGAACCTCAAGAAGGCCGAGAAGGCCGCCGCCGCTGCCGCGTCGGATGTGGCTGCTCTGGACAAGAGCATCGCCGCGTCGCAGAAAAAGATTGCCGACAAGCAGGCCGAGATCAAGAAGCTTGGCGAGAAGATAAAGCAGTGCGAGAGCGACATCAAGGATCTCGAGAAGAGCATCGAGAAGGACAAGTCGAAGAAGGCCGAAGCCGAGAAGAAGGCTGCCGCCGCCAACGAGAAAGTCGACGCCGTCCGTGGCGAGGTGGAGCGTTACCGCAACGCCGCCGAGACGAGCGAGAGATAGAAACACCTGCCACATCAGTCACCAACAGCCTCACCCCCAACACAGATGCCCGACTTCACTCATCTCCATGTGCATTCGCACTACTCCATGCTTGACGGCATGTCGAAAATTCCCGACCTCGTCAGAAAGGCCAAACGCTGTGGCATGTATGCCATGGCCCTCACCGATCATGGCAACATGTTCGGCATCAAGGATTTCCTCGACACCGTGGCCAAGGAGAACGGCAAGGTGAAAGAGCGTATCAAGGCGTTGGAAGCGCAAATCAAGGAGGTCGAGCCACTCTACGGGCTGGCCGAGCTGCCCGAGGGCACGCCCAGCCTCACGGCGCTGAAGGAGGAGCTGGACAGCCTCAGGCGGCAGATATTCAAGCCCATCGTCGGCATCGAGGCCTACTGTGCGCGTCGCACCCTCCACGACAAGGACAAGAACATCAAAACCGTCAACCCCGAGAACGGACGTGAGCGGATACTCGACCGTTCGGGCAACCACCTGATACTGCTGGCCAAGAACCTGCAGGGCTACCACTCGCTGTGCAAGCTGTCGTCCATAGCCTACACCGAGGGCTTCTACGACCGTCCGCGTATCGACCACGACGTGCTGGAGCAGTACAAGGAGGGCCTCATCGTCTGCTCGGCCTGTCTGGCCGGCGAGGTGCCGCAGCACATACTGGCCGGCGACATCGAGGCTGCCGAACGGTCGATACTGTGGTTCAAGGAGCGTTTTGGCGACGACTATTACATCGAGCTGATGCGCCACCGCACCGACAAGCCTGGCGGCAACACCGCCACGTTTGCGCAGCAGGAGCGTGTCAACCCGGTGCTGGTGCAGCTGGCCCGCAAACATGGTGTCAAGATAATAGCCACCAACGACGTGCATTTCGTCGAGGAGGAGCACGGCGACGCCCACGACCACCTCATCTGTCTGGCCACAGGCAAGGACTTCGCCGACCCGTCGCGCATGCACTACACCAAGCAGGAGTGGCTCAAGAGTCCCGACGAGATGGCCGCCATCTTCCCCGACTTGCCCGAGGCGCTGGCCAACACTATGGAGGTGGCCGCCAAGGTGGAGGTCTACAGTATCGACAGCGACCCCCTGATGCCGGTGTTCCCGATACCCGAGGAGTTCGGCCGCGAGGAGGACTGGCGTGCCCGCATCACCGAGGAGGAGCTGTTCGACGAGTTCACCCGCAACGAGCATGGCGAGGTGGTGCTCGGCCGCGAGGCTGCCGAGAAGAAAATCAAGAAGCTGGGCGGCTACGACAAGCTATACCGCATCAAGTTCGAGGCCGACTATCTGGAACACCTGGTGTGGGAAGGCGCGAGGCGCCGCTATTTGCCGGACGTGCCGGACGTGTCGGACATCAAGGCCGCTCTCAGCGAAGAGGTGCGCGAACGCATCGTCTTCGAGCTGCACACCATCAAGACGATGGGCTTCCCCGGCTACTTCCTCATCGTGAGCGACTATATACGCGCTGCCCGCGAGGAGCTGGGCGTCAGCGTGGGTCCGGGCCGCGGCTCGGCGGCCGGCTCGGTGGTGGCCTATTGCCTGTGGATCACCGACCTCGACCCGCTGCGCTACGACTTGCTGTTCGAGCGTTTCCTCAACCCCGACCGCATCTCGCTGCCCGATATCGATGTCGACTTCGACGACGCCGGCCGCGGCCGCGTGCTGGAATGGGTGACGCAGAAGTACGGCAAGGAGCGTGTGGCGCATATCATCACCTACGGCACCATGGCCACCAAGAGCTCCATAGCCGACGTGGGTCGCGTGGAGAAGATAGACCTGAAGACCGTCAACGAGATAAAAGGCTACATCCCCGACCGCGGCTTCCCCGACAACGTCAAGGACGAGGACGGCAAGACGCCCAAGGTCAACCTGCACAACTGCTACAAGTATGTGCCCGAGCTGAAGGCCATCATGCAGGGCAACGACGAGCACCTGAAGCAGGTGCTGACCTATGCCGAGGAGCTGGAGGACACCAACCGCCAGATCGGCATACACGCCTGCGGCGTCATCATAGGCTCGCAGGACATCACCAACGTGGCACCTGTGTGCGTCATCAACGACAAAGAGAGCGGCGAGGACGTGCTGGTCACCCAGTACGACGGCCATGTGGTCGAGAATGTGGGCCTCATCAAGATGGACTTCCTCGGCCTCAAGAACCTCACCATCATCAAGAACTGTGTCAAGATGGTGAAGAAGACCCACGGCATCGACGTCGACGTCGACCATCTGCCGCTCGACGACGAGCTCACCTACAAGCTGTTCTGCGAAGGCAACACCGTGGGTGTGTTCCAGTTCGAGTCGTCGGGCATGCAGAAGTATCTGCGCGAGCTGCAGCCCCATGTCATCGACGACCTCATAGCCATGAACGCCCTCTACCGTCCGGGGCCTATGGACAACATACCCGAGTTTATCGACCGTAAGCAGGGGCGTAAGCCTATCGAGTACGACATACCCGTGATGGAGAAGTACCTGAAGGACACCTACGGCATCACTGTCTATCAGGAGCAGGTCATGCTCCTCTCGCGCCTGCTGGCAGGCTTCACTCGCGGCCAGAGCGACACATTGCGCAAGGCGATGGGAAAGAAGCAGATAGAGAAGATGAACGAGTTGGAGGTGCTCTTCTACGAGGGTGGCGAGAAGAACGGTCACCCCAAGGAGGTGCTGTCGAAGATATGGGAAGAGTGGAAGAAGTTCGCCTCCTACGCCTTCAACAAGAGCCATGCAGCCTGCTATTCGTGGGTGGCCTACCAGACGGCCTACCTCAAGGCACACTATCCGGCCGAGTATATGGCGGCTGTCATGACATCGGCACAGACCGACATCAGCCGTGTGCGCGAGCTGATGGACGACTGCCGCAAACAGGGTGTCGAGGTCGCCGCGCCGTCGGTCAACCATTCCGACATGGATTTCGCCGTCGACAGCGACGGCCGCATACGCTTCGGCCTGTGCGCCATCAGCGGCATGGGCGAGGCCGCCTCGGCGGTCATGATCGCCGAGCGCGAGAAGAACGGCCCCTATACCGACATCTTCGACTTCCTCAAGCGCGTCGACCTGCATTCCGTCAACCGCAAGAACATCGAGGCGCTTGTCAAGGCAGGCGCCTTCGACGGCGTGGGCGCCATGCACCGCGCACAGTACCTGTACAAGGCCAACGACCTTGAGTCCACGCCGACCTACCTCGAGACACTAGTGCGCTGGGCCATACGCCGGCAGGAGAGCATCAACGCTGCGCAGATGAGCATCTTCGACATGGATGCCTCGCTCTCCGAAGAGGAGCATCCGCCCGTGCCGCAGGTAGAGCCCTGGAACAGCATCCAGCAGTGCCAGTACGAGAAGGAGGTCATCTCGACCTACCTCTCCGGCCATCCCCTCGACGACTATAAGTACGAGATAAAGTACGTTGTCAACACCAACGTGGCGTCGCTCAACAACCTCGAACAGCTGTCGGGACACGAAGTGCGCTTTGCCGGCCTGGTGTCCGACGTCAAGGACCTCGTCAACAAGAAAGGCGAGCCGTTCGGCAGCATGGTCATCGACGACTATTCGGGCAGCTACAAGCTGCAGCTTTTCGGCGACGAATACAGCCTGTTTAGAGGCTTCTTCAAGGAGAACACCTTCGTCTACGTCAAGGCTACGGTATTCACGCGCGAATATAAGGACAAGAACGGCGCCGACCGCAAATACACAAGGATGCGCATCGGCTATATGGCTAACCTCGCCGGCGTGCTCGACCGCTACTCCACCAAGCTGTGCTTCAACATCAACCTGCGCGATGTCGACGAGGCCTTCTGCCGCAACATCGAGAAGCTTGCCCGTAAGCACAGCGGCAAAGTGCCGTTGCAGGCTCTCGTCGTCGTCCCCGACAAAGAACTCACACTCACCTTCAACGCACCCAACCTGCATGTCAACGTGCACGACATGATTCCCGAGCTTGAGAAGCTCGACGGTGTCTACAACGTGAGGCCTTCGATACTCATCTCTTGACGCTATGGCCGTGCCGCTCTACACCCCTGTTACTGTCTCCGCAATGCCGTTCAGGCTCGACATGGACTGCGGCGTGGTGTCGCTGGGCTCTTGCTTTGCCGACGAGGTCGGACGGCGTATGCAGCAGGGAGGCTTCGCCGTCGAGCTCAATCCGTTCGGCACCGTCTACAACCCGGCATCCGTGGCGGCGTCTGTCGACCGTCTTTGCGCCGACAGCGAGATAACCGCCGCCGACCTGGTGCAGCACGAAGGCCTCTGGCACTCGTGGCACCACCACGGCTCTTTCTCACGTCCTACTGCAACGGAGACGCTCGAGCTGTGCAACAGCCGCCTCCACATAGCCCACCGTGCACTGCGCAAGGCACGTCTGCTGATGGTCACCTTCGGCACGGCATGGGTGTTCGAATATGTCGGACGACAGGCTCATGCGCCGTCCATCGTCGCCAACTGCCACAAGCTGCCGGCATCGGTGTTCTCGCGCCGTATGATGACGGTCGACGAGATTGTCGCCCTGTGGCAGCCACTGCTGCAACGTCTTGCAGGCCTCAATGCGGGCCTGCACATCGTATTCTCCGTCAGCCCTATACGCCACATGGCCGATGGTGCGCACGGCAACCAGCTCAGCAAGAGCACACTGCTGCTGTCTGTCGAACGTCTTGCCTGTCAGCAGCACCCTCTGCCGGTGTCCTATTTCCCAGCCTACGAGATAGTCCTCGACGAGTTGCGCGACTATCGCTTCTACGGTCCCGACATGGTGCACCCCTCGCCGTTGGCGGCAGACATTGTCTACGACCGTTTCCAGCAGGCCTGCATGACGCCTGCCACCATACAGCAGGCTCACAACAACGCCAAACAACACAGGCGCGAACAGCATATCCCGATGTGGTGCGCAGGCTAGAAGCCTGCGCACCAGACCGCAGGCTGGAAGCCTGCGCATCAGAGTAAAAAAGTCGCTTGGTACGCAATATATTGTGCCTTGTGGCGTTTATTGTCGAAAACAGTCCGACTATCATGAAAAAGAACATAGCCCTTGTCATGGGTGGCTACAGCGGCGAGCACGACATCAGCATCGCCAGCGGCAACCAGGTGTATGGTCAGCTTGACCGTGCAAAATACAATGTTTACAGGGTTGTCGTCGACCGCGACGTGTGGTACTGGCTCGACGACGACGGCACCCATCGTCCTGTCGACCGAGGCAACTTCACCGTCTGTGACGACGATGCGACGGTGCACTTCGACCTGGCTTTCATCATCGTGCATGGCAATCCGGGCGAGAACGGCGTGCTGCAGGGCTATTTCGACATGCTCGGCATACGCTATACGACCTGCGGCTTCTACACCTCGGCGCTCACCTTCCAGAAGGGCTACTGCAACCCTGTGGTGAAAAGCTTCGGCATCGTCAATGTCGCCGACTCCCAGCTGCTCTACAGCGAGCCTGCCGACAGCTCGTTCTTCGAGCTCGACTATCCGGTGTTTGTCAAGCCGGCAGCCGGCGGCAGCAGCGTCGCCACCACCAAGGTGAAACGTGCCGAAGAGCTGCTGCCGGCCATACGCGAGGCCTTCACCGAGGACCACGCCGTGCTGGTGGAACGCTGCATCGTGGGTCGCGAGTTCGACTGCGGTGTCTTCCGCAAGGCCGACGGCGAGAAGCTGGTGTTCCCCATCACCGAGATCATCCCCAAGGGCGGACACGAGTTCTTCGACTATGCCGCCAAGTACGACGGCTTCAGCAACGAGGTGACGCCCGCCGATGTCGACCCTGCCGTCGCCGGACACATACAGCAGGTGTCCAGCCGGCTCTACGACATGCTCGGCTGCAAAGGCATAGTGCGCTTCGACTATATCCACGAGACAGCCTCCGGCGAGCTCTACTTCCTCGAAGTCAACACCATACCCGGACAGAGTGCCGAGAGCATAGTGCCCAAGCAGGCCCGTGCAATGGGCATCACCCCCGCCGAGCTCTACGAGATGAGCATACAGGCGGCCTTGGACTAGGGACAGGTCATTGCTGTTTGGGAGTGGAATTATGCCGCTTTAGCCATATTGTGTAAAAATATTTTTCGGAATATCGAAAAAAATGTATATCTTTGCACTCGGATTTTTCTCGCAAAAACGTAGTTAACCAACATATAAAAAATCAAACATTATGACAGCATTATTGATTGCATTGCAGGCAGTTGCCAACATGTCGTGGGCTTATCTCGGTGCCGCAGTAGGCGCCGGTCTGGCCACAGTGGGTGCCGGTATCGGCATCGGTAAAATCGGTCAGGGTGCCATGGAAGGCATGGCTCGCCAACCCGAATACGGTGGCGACATCCGCACCTCGATGATTATCGCCGCCGCCCTCGTCGAGGGCGTCGCCCTGTTGAGCGTCGTGCTTTGCCTGCTGGTCGTCTTCACCAAGTAGTGACGACCCTCACAACAACAGCGGGGTCGGCGATTGGCCGACCCCTTTACAAAACAGCAACAACATGAACAACCCATTGATAAACCCCGGTCTGGGTACTCCATTCTGGATGCTCGTTTCGTTCGGCATCCTGGCTTTCATACTTATCAAGTTCGGTTGGCCCGTCATCCTCAAGTCGCTCCACAAGCGCGAGGAGGCCATCACACGTTCGCTCAACGAGGCCGCCGTGGCCCGCGAGGAGATGAAGTCGCTGGTGGCCCACAACGAAGAGCTGCTCCGCCAAGCCAAGCTCGAGCGCGACGAGATGCTGCGCAATGCGCGTGTGGCCAGTGACGAGATTATCGAGAAAGCCCGCGCCAAAGCCACCGAGGAGGCCGACCGCATCGTCGACACGGCCCGCGAGAACATACAGTACGAGAAGCTCAAGGCTATGCACGAGCTGAAGAACCAGATTGCCAACCTCAGCATCGAGATCGCCGAGAAGCTTATCCGTGCCGAGCTGTCCGACAAGCCCAAGGCCGACACGCTCATCCAGAAGGAACTTGAACTGATGAACCTCAACTAGACGGCGATGAACAACTATCGTATCAACAACAACTACGCCAAGGCGCTGCTGATGCTCGCTGCCGATGCGGGCGACATCGACCGTGTGGCCGACGACATGCGGCTCGTGGGTGGCGTGGCCGCCGAAAACCGCGAGCTGGCTGCGGTGTTTGCCAACCCCGTGGTGCGGCCCGACAAGAAGGCCGCCGTCCTGCGCGGCCTCTTCGCCGACCATGTCAGCGAGGTTACTATGGCGTTCCTGGTGTTCGTCGTCCGCAAGAACCGCACAGCCAGCCTGCGTGGCATCAGCGAGGCTTACCTCGACCAGTGGCGCACGGAGCGCGGCATAGTGCTCGGCGACTTGGTGACGCACCAGCCCATCGACGACACCGCCCGCCAGATGGTCACGCGCCTCGTGGGCGACTATACCGGCCGCACCGTCGAGCTGCACGACCATACCGACAGCCACATGTTGGGAGGCTTCAAGCTGGAGTTCGACCATAACATGTACGACGCACGCATACGTACCAAGATACGCAAGCTCCGCCTCGAGTTTGCCCGCAACGATTACGAAAGCAAATTATAACATAATATGTCAGAGATAAAGCCTGCCGAAGTATCGGCAATACTGAAGAAACAGCTGGCCGATGTCGACCTCGAGATTGAGCTCGAGGAGGTCGGCACCGTCCTTACCGTCGGCGACGGCATAGCCCGTGTCTACGGCCTCAACAACGCCCAGAGCGGCGAGCTTGTTGAGTTCGACAACGGCGACCAGGGTATCGTACAGAACCTCGAGGAGGACAATGTCGGCGTCGTCATGCTCGGCGAAGTCAGCGACGTCAACGAGGGCGACACCGTCAAGCGTACGCGTCGCATCGCCTCGCTGCGTGTCGGCGAGGGCATGCTCGGCCGCGTCATCAACACCATCGGTCAACCTATCGACGGACGTGGCCCTATCGAGGGCGACCTGTATGAGATGCCCATCGAGCGCAAGGCTCCCGGCGTCATCTTCCGTCAGCCCGTCGAGCAGCCGTTGCAGACCGGCATCAAGGCCATCGACTCGATGATACCCATCGGCCGTGGCCAGCGCGAGCTGATCATCGGCGACCGCCAGACCGGCAAGACGGCTATCGCCATCGACACCATCATCAACCAGAAGAACAACTACGATGCCGGCGACCCTGTCTATTGCATCTATGTGGCCTGTGGCCAGAAGGGCTCTACGGTGGCCAACCTGGTGAAGAACCTCGAAGAGAAAGGCGCCATGGACTACACCATCGTCGTCGCCGCCACGGCGTCCGACCCTGCGGCCATGCAGTTCTATGCGCCGTTCGCAGGTGCCGCCATCGGCGAATATTTCCGCGACACGGGACGCAATGCGCTGGTCATCTACGACGACCTCTCGAAGCAGGCTGTCGCCTACCGCGAGGTCTCGCTGCTGCTCCGTCGTCCGCCGGGACGCGAAGCCTACCCCGGCGACGTGTTCTACCTGCACAGCCGTCTGCTCGAACGTGCAGCCCGCATCATTCAGAGCGACGAGATAGCGTCGCACATGAACGACCTGCCGGTCTCGCTCAAGGACAAGGTGCGTGGCGGCGGCTCGCTCACGGCACTGCCTATCATCGAGACGCAGGCTGGCGACGTGTCGGCCTATATCCCCACCAACGTCATCTCCATCACCGACGGGCAGATATTCCTCGAGACCAACCTGTTCAACTCGGGTGTGCGTCCCGCCATCAACGTCGGTATCTCGGTGTCGCGTGTCGGTGGCAAGGCCCAGATCAAGAGCATGAAGAAGATTGCCGGTACGCTGAAGATGGACCAGGCCCAGTATCGCGAGCTGGAGGCCTTCTCGAAGTTCGGCTCCGACCTCGACGCCGCCACCAAGGCGGTGCTCGACAAGGGTGCCCGCAACGTCGAGGTGCTCAAGCAGCCGCAGTACAGCCCCATGCCTGTCGAGGAACAGGTGGCCATCATCTTCTGCGGCACCAACGGCCTGTTGCAGCAGGTGGCTGTCGACAAGGTGCGCGACTTCGAGAAGGCGTTCCTCTTCCTGATGCGTCAGCAGCATGCCGACATCCTTGCTAACCTCCGCGCCGGCAAACTCGTCGACAGCGACCTCGCAGCCATGAAGGCACTCGCCTTGGATACAGCAGAGAGATATAAATAGTATTATATATATTGTAAGGTTGACCCTCACTCGCCACTCTGGGATTTCTAAGTTATAACTTCTGATTTCTAAGTGTCCGATTGCGCAGCAGGAGAATAAGGTGAATTGTGTTGCCTGCGCTTTCTCCTTCTGTCACACCTTGGTGATTGGCAGTCAAGCAGTAAAGAATAATAATGGCTAATTTAAAAGAAGTACGCACGCGTATAGCGTCGGTCAGCTCGACGCAGCAGATCACCTCGGCCATGAAGATGGTGTCCGCGGCCAAGTTCCGTCGTGCGCAGAACGCTATCATCGGCATGCGCCCCTATGCTTCGCAGCTGAGCGGGATAATCGCCGACATCGACACCGGCGACGGTGTGCTGACGCCCTACCATGCCGCGCGTCCTGTGCAGACTGTCCTGCTGGTGGTTGTCACCAGCAACAAGGGGCTCTGCGGCGCCTTCAACAGCAATGTGCTGAAGATGGCCGTGCAACGCATCGACCACTGGCGTTCCGAAGGGGCCGCCATACGCCTCATCAGCATCGGCAAGAAGGCCTCGGAGCAGCTGTCGCGACAGAAGGACCTGCAGGTGTCGTCCTACGACGAGCTGCTCGACACGCCGTCGTTCGACGCCATCGCCACCTTGGCCGACACGCTGATGGACGACTTCGTCGACAAGCGTGTCGACTGTGTAGAGTTGATATACAACCAGTTCAAGAACTCGTTGTCGCAGGTGCTGTCGTGCGAACAGTGGCTCCCTATCAAGAACAGCAGTGATGGTGGGGAGACACGGAACAAGACCAACAACGACTATATCTTCGAGCCCTCGAAGGAGGTCATACTTCGCGAGATGATACCCCTGACGTTGCGCAGCAACTTCTACCGCATGGTGCTCGACTCGCTGGCTGCCGAGCATGGTGCCCGCATGACGGCCATGCAGAAGGCTACCGACAACGCCACCGAGCTGCTCAAGGACTTGCGCCTGAGCTACAACAAAGCCCGCCAGGCGGCCATCACCAACGAGATTATCGAGATTGTAAGTGGTTCGGAAGCGTTGAAAGGTTAAAACAGACAACAGAAGGCAGACGTCATGGCATCGTGATGTCTGCTTTCGTTATATCAAGACGTTATGAAGAAGATGATACTGCCTATGCTGCTTGCCGTCGCGCTTGTGGCCTCGGCCAAGCCGGTCGACCCGATGGTGCTGTCGCGCATGGCTGCAAGCCTGTTCCCCGGACACACCGTGACGTGTGCCTCGGCCTACGACGGCATGCTGCTGTTTGTGCCCGACGGGGGGGAGGGCTTCGTGCTGCTTGCCTCCGACGACTGTGTGCGTCCCGTGCTGGCTTTCTCGCACACTGGCGTGTTCCCAGCCGACGGCATGCCGGCACATGTGGCGCAGTGGCTCAACGGATACTTGCGCGAGATAGCCTCGGTCCGGGCATCCGGCATAGGACAGACACCGCAGGTGGCTGCCGAATGGCATAGCTGGCTCGACGCCCCGGGCACCAAGAACGAGGGCGACAGCATAGGCCCGCTGCTCACCACCGCCTGGAACCAGGGCAGGTATTTCAACACCTTCTGCCCCTACGACCAGAACGACTCGATGCGTTGCTACACGGGCTGCACTGCCACGGCTACGGCACAGATAATGAAATACTGGAACCACCCGACGGTAGGGTGGGGGAACCATAGCTACCACCACTCGCTGTATGGCACGCTGTCGGCACAGTTCGACACCACATACTATCGTTGGAGCATGATGCCCGACACCCTCAACTACCTGACCGACCCCGACTCGGCGGCGGCTGTCGCCGAGCTGATGTACCACGTCGGTGTGGCTGTCGAGATGAACTACGGCACCAGCGGCTCGGGCGCTGCCGTCAACTCGTACGGCAGCTCCTCACGTGCCTCGTCCGAGAACGCCCTCAAGACCTATTTCAAGTACAACCCGATGCTCTACGGTGTGTTCAAGTCGTCCTACACCGACAGCGAGTGGGACAGCCTCATGTACAACGAGCTTCTCGCCGGACGTCCCATCCTGTATGCCGGCTACGACAACTCGGCCGGACACGCCTTCGTCCTTGACGGTGTCAGGGAGATGGACGACAGCCTCGCCGTGCATCGTTACTATCATGTCAACTGGGGTTGGGGCGGCGCCTACGACGGCTTCTACACCATTGACTCGCTCTCGCCGGGTGCCGGCGGCATCGGCGGCAACGCCACGTATACCTTCAACCTCAACAATTCGGCTGTCATCGGCATCATGCCCGTCACGGCAGCGTCAGACAGCGTCGTGACCGTCAGCGTCGTCCCCGACAACTACCAGCATGGCGAGGTGACCGGCAGCGGCGAATATGTCTCTTTGCATGACGTCGTCAGCATCTGGGCACATGCCGCCGAAGGCTACCGTTTTGTGCGCTGGAAGAGTGGCTCGATGCAAAACCCGTTGCAGTTTTTGGCGTGTGGCGACCTGACGGATACCGCCATCTTCGAGCCCTTGCGTGGCGACACGCTGGGCTATTGCTTCGACGGTATCGTCACAGCCTGGGCCGACGACTATGGCTCCACCACCCAGTGGGCTATACGTATTCCCGCCTCGATGCGGGGCGCGGGGCGCAACATGAGCGCCGTGCAGCTCTGCCCATACGAGGCTGGCAGCTACACTCTCGGCGTCTACATCGGCGCCACCATGTCCACCGCCAGCCTCGTGCATACACAGGTTGTCGAGGTGGCCTATGGCGATAATCGCAGCTGGCACCACTACCCGCTCTCGCAGCAGGTCTATGTCGCCTCTGGCGAGGTGGTGTGGGTCACCATGACCTACCAAGGCGGCGGCTATCCCGCCTCCTCGTCGCGCTACAGCGGCAACAGCGACGGCTCGTGGTATCACCAGCCCGAAGGGTGGGTGTGCTTCGACGAGCAGGATGTCTTCTACGGCACCTGGATGCTGCGTGCCGTCTTTGAGCCCCGCGAGGTCGTCGTCACCGTCGAACCTGCCGACATCGAGGTGTGCTCCACCTACGGTGAAGGCACCTATATGGGTGGCGACCAGGTGACTGTGGGCGCCGTGCTGCTCAATATGCAATGCACCTTCAGCCACTGGAACAACGGCTCTGTCGACAACCCCTACACCTTCGTCGCCGACGAGGACATAATGCTGGTGGCCCATTGCAACTGCCCCGGTCTGGGCATCGACGACGTCGAGGCCGACGGGCCGACCGTCGACATAGAAGGCCGCACCGTCACCGTCGATGACGAAGCCTCCTTCTACGACATGCTGGGACGCTGTGTGGCACAAGGCCGTGTCGCCACGTTGCCTGCGGCAGGCGTCTACATCGTGAAGACCGCCACGGGGATAAAGAAGGTGCCGATACGGTAAAAGCAGGTCGCCACCGTGCAGACCTTGCAGACCATCAATACTGAAACAATAAATACTTTAGATATGGAACAGACCTCTACAAAACAGAAACTGGCTGTTGTGCCGGTAATCACCATGTTCTTCATGTTCGCCATGATAAGTTTCGTGACCAATATGGCGGCTCCGTTCGGCAATATATGGAAAAACCAGTACGCCTGGGCCGGCATGTGGGGTAATATGATGAACTTCCTGGCCTACCTTATCATGGGTATCCCTGCCGGCAAGATGATGCAGCGCATCGGCTACAAGCGCACGGCCCTCATCGCCCTCGCTGTGGGCTTCGTCGGCATGGTGGTGCAGTATCTCTCCAGCCTTGTGGGTGCCGACGTGGCTACGTTCAGCGTCGGCGGCGACCCTGTGATGCTCAACTTCATCATCTACCTGCTCGGGGCCTTCGTGTGCGGCTTCTGTGTCTGTATGCTCAACACGGTGGTCAACCCGATGCTCAACCTGCTGGGTGGCGGTGGCAACCGTGGCAACCAGCTCATCCAGACCGGCGGCACGCTCAACTCGCTGACGGGCACCCTGACGCCGTTGCTTGTCGGCGCCCTTATCGGCACCGTCACCGACCGTACGGCCATGAGCGACGTGGCACCGCTGCTGTTCATCGCTATGGGCGTCTTCGCCTTGGCGTTCATCATCATCCTCTTCGTGCATATCCCCGAGCCGCGCCGCGACCGCATCATACGCGGCGGACGCGACAAGTACAGCGCCTGGAGCTTCCGTCATCTGGTGCTTGGCGTGGTGGCCATCTTCTTCTATGTGGGCATCGAGGTGGGTATCCCTGCCGAGCTCAACTTCTACCTCACCGACGACCCTCTCTGCGGCGCTGCTATCGGTGGCGCCGTGGCTGCCATCTACTGGCTGCTGATGATGGTGGGACGTGCTGTCAGCGCCTCTATCAGCGGCAAGGTGAGCACCCGTACACAGCTCTCGTTCGTGTCGCTGCTGGCCATAGTGCTCATCGTCGTGGCCATCATCGTGCCCAGCACGGTGCGCGTCTCCATGCCGGGCTACAGCGTGGCCGACGGCTTCCAGATGTTCAAGGTGCCGCTGAGCGCCCTCTTCCTGGTGCTCTGCGGTCTCTGCACCTCGCTGATGTGGGGCGGCATCTTCAACCTCTCGGTCGAGGGTCTCGGCAAGTATACCGAGCAGGCCTCCGGCATCTTCATGATGATGGTCGTCGGTGGCGGCGTCATGCCGCTCATACAGAACGCCCTGGCCAAGTCGGTCGGATACATGGGCTCCTACTGGCTTGTGGCAGCCATGCTGGCCTATATCCTCTTCTACGCCCTTGCCGGCTCGAAGAACGTAAACCGCGACATACCGGTAGAGTGAGGTCGGCCACAATGTAACAGGCAGACCTGCGTACCTGGTATGCAGACTTCCAGCCTGCGGTGGTAGGCGGGTAGTAGCGTGCCTCCGGCACGCCCTGCATACCGCCATGACCATACCCCACACTGCGCCGTGTAGGCTCAGTGTGGGGTTAGTAGGATAATGTGCCGCCGGCACATACGGCGTATACCCCAGTCCACCCCAGCCTGCGGCATGGCACGTTTCCTGCATACGGTGTGGTAGCGTGCCGAAGGCACGCCATCCTATTAACCCCACACTGCAGTGTGGGGTATGGCTGCCTGATGCGGCTGTGCGTCTTGAAAAGACGCTACACCCCTCCGGCTCTCTGCCTCGCCGGGAAGTACCCCACTAGCCAACGGCTAGCAATAAGCAATTCGGGTGACAGACAAAAAAAATTTGTGCGATATCATAATTTTTTCCTACTTTTGCAAATGGAAAACCATAACAAAAGATAATACAGAAAACAACAACGAAAGAATCCAGCAATACAGATTAAGCAGGCTCAACGTTGCATCTGGATTAAAAGGTATTAAAGCTTGCGAATATATTTTCATGTATGAAAATGTTGAATAAGAAAGCAAACAAAATAATTATTATTATTGCGCTAATATCTTATTTTCCGACATCTTATGCCACGGAAAGGATAGACATTCTGTCTCAACAGACAAAATTCGGCACTATCGTTAGAAATGCTGGAAAAGACAACAGTGTTATTTGCGACCAAACGGGAGCCTATACCGGATCGCCATCGTTTATTTATTATAAGATTGGATCATCCACTAACGCAAGTTCATTGCATTTGAGTGGTGTGGACACAATCTTTGACTTCGAGATATTCGATAATGTTGTATATTTCTGTGGGGTCAAAAATAATACAACTGGAGGATATGGTGTGCTAGGCTATTTTTCTCTCACAGGATTTCCTTACACTACGGTAAAATATCTTAATGTACCTTTATTTCGTCGTTTAAAGCGTATTGAGGTTGGCAATATGGCGGGCTCAACACATATGGTTGCTGTCGGTGACGGAATACAAGATTATGCAGTATTGGTTGACGCTGTCGATAATGGAGGAACATGGACTCTGAATTTTCTGAATTCAGAGGATAATGATTATAAGTTTGTCGATCTCGCAATCACTGAATCCTATGTTGTTGTTATATCGTATGTTTTCGAAAATATTACTTACAGTGCAAGGGCTATCAACTTTGCAAAACCCACAATTCCAGGCGGGACACTCTCACCTATTTCGGTACAATGGGTTGAGGTATGCTCCCAGGCAAGTCCATACATGAGGATAGAAGCCTGTGAAAAAGACACATATGTTGTTGTTGTAGCAAATGGAGTGAATCTTATAGGCACAAGCGGTTTTACTATAGCAGCGTACAACTATGTTGGTCATATCTCAACAAATTTTTTGTCTGAACCTTATGACAGGGTATATCTGAATGATATAGTCTACGATAAAACAAGCAAAATGTTTGAGTTGCTGTTTTATTTCAAGACAGACTCGTCTAAATTCAGTGTAATATACAATCTCATCCCTGCAATGGAATCGGGCAATGTCACTGCCAGTGGACACCTATATAATGATGTAGACATCACCTCGCTTGATCTTTCCGGTAACAACCTCTATCATGTTATTGCCACGGGAATACATACAACATCGCTGAACTACATAGCACATTTTCTATACCACTATGCGCTATGGGACAACTGTATGGAGCAACATTATAATCTTGTTACCAAAATAAGCCCCCCTATTAGACAGGAATTTCTAGACATCGGACTTGTGTCTATAGAACAAGTCCCTAAAGAAATAACGGAATCTGAGAAATCTGTTCCCACTTTAAATCTTTGCATGGAATAAAAACACTATGAAAAAACATCTATTGACGTTTACAATGCTCGTCAGCATAGTATGCATGACAACGGCGCAGGACACTGTTCATACCCTTGGACTGCCGGACCGGTATTTTTCCGACGTGTGGGTTGTGGGTTTTGATAGTAACCGTACAAATACATACAGATGTGACTTTTCCTATTTTGTGGCCAGCTACCACAGTATGACACAAGCCTTCCGCAAATTCAGCAAAGACTCGCTGACAATATATGGCATCGCCGTAAGTTTGGAGGCTGAGAAGGATTTCCATTCTGCATACTACTCCCCAGGAAATTACGAGGATACCTCGTTCACTGATGTGTATGACTATGTCCGCATATATGAGGCCGGAAGCACAGAGCCTGTCCCGTTAAGTGAACAGCTTAAAGTGCACATGCATGTGACCCCAATTACGTACTACATCGATTTCGACATATACAGTGTACATGGAAACACACGCTGGCCGGCATATCCGATGTACGAACGCTACTTCCACGAGCCTGTAACTGTAGTCGACTCGTTTTACGTGGCTCGCGACTGCCATGCATGCCGCTATTCCCCGACACATAGCGGAACAACAATGCAAATAGGGCTTGTCTTTGCAATTCCAGACTTTAATATCAGTGACCAGCCTAAACAATCGACCTGTTTCCGTAGCTACCATCCTAACGGTTATCCCAGTGAATTTGATACGAATAATTATTGTTGGAATTATTCTAATAACATGACTATTTATCCACTCCTATTCCCGATACTCACCCCGCAGCCATCGGCAGGCAGGGACACTGTCAACATAGGAGGCGACACCACCGCTGTCGGCGACACGGTATTCGTGTTCGACACCACGATTTTCAGCGACACCACCATCATCGACGACGACACCATAGTGACCTATGACACCATCATTACCTGTGACACCATCCTCGGCATACAGGACTACGGCCTGCTGGACCGCCTGACGGGCGTCATGCCCAACCCTGCGGCGGAGACGGCGCGAGTGGTCAGCAGCTTCGGCATCAGCCGTGTGGCGGCCTACAGCATGGACGGCAGGCGTGTGGCCGACATCAAGGTGCCCGACAATGCGCTGAGCACCACTCTCGACGTCGGCCGATGGCCCACAGGCACCTACATCCTACGCATCCACACCCCGATGGGCATCGCCAGGAAGAAGCTGTCGGTGTACCGTTGACAAGGGGCTTCCAGCCTGCGGAGGCACGCTACTACCCGGCTTGCAGGATGGTATTGTATGCCGCCCCTCCAGTTCGCGCCTCGGCCAATCAAGCCTGCTTGTTGGCGCTCTGCTTGGCCTGGTTGACTGCGTCGACCAGTTCGCGCCTCGGCCAATCAAGCCTGCTTGTTGGCGCTCTGCTTGGCCTGGTTGACTGCGTCGACCAGTTCGCGCCTCGGCCAATCAAGCCTGCTTGTTGGCGCTCTGCTTGGCCTGGTTGACTGCGTCGACCAGTTCGCGCCTCGGCCAATCAAGCCTGCTTGTTGGCGCTCTGCTTGGCCTGGTTGGCCACGCTGGCCTGCTTGGCGGCAATGACGGCGGGGTCGCCGAGGAACGTGTCGTTGACGAGGTTCATACGGTCGTCGAAGGTGAAGACGTAGGGTACTGCTGTGGGCAGGTTGAACTTGATGATCTCTTCGTTGCTCATGCCTTTCAGCTCTTTGACGATGCCGCGCAGCGAGTTGCCATGGGCCACCACAAGCAGTGTGTTGCGGTTTTCGAAGGCGGGCAGTATGGTGCCACGGTAGTAGGGCATCAGTCGCTCGATGGTGTCTTTCAGGGCCTCGGTCAGCGGAATCATGTTGTCCGGTATCTCGTTGTAGCGCGGGTCCATGCGTGGGCTGCGCTCGTCGTGCAGGTCGAGGGCGGGTGGTTGCACATCGAACGAACGGCGCCAGAGCAGCACCTGCTCGTCGCCGTATCTCTCGGCTGTCTCGGCCTTGTTGAGACCTTGTATGGCACCATAGCTCTTCTCGTTGAGACGCCAGCTCTTCTGCACCGGCAGCCAGTCCATATCCATAGCGTCGAGTATCTCGTTGAGTGTCTTGACGGCACGTTTCAGGTAGCTGGTGAAGCACAGCTCGGGACGGTAGCCCTCGGCCTTGAGCAGCTTGCCGGCCTCGTAGGCCTCCTTGATGCCGGCCTCGGTGAGGTCCACGTCGGTCCAGCCGGTGAAGAGGTTCAGTTTGTTCCACGCACTCTCGCCGTGGCGTACAAGTATCAGTGTCTTCATTTCTTTTTCTTTTTTTTCTCCTTGTTGTTGGGTTTTGTTTTCTCTCCGTTCGGGAAGGGACCCTGCGGGAATCTCTCTTTGTGGGCGAGCCATGCTATGACGAAGCCGCCGATGATGAACGGCAGGCTGAGCCACTGACCCATCAGCAGCGGGCTGCCCTCGACGACACCGTTGGTCTTGACGAACTCGATAAGGAAGCGTGCACCGAACAGTGCGACAAGCCACCAGCCGAAGATGGTGCCGGTGCGGAACTGGCCGTTCTTGTGGATGTAGTACCACAGCGAGACGGCGAATATCAGCAGGTAGCATATGGCCTCGTAGAGCCCTGTGGGGTGCTTGGGCAGCACCTCGTCTTCGCGCTCGAAGATGAAGCCCCACGGCAGTTCGGTGACGCTGCCGTAGATCTCGCTGTTGAACAGGTTGCCGATGCGTACGAAGGCTCCGCCCAGGGCCACCACGATGACTAGCCTGTCGAGTATCCACCAGGGGTTCATGCCGTAGCGGCGCCAGTAGAGCCAGAGGGCCAGCAGTATGCCGAAGGCAGCACCGTGGCTGGCGAGACCCTGGTAGCCGACAAAGCGGCCGTGGGAGAAAGGCCAGAATATCTCAACCCAGTGCCCGGCACTGAAGTAGTAGCTGAAGTCGTAGAACAGGCAATGTCCCAGTCGGGCACCGACGAGGATGGCAAGGAAGATGTAGATCAGCAGACTGTCGAGGTAGCGGGCGTCGACGTTCTCGCGCTTGAACATGCGGCTCACTATCCAATAGCCCAGCGCGAAGGCCAGCAGGAAACACAGCGAGTACCAGCGCAACCCTCCGCTGCCGATATGGATGGCGATGGGGTCGACGTTCCAGTGGATGGCTAACGGTGTCATGAATGCGTTATTGCGTTAGTGTCCAAACCTTAAACTTTGAACCTTGAGCTTTAAACATTTATTTGGCGTAGTTGATGGAGCGTGTCTCGCGTATTACGGTGACCTTGATCTGACCCGGGTAGGTCATCTCGCTCTGTATCTGCTTGGAGAGGTCGTAGCTGAGCTTGTTGGCTTCAAGGTCGCTCACCTTGTCGGCACCGACGATGACGCGCAGCTCGCGGCCGGCCTGTATGGCGTAGGTCTTCACCACGCCCGGGTAGCTCATGGCCATCTGCTCCAGCTTGTTCAGGCGGTTGATGTAGGCCTCGACAACCTCGCGGCGGGCACCGGGACGGGCACCGCTGATGGCGTCGGCCACCTGGATGATGGGCGAGATGAGGTTGGTCATCTCTATCTCGTCGTGGTGGGCTCCGATGGCGTTGCAGATGTCGGGGTGTTCCTTGTACTTCTCGGCCAGCTTCATGCCGAAGATGGCGTGCGGTATCTCCGGGTCGGTCTCAGGCACCTTGCCGATGTCGTGCAGCAGTCCTGCGCGTTTGGCCATCTTGGGGTTGAGCCCCAGCTCGGCAGCCATGGTGGCGGCCAGGTTGGCCACCTCGCGGCTGTGCTGCAGCAGGTTCTGTCCGTAGGACGAGCGGTATTTCATGCGACCTATCATGCGCATCAGCTCGTGGTTCATGTTGGGGATACCCAGGTCGATGCAGGTGCGCTTGCCTACCTCGTTGATCTCCTGCTCTATCTGACGGCGTGTCTTGGCCACCACCTCCTCGATGCGGGCGGGGTGTATGCGGCCGTCGGTGACCAGCTTGTGGAGCGAGAGACGTGCTATCTCGCGGCGCACCGGGTCGAAGCCGCTGATGATGATGGCGTCGGGTGAGTCGTCGATGATGATCTCGACGCCGGTCAGGTTCTCCAAGGTGCGTATGTTGCGGCCTTCGCGACCGATGATGCGGCCCTTGACCTCCTCGTTCTCCAGGTTGAACACGCTGACGGTGTTCTCCACAGCGGCCTCGGTGGCGGTGCGCTGGATGCTCTGGATGACGATTTTCTTGGCTTGCTCGTTGGCGGTGATCTTGGCCTCCTCGACGATGTCCATGATGGTGGTGCTGGCTTCGGCACGTGCCTCGTCGGTCATCGACTCGACGAGCTGGTGCTTGGCCTCGTCGGCTGTCATGCCGGCGATGTGCTCCAGCTTGCTGACGCTCTCGCGGTAGACCTTCTCCACCTCGGCCTGACGCTTGTGGAGGTTCTCTATCTCGCCGTTGAGCTTCTCGCTGACGCCTTTCAGCTCGTTGCTTTTCTTCTGCAACTCTTCAACCTTCTGGTTCAGCGTCTGTTCGCGCTGCTTGAGCTTGTTGTCGGCGTCGCGCATCTTGTTGTTCTGCTCACTGACGCGCTTGTCGTGTTCGCGCTGCAACTGCAGGAACTTCTCCTTGGCCTTGAGTTCGCCTTCTTTCTTGATGATTTCTCCTTTTTCTTCGGCATCCTTCAGCACCTGCTGGCTCTTGCTCAACAGGTTGTTGCGGAGTACCGTGGTGGTGAGCCAGACGCCGATGCCGCCGCCTGCCACCACTCCGAGTATGATCCATAATACTGTCATAGTGTGTGTTGAGTTTTTGTTGCGCTAGGGCGTCGGCTTGTATGCGGAGCCAATGGTAGTAACCGAAAAAACCGCATCCGGTCGTCATAGAGTTGTGGTAAACTCTGGGTCTGTAGGATTTGAGCGCCGGGTGTATCGGCCATACAGCTTACCCACCCCTGAGCTGACTCGGTACGTGAATGGTGTTGAGTTTACAAACTGTTTCGGACCGGATGCAGTATGCCGTCGAGCACGCTGTCTATCGACTGTAGCTTCTGTGCCATGTCGGTGTCTTTGTATTGCAGCGAGTTCTGTATCTTGGTCAGTTGTGTTATCTGTGTCAGTGCCACCATGGCCAGCAGGTCCTGATGGTCGTTGTATGCATACATGTTGCCGTAGCTCTTGGCCTGCGTGTCTATTGCTGTAGCCGCCTTGCGCAACGCCTCCTCGTCCTCCTTGGCCACGTGCAGCTTGTAGGTCCGTCCAAGTATTGTTACCGATGCTGCTACTGTATCCATCACATCTGCTGGTTTTTAATTATCTCAAGACTTCTGTCCAGAGCGCGAATCATCTGGTTTATCTTCAGTTTCAACTCTGTGCTGTTGCCATTCTCCGTTAGCCTGTTCCCTAACTTGATTACTTTGTTCTCTTCTTTAAGGTTGTTTATTAATATTTCTTTGTTTTCCAATGCTTTTTGCAGCTCACGACACTGGTCCTCCTTGTCGCAAAGTGCCGTCCTCAGCCGCGCCACCTCGTCGGCCAACATCCTCACTTTGTGCTCTATACCGGCAACTGTTGTCTCGAAGTCGAACATCTTTCTGCAGTCTCGTTCACATTATAAAAAGCGCTGCAAAGATACAACTTTTCTTCGATATGGCAAAATTTTATTTTCTCGGCTTGCTATCGTCGAGTATATCTGTCGGCAGGCTTGTCTGGCGTCTCGTCGTCAAGGGGGTCAGGGCTGCTGACTGATGCGCAGCACCCAGGCGTGGTCGAGGGTGTTGAGCTCCTTGTGGTCGAGGGCGGAGAGGTCGAGGGTGAGGGTGCCGTCCGTCCGTTGCTTCCAGCGGACGGTGCCGGTGGTGCCGAGGAGGGTGATGGCGGTGCCTTTCTTGAGGCGCGGCATGCCAGAGATGGCAAGCGTGCTTCCGGGACGTTCGAACTCGATGACGTAGAGGGTGTCGCCCTTCTGCGTGAAGCAGCGGAGGGTGCGCTGCCAAGTGGCGGCGCCGTGCCAGTCGGCATAGACGGGAGTGAAGGTGCGTCCGCCGTCGCGGCTCCAATCGACGTGTACGGTGGCCTCGAGGTCTTTCTCGCGATAGCGCACGTTGAGGGACAGCACGCTGTTGCCGTCGAGGTGCACGGTGGCCTGGTTGTTGTTCTCGGCCCAGGCATGGTTGTAGTGAAGGGTGTCGCTTCCCCATGTCAGCCACACTTCGTCGTCGCCCTCGATGCGGATGATGTAGTCGCCTGCTTCTGGCGGCGTGGGGCCGGTGAGGCCTTCCCATTGTATCTCGAAGTTGTCCACTGGCATCGCCTTCAGCGGGGCGTTGCGCACCCAGTCGAAGTCGATGGTGGTGCTGGCGGGCAGCTCGGCGGTGGTGCGGCTGCGTTGGCAGGGGCTGACGACCCCTCCGGGTGTGGAGTAGGGGCGGCTGCCGTAGATGGCTTCGCCGTTGACTTCGAGCCACTTGCCCAGCGTCTGCAGGCGTTCCTGCTGTATGAGGGGTATGTGGCCGTCGGCAGCGGGACCGACGTTGAGCGTCAGGCCTCCGCCTGCGGCCACCAGCTCGCAGAAGTGCTGTATGAGCTGGGTGGCGGTGAGGTAGCCTGCGAGGTCTTCGTTGCGGTTCAGCCCGAAGCTGCGGCCTATGCCGCGGCATTCGGCCCAGGGACGGTCGGTGACGCCGATGCCGTCGCTGTACTCCGGCGTGCGGAAGCCATGCTGTGTGCCGTGGCCCCAGCGGTCGTTGACGATGGCGTCGGGACCCACAAGGTTGTAGTACCAGGCTATCAGCTCGGCAGAGTGCAGCTGCCCGGCGGTGAAGTCCCAGTCGCCGTCGGCGAAGATGGCGTCGGGGCGATAGCGGGAGACCAAGGCTTTGAACTGGGGCACCATATACTGCTCCACATAGGTGCCGATGGCGCTGTCGGGGTCGACGGTCCAGCGGTGCAGGGGGTTGCTCCATTCGGGCAGGGAGTAGTAGAAACCCATGCGGAGACCCTCGCGACGCACGGCAGCGGTCAGCTCCTCCACTATGTCGCGCCGCGGACCGCTCATGGTGCTGTTCCACTGCGGCTGGTAGGGGTCGTCCCAGAGGCTGTAGCCGTCGTGGTGCTTGGTGACGAGCATCACATACTGCGCCCCTGCCTCGCGGAACATGCGCGCCCACTCGTCGGGCTGCCACAGCTCGGCGTGCCAGTGGCGCGTCAGCTGGCCGTACATCTCGCGTACCGGCAGCGTGGTGTCGGCATAATAGCTCATGGCGCGCATACGCCCAGAGTCCTTGGACATAAGACCCTTGTAGAGCCACTCGCCGTAGCCCTCCTTGCCGGCGTAGGCGGGCACCGAGTAGAGACCCCAGTGGATGAAGATGCCCAGCTTGGCGTCGGAGAACCACTGCGGGTAGCCTCGCCGGTCGAGGCTCTCCCATGTGGGCTCGACAGTCTGCGCATGCAACGCCAGCGGCAGCAGCACTAGGGCAATTGAAAGTATGCGTTTCACGGTTCAACAACGATAAGTCTGTCAGGAGCGATAGGTGTAACCTCGGGGGCGGGGAGGCCGCTGCCGAGGCGCTGCGGACTGCGCAGGATGCGCACCTCGTCGTAGATGCCGCTGGCGATGAAGGCGTCAAGCACCTGGCGGCCGCCTTCGACGATGACGCTCTGCAGCTTGGCTTCGTAGAGCGCGTGTAGTGTCTCTTCGACGGTCTGGGTGTGCAGGTGCAGCCAGTGCTGTGGCACATCGGAGAGGCGTCCGCGTCGGTCGAGCACCACGGGCTGCGGCTGCGAGCCGAGGTAGTGGCGTGCCGTGAGCGAGGGACGGTCGCGGAGGTATGTCTCACTGCCGACGAGGATAGCGGCCTCCTCGGTGCGCCAACGGTGGTTCAGGCGGTTCTGTCGCTGCGTGCTGAGCCAGTAGGGCCGCACCCCCTGCCCCTCTCCTGGGAGGAGAGGGGAGTGGTTTGCAGGCTGTATGAGGCTTGGCGCCATGAAGCCGTCGCTGCTTTCGGCCCACTTCAGGATGACGTAGGGGCGCCGCTGCTCCATGTAGGTGAAGAAGCGGCGGTTCAGCACGCGCCCTTCTTCCTCCAGCACATGCCTCGTCACCTCTATGCCGGCGGCCTCCAGCTTGCGGAAGCCGCCACCGGCCACGAGGGGGTTGGGGTCGTCGTTGCAGCAGACCACACGCCGGATGCCCTTTTCGACGATAAGGTCGGCGCAGGGAGGCGTCTTGCCGTAGTGCGAGCAGGGCTCAAGGTTCACGTACATCGTGGCACCGCGGAAGTCGCCCTGCCGAAGCAAGGCGTTGCGCTCCGCGTGGTTATGGCCGTACTCCTGGTGGTAGCCCTCGCTGATGATGCGTCCGTCTTCTCCAACCACGACGCAGCCAACCAATGGGTTGGGTCTCACTCTTCCCAATCCGTTGGCAGCCAGCCGCAGGCAGCGCCGCATATACATTTGGTCTATCTCCTGTTGGGTCATTTCTTTTCTATCTGTTCGATGCCCAGCTCGGGGTCCTGCATCTGGTCAAGCCGTTCAGCCGCCACCTGCGCCATCCACTGCTTGAAGGGCTCCGCCTTGGGCGAAGGGATGGACTGTATGAGGCGGAAGAGTTGCTCGGTATCAGCGACGTCGGTCATTCGCATCTTGCCGTCGGGAGCCGTCATTTTCAAACCGTGACAATTTGTCACGGTTTCATTTCCTTCTGCTTTCAGGCGTTGCTTCAGTTTGCGCCAATAAGCGGTTGGGGCTACGCTGTCTGTCAGTACCGCCACGGTGTCCACGATGGAGAAGTACCATTTCTCCTGCTCGTCGTCCCACACGGTGCGCACCTTCTTCTCCTCAAAGAGTTGTATCGCTTGCTTCTTCGTCATGCCGAATGTTTTTTCCGACTGCAAAGATACGACAAAACAGCCACATGGCAAAATATTATTTTGTCATGTCGCAGAAAGTGCGTATCTTTGCACCTGTGTAGTCGTGCCGAGGGCACGCTACTATTCTTTAGACAATCAGAACTCGGCAGTCTTCAAGGTGTCAGCTGATATATCCCGCCATGCGGCAAGACTGATGGAATTGTAGCAGAGCGGAGATAAACTCGTTGGCGTTGAGAAAGTAGCTCGGGTAGGCTTCGCGCAACTCGTTCATGTCGGACACCGAGACCAGCACCACGGCTCCCGATTTGTCGGTGATGCCGCTTTCCACTTTTGAATACAACTCGTTGGCAGTTTCAATCTCGTTTGCTTTGAAGTGACGCAGGCGTGATATATGGTTCTCAAAGTCGATATGAACGACGACATATCCCTTGTTAAAGGAATGTTCGGATGCCATCTGCACGGCTCCGACAAGCGAACTGAGCTGCTCAGTAAACCTATACTCTTTCTCGACTAAATCATATTGTCTACAGAGATCGGCCTCGGTGAAGTGTGCAAAGCGTTTTGCCGTGGGCTGTTTCTCCTGACGGGCGAAAATGGCGCTGACCAGCTTGAAGTAGTCCTGCCAGTGTTCGTCACCCACGCTGGCCTTGAGCGGCGACTGGGAGATAAGTTCTGCCGTCTCGACGGCGGTGGCCCAGTCATGTTGCAGTCGTGTACGGATTTGCAGCTCCACCAGCATCCCGTCATAGTCATTGTCGGAGTGGTATTTGTAGACAAAGTGGATGCTGCGGTAGCCACTCTCTTTGGGTTGTCTCACATAGTCATAATGGGATTTGAGTTCAAATCCTTCCAATGAAGTATCCAGCAAAAGGCGCGAAGCCTCCAAGAGAGTTGGGATGTCTTCAAAAGCAAAGCGGGCTCCACCTATGTCCTGAATTCCTCCAAGTCCCATGGTCGGGTTGTGCATGAGTTTATTCACGATGGATACCATGCGCTTAAGCCGCTTGGAAGAAAAGGCAATAGGGAGGCCATGGGCTGTCAGTATCTGCATCACCTGTGCTGACATCCTGTCAAGCACAGGTTGATGCATCGCACGCCAATTGTCGATGAGTGTGGTTGCTTCCGCAAACTTGAACACATCGTCGTCGGCTATGACAATCTGCCCTGCTTTGTTTAACTGATTACGTGAATACTTCATTGTTTGCAAGTTTAGAACTCGGCGGTCTTCGGCGTTCTCGGGAAGGGGATGACGTCGCGGATGTTGGCCATGCCGGTGACGAAGAGCATCAGGCGCTCGAAGCCCAGGCCGAAGCCGGCGTGCGGGCAGCTGCCGTAGCGGCGCGTGTCGAGGTACCACCACATGTCTTTCATCGGGATGTTCAGCTCCTCGATGCGCTTCATCAGCTTGTCGTAGCTCTCCTCGCGCACCGAGCCGCCGATGATCTCGCCAATCTGCGGGAAGAGCACGTCGGTGCCCTGCACGGTGCGGCCGTCGTCGTTCTGCTTCATGTAGAATGCCTTGATCTCCTTCGGGTAGTCGATCATGATGACGGGACGCTTGAAGTGCTTCTCCACCAGGTAGCGCTCGTGCTCGCTGGCCAGGTCGACGCCCCAGCTCACGGGGAACTCGAACTTTTCTCCATTTCTCACTGCCTCCTCAAGAATGGCTATTCCTTCAGTATACGGCAGACGCACGAAGTCGGTGTCGATGACCGAGCGCAGGCGCTCGATGAGACCGTTGTCAATCATCTTGTTGAGGAACTCGAGGTCGTCCATGCAGTGGTCGAGGGCCCAGCGGACGCAGTACTTGATGAACTCCTCCTCGAGGGCGGTGAGCTCGTCGAGCTGGTAGAAGGCCATCTCCGGCTCGATCATCCAGAACTCGGCCAGGTGGCGCGGCGTGTTGCTGTTCTCGGCGCGGAAGGTGGGGCCGAAGGTGTATATCTTGCCCAGCGAGGTGGCACCGAGTTCGCCCTCCAGCTGGCCGCTGACGGTGAGGGCGGTGAACTTGCCGAAGAAGTCCTGCTCCCAGTCTATCTTGCCGTCGGCGGTGCGCGGCGGGTTCTCGGGGTCGAGGGTCGAGACGTGGAACATCTCGCCGGCACCTTCGCAGTCGCTGGCGGTGATGAGCGGCGTGTGGAAGTAGAAGAAGCCGCGCTCGTGGAAGAAGGTGTGGATGGCCATAGCCATGTTGTGGCGCAGACGCATGACGGCGCCGAAGGTGTTGGTGCGCAGGCGCAGGTGGCCTATCTCGCGCAGGAACTCCATGCTGTGGCCTTTCTTCTGCAGTGGGTAGGTCTCGGGGTCGGCCTCGCCGTAGACAACGATGCTCTCGGCCTGCACCTCGACGGCCTGGCCGCTGCCCTGGCTCTCGACCAGCTTGCCCTCCACGCCGACACAGGCGCCGGTGGTGATGCGGCGCAGCTCCTCCTCGAAGCGGGCGGGGTCGGCCACCACCTGCATATTGTGGATAATCGAGCCGTCATTGAGGGCCAGGAAGGCCACGTTCTTGTTGCCGCGCTTGGTGCGCACCCAGCCTTTGACGCACACGTCGGTGCCTATCAAGGCACTGACGTCTTCTTTCAGAAGGTATTTAATCTCGTAACGTTGCATTGTTATGTTATTTGTTATTGTTTTGCTTTCATAGAATAACCCCCTCTTCTTCGAGGCGCTTCTGCACATCAGACCACGGTTGGTTGAGATGATTGACTGTTTCGTTGTATAATCGCAGCACAACATTCTCGTCAATGTCTGTCCACTCTCCTTTTTTCATTCCTTTGCGTAGTACATATATTTGGTCGATGCGTGAATATGAGGGATCTACGTCGAGGCTTACATCGTATCTTTCCGCTACGGCAACAAAACGTGTATACGGATTGCCGTTCTTTAGTTTATCAGCTGTGGCGATGATACCGTCCAACATCGTCTTGTCTATGTAGGTCTTCGCTTCGATGGCAACTGCCGGAATCTGAATTCGCCTGACTGGGGCACTGTTTACAGAGATGTCGAATGTGCGGTAAATCGCGTAGTCCTGGTCTTTCTCGTTGACACCTATCTCCGGCGACTGTATGAAGTCTTGCAGCCCCTTTGCCTTGAAGTAGATGTTTGTATACGTTTTCACGCTGCCGCTGTCTAAAACGTTCTGACCGTCGAACAACTCTTTTTTCTCTTTCACCACATCCTTAAACAACAGGAACAGGAATTCCTCCAAGATGGTGGGGCGAAACTTCCCCTGCGAGGTGAAAAGGTTGTCGAACCCGTTGTTATGTATGAAATTATAGTACCTGTTCAAGCATGCTACTTTCGACAAGACGGATTTCTTTTCAATGCCATCAATGGCAAGAATGTCGCGCAGGAACCTGCCGTATTCGTTGGCGATAGCATCCAATGTTTTTTTTGTGGATGCATCCAGCTTGCCGCCGTGCTTGCCAAGAATATTGGAGGCGTGACATAGTTGCGGTATGAGCTTTTGCTGTTGCTTGATATAATCTATTGTATTCATGACAGTCTTAATTGTTCTATGAGGCATTTTGCTATCGCCTGTGCCATCAATACTGGCACGGCATTACCTATCTGCTGGTACTGGCTCAGCCCTTTCTCCCACGACATCTTGGTGCGCATGCCTTCAAAGACAAAGTCGTCCGGAAACGATTGGAGACGTGCACCTTCGCGAGCTGTGAAGTTGCGGTTCAGGTGTGGGTGGATAAAGTTTGACTGGAACGAGGCGGCTATTGTCGGTGCCGGTTGGTCGCCATGTAACCGTTGGTTGTTCTGACTGAACTTGATGTCAGATTTTTCCGACGGGGCTCCGCGTTTCACCGAACCATGCGTTTCCCATACATCGACAAGCGACTGCCCCGGCTTTATGGCCTTGAAGCGCTCCACTAACCTAGGAGTGTGCCTCATGGCGATATGATTCAATACGTAGGATGAACCTGTGCGCATTAGCCTTTGGTATTCGTTCTGTGCTTCGCAACGATACTCTTGTACTTCGGAACCCTGTCCTGCCTCTATTTGAGGCAGGTCCCCGATAGCCTCGTCTACGGTTATGTATTTGTGCTGGAATGGTATAGGGAAGCACGGCTCTGCTTCTAAATCCTTGCGGAAACCGACCAGCACCACTCGCTCCCGATTTTGGGGAACGCCATAATCGGATGCACGGAGTATCTTGTAGGCCACGTTGTATCCTTGCTCTCCAGCGTTAGCAAACTCTTCCACTATGGTCTGTATCACTTTGCCGCCCTGCATGGACAGCAGCCCTTTCACATTCTCCATGACAAATGCTTTGGGAGAATACCAGTCAACGAATTTCACAAATCCGTAGAACAATCGGTTCCTCGGGTCGTCGGCTATCTTCCCCCTGCGTTTGTTGGCCAGGCTGAAGCCCTGGCAGGGAGGGCCGCCGACAATGATGTCGGGAATGGCGTCTCCAATCACATCTTTTACCTCCTGTAAGCTTATATCTGTAATATCTTTGCAGATAAATGGTACATCGGGGAAGTTGCGATGGAAGGTCTTTTCGCAGTTTTCATCTATGTCGGATGCCAAGATAGAGCGAACACCGGCCATGCGGAAGCCCAGCGTCAGTCCACCGCATCCCGAGAAGAGGTCGATCGATGTGAGGGCGTCGGCGGGAAATTCGGTGTTGTGTGGCAGCGATGCCAGCACCTTCTCCAGTGGCGGCTCTCCATAGAGGGTTTCTGCGAGTGACAACTGTCTATCTTTCGAGCCTCTCATTTCTTGTCTATCAGTTTCTTGAGTTCCACGTCGCTGGCGAAGCGAAACACCAGCTCTTCGTTTTTGCGGCGACAGACCATGAGGGTGTCTTTGTTGGCGGCGACGATATAGCCGTCGAGACCTTCCAGGACCACCGTCTTGTCGCAGTCGCTTGGCATGGCCACTAGGGTGTTGTATGTGTCGTAGGTGAACACGTTGCCGCTGACAATGGCGTTGCCGTCCTTGTCGTGGTGCGACACATCGTAGAGCGAGTCCCAGGTCTCCACGTCGCTCCATCCGAACGAGGCGGCCAGCACATGCACGTTGTCGGCCTTTTCCATGATGCCGTTGTCGACGGATATCGACTCGCACTGCGAGTAGACATGCTCCAGCTCTTCCCATGTGGCACCCAGGCCGAGGGAGAGGAAGCTGTCGGCGATGGCAGGCAGGTGGGTATGGTATGCCTTGCGCAACACTGGCAGGCTCCACACGAAGATGCCCGCATTCCAGAAGAACTCGCCGCTGGCGATAAACTGGCGTGCCATCTCGATGGGCGGCTTCTCGGTAAAGGTGATCACCTTGTGCAGGTTCTTGGCGCGTGGCAGCGAAGGCTTCTCGTCGAACTGTATGTATCCGTAGCTGGTGTCGGGCTGTGTGGGCTGTGCACCGAGGGTTATGATCCATTCGCGCAGCGCCACGGTCTGCACGGCCTGGTTGATGTCGGCGATGAACTTCTCCTCGTGGAATATGGCATGGTCCGACGGCGACACGATGAGGGTGGCTTCCGGGTCTATCTGGCTTATCACGGCGGCGGCGTAGGCCACACATGGTGCCGTGTTGCGGCGCAGCGGCTCTGCCAGCACCTGATAGGGGAGGAGCGACGGTATCTGTTCGCGTACGCTGTCGACATACTGGTCGCCCGTCACCACCACTATGTTCTGACGGGGACATATCTTCTCGAAACGGCTGAAGGTGAGCTGCAGCATCGACTGGCCGACGCCCATGACATCGATGAACTGTTTCGGGTTGTCGGTACGGCTGATGGGCCAGAAGCGGCTGCCAAGCCCTCCGGCCATGATGACGCACCAGGTGTGTTTGTTGAGGGTCATACGCTCACCTCCCCTTTGATGTGCGGGTGAGGGTTGTAGCCCTCGAGCGAGAAGTCTTCGTATTCGAAGTCGAAGATGCTCTTCCGTTCGGGGTTGATGTGCATCGTGGGCAGTGGGCGTGGCTCACGGGCGAGTTGCAGGTGCACCTGGTCCAGGTGGTTCTTGTAGATATGTGCATCGCCGAAGGTGTGCACAAAGTCGCCCGGCTCCAGCCCGCACACCTGTGCCATCATCATGGTGAGGAGTGCGTAGCTGGCGATGTTGAACGGTACGCCAAGGAAGATGTCGGCCGAGCGCTGGTAGAGCTGGCAGCTGAGGTGTCCGTTGTCCACATAGAACTGGAAGAGGCAGTGGCATGGCGGCAGGGCCATGTCCTGTATCTCGGCAGGGTTCCAGGCCGTCACCATCAGGCGGCGGCTGTAGGGGTTGCGCTTTATCTCGTCCACCACGCCGGCAATCTGGTCGATGGTGCCTCCGTGGCCGTCGGGCCACGAGCGCCACTGCGAGCCGTAGACGGGCCCCAGGTCGCCGTTCTCGTCGGCCCACTCGTCCCAGATGCTCACCTTGTGGTCGTGCAGGTAGCCTATGTTGGTCTCGCCGCGCAGGAACCACAGCAGCTCGTATATGATGGAGCGCAGGTGCAGCTTCTTGGTGGTCAGCACAGGGAAGCCGTCGCCGAGGTGGAAGCGCATCTGGTAGCCGAATACGCCCACGGTACCTGTACCTGTGCGGTCAAGGCGTTCGGTGCCGTGGTCCAGCACATGTTGCAGTAGGTCGAGATATTGTTTCATACAATATGAATAACGCTTATGTTTTTGAAATGTTGTGTGTGGGGGAAAATATTTGTCGCCTGTCAGTCGCCTGCCGTGCAGAGGGTGGCTACGCTGATGCGCAGCGACGGCACTGCCGCCAGCGCGACGGCACAGCCCGTCAGGGTGGAGCCTGTGGTAATCACGTCGTCGACCAGCAGCACGTGGTGTCCCGTCAGCCTGTCGGCATGTCTCACACGGAAAGCACCCTTGACGTTGCTGTCGCGCCGTGCACCCGTCTGGCGACTCTGCTCGCGGGTGTAGCGGTGGCGTATCAGGTCGCCGACGCTTATGGGCCGCGGCATCACCTCGGCGATGCCGCGGCATAGCAGTTCGCTCTGGTTGTAGCCGCGTTTCAGCTGGCGCCGCCAGTGCAGCGGCACGGGCAGCAGCATGTCCACATCGTCGAAGCGGCCGCTTGCCATCAGCTCGAGACCCAGCTGGCGTCCCATCATGAGGCACAGGGTGCTGCGCCCGTGGAACTTTATGGCGTGCACCAGGTGTTGCACCGTCGTGCCTTTGGCAAAATGCAGCATGGCCGTGGCCTGTTCGACGGACATACGTTCTGTCAGGGTGCGTTCGACGGGGTTGTCGGGCATCGGCGTGTAGCCCGTGTGCGACAGGTTGGACAGGCAGTGGACGCATATCTGCCGCTCTCCGGTCACCAGCACATCGCCGCAGCAGGCACAGGTGGCAGGGAAGAGGGTGTTGACTATGGCTTGCAGCGAATACACTTTTTTTGGGGGGGGCTACTTCAGAAAGAGGCAGCAGTCGCCGTAGCTCAAGAAACGGAAGTCGTGTGCCAGCGCATAGCTGTAGCAGTCGCGCCAGCGGTCGCCGACGAAGGCCGACACCAGCAGCAACAGCGTGCTCTTGGGCTGGTGGAAGTTGGTCACCATGCCGTCGATGGTGCGGTAGCGGTAGCCCGGGGCTATCATCAGCTGCGTCGCGCCGCTCAAGTGACTCATGCCGTTGCGGTGCATCCATTGCAGCACGTTGCCGTAGGCTTCGGCCATGTCTATATGGTGGTCGTCGAGGGTGTAGGGGTCCCACTGCGATATGGCCATGCCGCGCATGTCGGGCTGGTCGGCCAGCTGCACACCGAACCAGTAGAGGCTCTCCAGTGTGCGTACGCTCGTGGTGCCGACAGCCACCAGGGGCTTGCCGGCGTGTGCGGCGAGGTGCTTCATATTGTCGTCGGTGACGTACACCTTCTCCACATGCATCTCGTGTTCGCCTATGGTGTCGGTGTTTACGGGCTTGAAGGTGCCTGCTCCGACGTGCAGGGTGAGGAACTCCATGTCTGTGCCGCGACGCTCCAGTGCTGCCATCACCCGTGGTGTGAAGTGCAGTCCTGCCGTGGGTGCCGCCACCGAGCCGTCGTGTTCGGCATACACGGTCTGGTAGCGTGTGGCATCGCTCGCCTCGGCGTCGCGTCGCAGGTAGGGCGGCAGAGGTATGACGCCGGCGTTCTCTATCACCTCGGCAAAGGAGAAGCCTCCCGTCCAGCCGAAGTCGACCACCCACGCCTGTCCCTCGGCGGCGCGCCGCCGAGCCGTGAAGGTGCACGGCGCGCCGTGCACCTGGCACTGGCCGGCCAGGTCGTCGCCGCGCCACCTTTTGTTGTTGCCCACCATGCACACCCACGAACACCGCTCCCGTTGCTCGAAGGCTTCGCTGACGGCCATGTGGTATGGCTCCAGACAGAACACCTCGATCGTCGCACCTGTGGCCTTGCGGAACAGCAGGCGCGCATGGATTACTTTGGTGTCGTTGAACACCAGCATGGCGTCGTCGGGCAACAGCAACGGCAGCTCGTAGAAACGGTGTTCGCCGATGGTGCCGTCCTTCAGGAGCAGCATCTTCGAGTGGTCGCGTTCGTCAAGAGGATAGCGTGCAATACGGTCGTCGGGCAGCGGATAGTCGTAGTTGGCTATCGCTATGTGCTTCAGGTCGTCAAGCATTTTGCCTGCGATGCGTGATTAGGGAGAATACGATATACCACACCACCGACAGAGCAATGCCCAGTATGCCGAAGAGCACCAGCAGTATGGCTATTCCTATCAACAGAATGTATTTAAGGCTGTTGTCTTTCCAGCCGAAGTCCTCGAATTTGAGTCCCATCAGCGGCATCTCCGACACCATCAGCACGTCGGTCAGCAGGCTGAGTGCGGCCATAGCCACCAGGGCGGTGTTGCTCAGCAGCAAGTGACGTATGTTCCCGATGGGTATCACGGCCACCTGGGCCCAGTCGGGATGGAACACGCAGAGACCCAGCGCGGCCCATATCAAGGCGTTGCTCGGCACCGGCAGACCCAGAAACGAGTGTCCCTGGCGGTCGTCGAGGTTGAACTTGGCCAGCCTGTAGGCGGCAAAGGCGGGCATCAGGAACGCCAGCAGAGCCCAGTATTTCCATCCGTGGAAGCACATCAGCATGCGGAACAGGATGATGGCCGGGGCCACGCCGCTGGTGACCACGTCGGCCAGCGAGTCGAGCTCCTTGCCCATCGGCGACGGCACCTTCAGCAGACGTGCAGCCATGCCGTCAAGGAAGTCGAACACGATGCCTGCAAGCATCAGCAGCGCCGCACGGTGCAGCCAGCCAAGCGATGCCATGTATGCGGCCAGGGCGCCGCATGTCAGGTTGCATAGCGTCAGCAGGTTGGGTATCTGTCTCTTCATGTTACCAAAGTTTTACTATCAGTTTGAACTCCTCGTCGTCCCAGTACTCCTTGAACTCGGTGTCGACGGCGGCCTTTTTCTTGTAGTCGTAGTTGTCGTCGATAGAGGCCTTGAGGTTCTTCAGACAGTTGGTCTTGTCGCCCTGGCGTGCATAGCACACGGCGCGCAGATAGTTGACGTCGGCGTTCTGGTCAAGGCAGCAGTCGAGGGTGCGTATGGCGGTGCCCGCCTGGTCGTTCATCAGCTGGGCAAAGGCCAGATTGTAGGTGCAGGGAGTGTTCTTCAGCACCTTCTGGGCCTCCTCGTAGTTGCCGCGTTTCAGGTTGAGGATGGGTATGTTGGCGTCGGCGTCGCTGCTGCCCTGGCGTTTGGCCTCCTCGAAGTAGTACTTGGCCAGCGCATAGTCCTTCTGTGCCAGACAGAGCAGACCTGTGTTGTTCAGTATGTCGGGGTTGTGGGGGTTCAGGTCGCGGGCCACGTTGAGGTAGCGTTCGGCCTCGTCATAGTCCTCCAGATAGAAAGCCACGGCGCCGGCGTTGTTCCAGGCAGCCCACTCCTGCGGGTGGTTCTCGGTGGCCCACTTGTAGTACTTCAGCTTGGTGTCGTAGTTGTAGTTGATATAGGCAGCGTACATCAACTCGTCGAAGGTGAGCTTGGCCGGGTTGAGCGAGGCCTGCTTGGCCAACTCGGCATCCGTCTTGCGCGCTTCGCTGTAGTAGAGGGCTATCTGTGCACGGCGCAGGTTGGGGAAGATCTCCTCCTTGAGCTCGCTGTACACCTCGGCCATGTTGCGTATCATCTGTTCGCGTTTCACCAGATTCTGCTGCGTCTCCACTATGTTGATGATGGCGTGCTTGTCCTGTATGTCGCTGGCCTCGACCATCACCACGAAGTGCACCCAGTCTTCGCCCGAAGCGCGTGTGGTGATGATGAGCTGCTTCAGCTGCTGGTATTTGTAGTAGGCCACATCCTGCGGCTTCACCTTGGCGCGACGTGCCATCACGTCGAGCACCTCGTCGAGTATCTTGTTCAGCTGTGCGGTGGCCACGTCGGCGCGGTTTTTCGACACACCCACGTTGTTCGACTCTTCGCCTTCGGGCGAGGCCCAGCCTGTGATGCTTATCTGCTTCGGCAGCCCCTGCTCCAGCATGACGCGTTTCAGGTGCTGCAACGACCCCTGCGCATCGAACTTCTGGTTCATCTGGAAGTTCCAGTCGAGGTCCGACGTGCCGTTGAGGAAGTAGATGTCGGCCGTCTCGACGATGCCCTGTGTCTTGTTGTAGTTGATAGGAGAGATGGATATGTTGCCCTTGATGTCGACCCACGACGAGGTGTTGTTCACACCGTCGGATAACAGCACCGGTCCGAACTCCACACCATTGTTGTCGCGCATCACGTCGTCGGCAAAGCGGGCATCCTCGTTGGTGTTGCCGGCCTTGTAGCCCACAGGGTTGAGAACTACACGCCCGGTCTCCATGCCCGGCTTGAAGTCGAACATGTCGCTGTAGGTGAAACGTCCGCCCTTGGCATAGTCGATCACCGTGCCGTCGCCTGCCACCTTCTCGCCTTTCAGCGTCAGCGGCTCCAGCGGTATGTTGCCACCTTCCCAGGTGAACACCGGTTGCACAAACACGGCACAGTTCTTGTTGAAGTACTTCTCGGGTATCTGCCCCGTGAACTTCACCACTACCTTGTCGTCCATCGTCTCGACAGGGTTGGGGTTGGCCTGATAACGCACCTTGTGGGCGCCGGATTTCATCTTCGACAGTCCGTTGCAGCCGGTCAGCATCAGCGCCATAAGGGCTGCGAGGAAAAGATTTCTTTTCATTATTCTTTGTTTACTTTATTTCTATTGTACGATAAATCAGCTCCTTGTAGCGTCGTTGACGGACGTTGTAGGGGCATACTTCAGACTGCAAATATAGGCATTTTTTTTCATTTGGCAAAAAAAATGTCCACTTGCGTCAGGCGATAGATTCCAGACCAAAACGTGAAGCAAGCATCCAGTGGATGCTTGCGATAGCCAAAGCGGAGAACAGCACCCCCCGCGGTGCTGTCGGTGCTTGCACCGAATACGTCGATTCGAATACGACGTGTGTCCGACAATGAAAATGACAATTTACAATTTACACCAAAGCCACAATCTGCGAGAGGTGAATCAAGGCTCCAGTGGAGCCTTGCGATAGCGGAGCGGAGAACAGCGCCCCCCGCGGTGCTGTCGGTGCTTGCACCGAATACGTCGATTCGAATACGACGTGTCCCCGACAATGAAAATGACAATTCACAATTTACACCAAAGCCACAATCTGTTCGAGGGTAAGGAGTGGGCGCCGAAGTAGCCGAAGCCGGTCTCCTCGTCGCGTTGCTCACTGCATATTATTTGATTCAGAGGTGTTCGCCACCCCTTACGGGGTTCTTTGCCGGTGAAAGCGGCGGGGTGGAACCGCATGTTTTGAGTGCGGCTTGCCCTTTCGGTATTATGTGCTATGCGATACAATATGTCTGCAATTTTAGTTCGAGATGTCACAATGGGCTTGTGTTATGCTGTGTTACCTAGTCTCAATGTCTGGAATATGTCATTAAATCTTCTAAACCCAGCTCAACTTTTTCCTCAGTAATTGTGTCTAAAACAAAAGATGATTTTGATAGTTTCATTCTGTATATAACAAAACCACACTTGCTACAGTTTGAATATTCATCATTGTAGTATGCTTCATCAATAAAATCCAACAAATCAACAAACAAAATCCCTCTATCAATCCATAGATTGTTTATTTTAGCCGATAAACTCATGAAATACACTTGCTTCGAATAAGCACTATCCATTATCAGGTAATGATAATAGTTAGATGCTCTTCCTGATGGTCCACATAGAGTTGATTGCATAAGATAATAATCCCCAAGAGAATACACTTTCATTCCAGAAACATCTATGACACTATAGTATATCGGCGCAACATCTTGAATTTTTTTTGCAATCTCGTTCTTTTCTTTTATCGCTGTTGGATATTCTATTACGTTGCATTCTCTTTTCAAAGAAGAACACGATATACAGAAAACACCCACCGCTATAACGACATAGGCAATTAGACTACAATGTTTCATAATACAGCTATCTTCCATTCCATCTTGTTGCGCCATTAGCATTTTTCCACTTGTCTGTAAGCCGCATAAAAACAGTCCCTACAGCCGCTGCGGTTGATTCATATTTGTACGGAACGGGTCCGGCTATGCGATTCGTCCCCATCCCATACCTATCATGACTTTTGTCTGTGAAAAGAAATCCTTTTTGATAATACTCTTTATTCGCCAACCTGTTCTTGTCACTAAAGTCCTTGCCTTGCCAAAAGTATGCTCCATTAGAATAGTCTGTTTTTGTACAAAGAGTCAACATCGCAACTTTGTAGGCTAGGTTAACTTTACTTTTGCTCGCCAGAGGGTCCGCTATTTTATTCCTCTGATTATATCCATATATTCCGCCTCCTGAGGCAACATCAATAGGTCTGCGTCCGTCAGCCATTGCCCTATTTCTGATAACACTGCCAATACCTGCCATTTCTTCAAATGACGATTCTTCTGGTGTTGACTCGGCATACAAGGTCCCAGCTAATGCCACAAACTCAGAATTGCTTCCAAGGGAAACACCCATACTCTTTTCAAATGATATTGAAGCATTATCTTCTTCACAAGCATCAAAAACGATGCGGTTAATTGCCACTGCCTCATCAATTCCATCTTCTACATGTTTTAGGTGCTCCCCTGTTGAGATGTCATAAAAGTCAGTCAGTTCCCTCCCATCAGGATCAACCAG
>FLNX01003111.1_pt1 | contig 50586 bp, 47 predicted proteins | sample 1140341 | NCBI WGS metagenome assembly FLNX01 (sample SAMEA3878208, study PRJEB12797) | bioreactor metagenome | biome: Moose rumen | place: Sweden | collected 2011-10
GGAGGAACTGGTGCAGTTGCTGCCACACAAGTGGAAGTTGCAGCACAGCAAAGACTGACTTCGGCACTACATATAATAATAATGTGACAGCGGCAGTGGTACTAACATTGCCGCTGTCACTTTTGGAGGGGGTGTACTTCTTCGAGTGCTTACAATATTTTGCGTCAAAAGATTACCAAATAAAAAGAGCGGCGAACCTCACGGTAGGCCGCTCCATCACAATTAAATTACTACAATACGGAGGGGCTGGACGCCCACTCCAGTTTTATATTTTATCAATCAATTATTAATCGACTGATTTCACAACCAGTATTCAGTGGATTTTGAGAAGAGTAAAGGAGCGGGCAGACTTGGCAATGCTGCCCGCTCCTCATTAGTATTATTAAGGAATTAATCCTCGTCCCAGAGAATGCTGCCACGGTTGCCAGTAAGATCGTCGTCGTCACCAACCTCACCGCCACCATCACCGCCGTCAGAAGGTGTGTATGAACCACCTTCAGAGCCGATGCTGCCAGCCATCAACTTCTCCAATTCAATTTCTGTTACTTCGATGCTCGGCATCATATATATCTTTTTCATATTTCCTTTTCTTTTTTAATCATGAATACTTTTCTTATTTCACCACGAACTTCTTGCCGTTCTGGATATAAATACCCTTCTGGGCGTTGTTCACGCGGCGACCGCTCAGGTCGTAGAGATTTCCATTGCCTTCATCGGTCTCAACGAGACTGATGGCTGTTGCGTCTGCATCCTCAACACCGTCGATCACCATCTTTGCGCTGGTAGCTGTTGTGGGCAGCAAGAAGTAAGCACGGAAGCCCTTGATGTTCACTGTTGCCTTCACCGACTTGATCTCTTTGTTAGAGATGGCGAAGAACTTCTGACCCGGGCACATCTTTACGTATGTACCGATGAACTGACCTTCCTGACCGGCAGGTTGAACAGTCTTGGCAGCAGTGCCGTCGATGTTCACGTTGTTGAAGCTCATCTCAGAAGCGGTGTTGTAAGAGTAAACCACATACGGGGTACCTGCAGTCATCACCACATCGAGATTATCAATATCTTTCTTGGTCAAGTTCACCTTGCCGTCTACATAGCCAGTGAACTCAAGAACGGTAGCCTCCTCGCCGAAGATGCGCTGGAAGTCAGCCTTCTTCACGTCGAACGGCAGACACATCGGGTTCGGACCTTCTGCAATTGTACGAGTCATCGTCAGGTCGTAAACGCCGTCTACCAAGCCATACTCTGTAGCAGTTTCTGTAGCAGTCTGAGTGTGCAGGGTCTGAGTGAAACCTTGAACCTTACCGATAGCGGCATCGTTCACTGTCATTCTAATGTACCAGTTACCAGCGGGAATTCCACTGAAGGTATACTCTGTCATACTGGAAGCAAAACCTGTCTTAGAATAGACCTGTATCCAAGTTTCTGCATCAGCAGACGCAGCATATTCAAATTTTATGACTCCTGATGGTGTTAGCGTGTATTTGTCGTATGCCCAAAAATGGAAGGTTTTATTAGTTCCTGAAATATAGAGTCGTGGCAGCACGGCAGTACCATCATTGCCATAGTTGTAAAGAATAACGTCGTTTCCACTCTTAAATGCACCCCATCCACTGCTAATGGTCCAATCAGGAAGTTCCGAATGATTTAATGTATATGAATCATTTGTCGTAAGACCATCGAATGTCTCAACAAAACCGGTTGCTTCAAAATTGCCAGTAGTAAAGTTGGTGTAAGTACTCTTGTCTACCCAGCTGCTAAATGTGAAGAGAGCGTTGTCTGCTGGTGTCAAGTCGTATGACTCATTCCAGAAGCTGCTGTTGTTAGGATTGAAATCGGCAGAAGCGCTTGCTACACGATAGAGCTTTACACCTGTTGCTTGTCCGCTAATAACAGCCGAGTAGGTGTTTGTCTCTCCTGCTACGGCATTAAATACAACGGCCTTGCCAGAAATGTTGTTTCCCCAATACCATGCTACGAACTGCGCATTGCTTGCACCCCACTCGTTGTTGGCACCTGTGTTCAGATAGATAGTCATGTTGGCAGCCTCTGCGTATGTTCCACTTACACCAAGAACAACATTCTCAGCCCACTGAGCAGAGATGGTGATGTTGCCAGTCTGTTCGCCTTCCTGGTCAGCAAGCATCGTTACTGTTACTTCCTGAGAAGCACCTGCGGCCAACTCTGTGGGAGCGTTTGTGATTGTGAAGTTGCTGTTATCGCTTACGATGCTGATGTTCTTCAAAGCACCAGTACCCGTATTGGTCAGTGTGAAGGTCTTTGTTGCCTGCTCATGGATTGTTCCGAAAGCAATGGCATCACCTGCACTTATAATATAAGTTGAAGGGGTGTAGGTTGAGATGCTATGACCACTATTGTAAGAGTAGGAACTGTAATTATAACTACCATTGTTCATACCTGTAATTGTATAAAGGCTATTATCATTGATAGTTGTTATATCAGCTGTCTGATTCCACTTGTTGTTCCAATTATTTTCTGATGACTCACCATTCATCCTTACGAGAATAATGGTAGAAACTCCTGACAAGATTTGAGCTGTATAGACATCATACTCTCTATCAACAACTGTCAAGTCAATCCAAGTTTCTGTTGCATTGTTGGTGTATTTTGCACATACAGCATAACGTTCAGTAGCATCAGCTACATCCCAAACTTTGGCATTAAGATAGATGGAAATAGGATCGACATCTTGCGTAGAAACTGAACCAAGGGAGATTTTCTTTGTCTCAAGAACTATCCAATAATCACCTGTTGAAGGCAGTTCGAAGCCGGCCTCATAATTCACACAGTTTCCGTTATTATAAGACTTCTCATTTACAACTTTTGAGAAGTCACCAACTTGTGTGCAACCATCAGTGGAGGTAGGCACATTAGCACTTGTAGAGTAATACACATTCAAAATTGCATCATCTTCTGTTGCGCCGTTGTTATGTGCAGCTACGGTAAACTTCTGCCCTTTCTTGCTGGCAGTGATCTTGTGTATGAGCAGTGTTTTTGTGTCTGTAATGCTAGCATAGTCGTAAATTTGCCCATTGTAAGAACTCCATCGGTTTTCTTCATGATGCCAGCCATCAGCTACAAGTTTTTCCTCTGTTTCAGTAGTCTTTGGATAAGCGCTTCCAAACCCATAGTCAAAAGACTGATTGAAACTGTCAGCCCACGCTTGCGTCACTCCCATCACCGACAGGATGAACGCGAATAAGAAAGATAATTTCCTCATTGTTTTTTGAAATTTAAATTATTATTGAATGTTAAGTAAGTTTTCTTTAATGTAGTTTCTCATTCTAACGTAGTAGAACGATGCGGTGAGAGGAAGCCAAGACTTTTAGGAAAAAGAAATGGCGCGAACTTCTTCATACGCCATCCAAGGTTACCACACCCTCAACAATACTATGAGAAGTCTGCGCCAAGCGCAGCTTCACGTATTGTTGTTGTAATGTCAAGCTCTATTTTCGCTTTCTTTGTGGTAATTCGGATGGCGAATGAGCAATAACAATTTATGTTGTGACCCATGCGAGCATGGTTTCACGGGTGCAAAGGTAAGCATTATTTCCGAACCAACAAAAAAAAGGATGTTTTTTTTGCAGAAATGCAGTTCTTTAACACCCAACACCCAACACCTTATTTATATACACGCGCGCGAAACAAATCGCTCGGAAAAGACCGAAAAAGAAAAATTCTTTTCCTTTTTCTTGTCTTTTCGCTCACTTATTCGTACCTTTGGATAAGGTACTTCCGTTCGGAAAAGACCGAAAAAGAAAAATTCTTTTCCTTTTTCTTGTCGTTTCGCTCACTTATTCGTACCTTTGCACACGAAATAACAATCTTATCGGAGGAAAGCTTATGTCTACTGCAGCCATGCAAAATCTTTGGAACTATATTCAGGGATTGAATCTCTCAGCTCGCAACCGCAACTGGCTGGGAGAGCGCCTCATTGAATCAGCCCAACAAGCCAAGCCCCGCAAGCGCCTTTTCGACCCAGAAACAGGCGAATACCTGAATGATGAGACCATCCAGGCCATTGAGGATGCCCATCAGGGGAAGGGTATCGTGTTTTGCGGATCATTTGAAGAGTATTTGAAATCTGTAAAAGATTAATTATGGCCAAATACGAACTTGCTTATACCAACATCTATCTGAAAGAGTTGAGGCTTGCAAGAAAGCGTGGTTTTGATGAGCAAAAACTAAATGATGTTTTGCTAAAACTGATTGAAGGCCAGCCACTACCTGCCAAGAACCGCAACCATCTTCTCCAAGGGGAGTACAAAGGAATGTGGGAATGCCATATTACGCCCGACTGGTTGCTGATTTATGAAAAAAGCGATGTCATTCGCATCATTACCCTACAGCGTACAGACACGCATGCAGACTTATTCGGAAAGAACAAACGATAAAAACAAAATATAACCGTTAGAAAAACCATGAAGATTCATCAGATTAGTGCCGAGCACCTCACCATTGAGCGCATCGGCGAAATTATCGAAGAGAATTACAAGTTAGAACTCAGCGACGATGCTCGTCAGCGCATTGTTCGCTGCCGCGAATATCTTGACCGCAAGATTGCCGAGAGCCCCGTGCCCGTATATGGCGTGACCACCGGCTTCGGATCGCTGTGCAAGGTATCTGTGAACAAGGACCAGCTGAAGCAGTTGCAAATCAACCTCATCCAGAGCCACGCCTGTGGTGTTGGCGAACGAGTACCCAACAAGATTGTGAAGATCATGCTGCTGCTGAAGATTCAATCGCTCAGCTATGGCTACTCTGGCTCTAAGCTCGACACCGTGGAGCGACTGGTCGACCTGTTCAACAACGACATCTACCCCATCGTCTACCGTCAAGGTTCATTGGGTGCTTCCGGCGACCTCGTACCGCTGGCTCACCTCTGTCTGCCGCTCGTAGGACTGGGCGAGGTAGAAATGAATGGCGAGATGATATCGGGCGAAGAGATGGATCGCCGCATGGGATGGCAGCCCATCGAACTGGCTTCGAAGGAAGGTCTGGCCCTGCTCAACGGCACACAGAACATGTCGGCCTTTGCCGTCTATGCCCTGCTGCGCGCACAGCGACTGAGCGACTGGGCCGACAAGATTGCCGTGATGTCGCTCGAAGCCTACGATGGTCGTCAGGAACCGTTCACTCATGCCGTTCATGCCGCTCGTCCGCATCTGGGACAGATTGAGACAGCCAAGGCTTTCCGCGAACTGCTCGAAGGCAGCGAGCTCATCAAGCAGGAGAAGGTGAACGTGCAGGATCCGTATTCGTTCCGCTGCGCCCCGCAGGTACATGGTGCCGTGAAGGACACCATCCGCTATGTGAAGTCGGTCATCGACATCGAGATCAACTCTGCCACCGACAACCCCACCGTATGCCCCGACGAAGACCTCATCATCTCTGCAGGCAACTTCCACGGCGAACCGATTGCCCTGCCGATGGACTTCCTCTCTATCGCTATGAGCGAGCTGGCCAACATCTCCGAGCGCCGTATCTATCGCTTGGTGAGCGGCACACGCGGTCTGCCCGACTTCCTCGTGGCCAATCCGGGACTGAACAGCGGATTCATGATTACGCAGTACACCGCCGCATCGGTGGTGAGCCTCAACAAGTCGCTGGCTATGCCGTCGTCGGTAGACAGCATCCCCTCGTGTCAGGATCAGGAAGACCTGGTGTCGATGGGTGCCAATGCTGCCATCAAGTTGTATAAGGTCATCGACAACACGGAGCGCGTGCTGGCCATCGAGCTGTTCAATGCAGCCCAGGCCTTGGAGTTCCGCCGTCCGCGGAAGTCGTCGCCGGTCATCGAGCAGTTGCATGCCGACTTCCGCAAGGTGGTGCCGTTCGTCGACAACGACCAGCTGATGTATCCGCACATCGAAAAAGCCATCCAGTTCCTCCGCAACCACTAATTAAAAGTGAAGGGAAATACGACACCTTTATTGATATTTGGAAGAGGCTGCAAGAAGAATCAGAGGCAGGCATCTGAAAACCAAAAGAAGGCGTGGCACCAATGCCACGCCTTCTTCTGTTATGACGGCTCTCTGGATTAGAGCAGAGCCTCAAACTTTTCCTGGATTTTGGCCTTGGTGGCAGCACCTACCATCTTGTCGACCACCTGTCCACCCTTGAAGAAGAGGATGGTGGGGATGTTGCGGATGCCAAACTCCATGGCGATGTCGTCGTTGTCGCCCTCTTCGATGTCGCACTTGCCTACAACGATGCGGCCGTCGTATTCCTCGGCGAGCTGCTCGATGTAAGGAGCAATCATGCGGCAGGGACCACACCAGGTAGCCCAAAAGTCAACTACTAACGGCTTGTCACCATTCTTCAAAGTCTCGAGATTGTCGGTTGTGATTTTTATTTCCATTGTTTGATTGGGTTTATTGGGTTAATAATTATCTTCATTGAGCATTCAACATAGAGGATGGAGCAAAGAGCGTGCCACGAATGGCGGATGACAGATTGTCCGTCAGTTGATGTGATACTCCATGTCTTCCTGCGCTTCGATATATTGTATCAGGTCGCGCTTCACGTTGATGCCGTTCTTGCGGCTGCGAAGGGTGATGGCATGATTGTTCTCCGGATTGATGATCTGGAAGAAGAGTTGTGTGTTGCCAGGACTGTCATCGAACAGCGTTGTCAGGTCAGTCACCACCGTCTCGTCCATCTTGTCAGCCTTCACGCAGATGGTCATCTTCTCGATGCGATTTTCCTTCACCGTCTGCAGGTACTGTATGTCGTGGATCTGCAATGTGAACTTTCCGTTGTTGAAGCGGTCTACGCACTTAGCCTTGATAAACACGGTGCAACCCTCTGACAGCATGCCCTGCCAGCGGCCCCAGTCCTCACCAAAGATAGCCAGCTCGCCAGAGGTCTCAAAGTCTTCTATCGTCACGATGCCGAACTTCTTTCCGCTCTTGCCAAAGCGCTCCTTCACGGCCGTCACGATGCCGCCCACGTAGATGTCTTCTTTCTTGGCCAGCTCCGCCTTGTCGTTGAGCTCATTGCAATGGGTGTTGCACAGGCCGCCCAGCACCACCGAATACTCGTCGAGCGGATGGGCTGAGATATAGATGCCCACGAGTTCGCGCTCGCGGTTGAGTTTCTCTATCGTGCTCCACTCCTCAGCCTCGGGTACTTGGGGCGTGGCTATCTCCACAGCGTCCATGCCGCCAAAGAGCGAGTTCATGGCGGTCTGCTGTTCCTGCTGATAGAGCTGTCCGTAGCGGACGAGCGCATCGAGGAACACATCGCCCTTGCTGTTGATGCCAAAATACTGCTCGCGGCGGATGCCGAAGTTATCGAAGCCGCCACTCAGCACCAGGCTCTCAAACGCCTTGCGGTTGACGGCAGAGAAGTTCACACGCTGGGCAAAGTCGAAGACACTCTTATAGGGGCCGTTCTTCTCGCGTTCGCCGATGATGGCTAAGGCAGCAGCCTCGCCCATTCCCTTGATACCAGACAGACCGAAGCGGATCTCACCCCGCTGGTTGGTACCGAACTTCTCATGACTCTCGTTCACGTCGGGGCCTAACGTCTTGATACCCAACGCGCGGCACTCGTCCATCAGCTTCGTGATTTCCTTGATGTCATCCTTACGGCGCGTCATGATGGCAGCCATAAACTCGGCGGGATAGTGGGCTTTCAGATAGGCCGTCTGATAGGCCACCCACGAATAGCACGTAGCATGACTCTTGTTGAAGGCGTAGGAGGCAAACTTCTCCCAGTCGCTCCATATCTTGTCGAGCACCTCGGGGTCGTGTCCGTTCTTCTTGCCGCCCTCGATGAACTTCGGCTTCATGGCGTCTACGATGTCCTTCTTCTTCTTACCCATCGCCTTTCGCAGAGCGTCGCTCTCACCGCGGGTGAAGTCGGCCAGCTGTCGGCTCAAGAGCATCACCTGCTCCTGATAGACCGTGATGCCGTAGGTGTCCTTCAGATACTTCTCCATGCAGGGGATGTCGTACTTGATCTCGGCGCGCCCATTCTTGCGGTTGATGAAGTCGGGGATATAGTCCATAGGTCCCGGACGGTAGAGGGCGTTCATAGCGATGAGGTCCTCGAACACCGTGGGATGCAGTTCGCGCAGATATTTCTGCATACCCGCCGACTCAAACTGGAAGGTGCCGATGGTCTGCCCTCGCTGGTAGAGCTGGTAGGTGAGCTCGTCGTCGATAGGAATATTGTCAAGGTCCACGTCGATGCCCTTCGACTCCTTCACATTCTTCACCGCCTCCTTCAACTCGGAGAGCGTTTTCAGTCCGAGGAAGTCCATCTTGATGAGTCCGGTCGACTCAATCACGTGTCCGTCGTACTGCGTGCAGTTGGTCTTCTGGTCTTTATAGTCAGGGTCGTCGGCAGTCGACACGGGTACCCAGTCGCTGATGGGGTCGCGGCAGATGATGAAGCCGCAGGCATGGATGCCCGTTCCGCGCACCGTTCCCTCCAGCATCTTGGCATATTTGATGGTGTTGCTCTCGCGAGGATCGTCGGAAACCTCAGCCTCGCGCAGTTCCGGCGTACACTTGATGGCATTCTGCAGATTCATCTTCAGTCCGTCGGGCAGACGGTCGGGGATGGCTTTACAGAGCGCATTCGAGCGGTCGAGCGGCAGTTTCTCCACGCGTGCCACGTCCTTGATGGAGTTCTTCGTGGCCATACTACTATAGGTAATGATATGCGCGCAGTTCTCGTGGCCGTACTTATCCTCCACCCATTTCAGCACCTTGCCGCGCCCGTCGTCGTCGAAGTCGGTATCGATATCGGGCAGCGAGATACGGTCGGGGTTGAGGAAACGCTCAAACAGCAGGTCGTATTTCATGGGGTCTATCTTCGTGATGCCCAAGCAGTAGGCCACCACCGAGCCGGCAGCCGAGCCACGTCCGGGACCTACCATCACGCCCAGCTCGTCCTGAGCGGCGCGGATGAAGTCCTGCACGATGAGGAAGTAGCCTGGGAAACCCATCGTCTTCATGATGTGCAGTTCGAAGCGGATGCGGTCGTCCACCTCCTTGGGGAGGGAAATTCGAGGAGTGAGGAGCGAGGATCGTGGAGCGAGATGTGATTCTGCGTTAGGAGTATTTGGAGTAATCTCGCTCCCCGCTCCTCGCTCCTCACTCCTCGCATACAACCTTTCCGCCCCTTCGTAGGCCAGTTTGGCCAGATAGTCGGCCTCGAACTTGATGCGGTAGAGCTTGTCGTAGCCGCCCAGGTGGGCTATCTTCTTCTCGCCCTCCTCACGGGGGAGCGGGTTCTCGCCATTCTCGTCGGACGTAAACTCGCGGAAGAGCTGCTCTTCGGTGAATTTCTTGCGCCATTCTTCCTCCGTTCCGAACGATTCCGGGATGGGGAAGAAAGGCATAATGGGGTCGTGGTCAAGGTTGTAGAACTCCACCTTGTCCAAGATTTCTATCGTATTGGCGAGTGCCTCGGGAATGTCGGCAAACACCTGGTTCATCTCTTCGCGCGTCTTAAACCACTCCTGCTTCGAGTAGAGCATGCGGGTGGGGTCGTCGAGGTCCTTGCCTGTCGACAGACAGAGCAGATGGTCGTGGGCCTCAGCATTCTCCTGGTCCACGAAATGGCAGTCGTTGGTGCAGATGAGCTTCACGTTGTGCTTCTTCGCCAGTTCCACCAGCACGCGATTCACCTTCTGCTGTAGGGGAAAGGTCTCGCGGTTGGCGCGGATCGTGGGGTCGGTCACCTCGTGGCGCATCAGCTCCAAGTAGTAGTCGTCGCCGAACAGGTTCTTGTACCATTCTATCAACTCTTCCGCCCCGGCGATGTCGTCGTTGAGGATACGGCGGGGCACCTCGCCAGCCAGACAGGCCGAGCAGCAGATAATCCCTTCGTGGTAGCGCTCCAGGTCGGCGTGGTCGGTTCGCGGACGGGTATAGAAGCCGTCCACCCACGCGCGCGATACTATTTTAATTAGGTTCTTGTAGCCCTGATAGTTCTTGGCCAGCAGGATGAGGTGATAGCGGCGGTCGTCGCCCTTGGCCTTGTCCTTGCTCTCTTTCTTGCCGTTGGCCACATACACCTCGCAGCCGAAGATGGGTTTGAAGGGTTCCAGCTTGGCCTTCTTGCGCTCCTTGTTCAGGTCGTTGGTGACATCAAAGAACTCCTTGATGCCGAACATGTCGCCGTGATCGGTCACGGCCATGCCCCGCATCCCGTTGCCGACGGCTTTCTTCACCAGGTTCTTGATGCTCGACTGCCCGTCGAGTATCGAATAGTATGTATGTACGTGCAGATGAACGAAATCTTCCATTTGCTAATCTTTTCTTAAATATTTTTCCACGAACTCAGAAGGAGTCATCACCTCCAACAGCGTCTTGTCAACATCCTTATAATCGCCAACATTGATGGTCAGAAGAACCGAACAATGACTTTCAACAGCACACCGATACTGCAAACTATCTTCAAGATCGTCGAATCGCAAACTGGCCATTGCTTCCAAAATCCCAACCCTGTTAATTCCTGCAGACTCAAACAACCGTACAATTGATGTCATCATTTTTCGAAGTATAGCAGTTTGCTCTGGCCGATGAATGTTTCGCGCTTTTAACATCCTTTCCACAAGATACACCAACGTGTAAATACATCCTTGAGAAACAACCCCTATGTGTTGCCCTTCGCGAATTGACATAAGCACAAGTTTCACATCATCATACCAACGACGATGTTCAATGTATTCAACGATGATATTAGTATCAACAAACAATCTCATACCGCATATTTTTCTTTCAAGTGTTCATCTACCAGGTCCTTCACGGTCTTCCCCGTCTCCTGAACGAACAAACCGATTTCATCGAGACACTCCAAAGGATCGGTTGTGACATTGCTGCCCGTGATACCATCTGCAGAATACAATTGTTCCAAATGGCGTTCCATATATCGAATAAGCCAGATGGTGTCATTTTTGTCCAGCTGGCGAATTTCATGAAGAATACCACTATGCCGGAACTTTAATGACACATCTCCATAAACGCCGACTGGCTCAGAAGCCATATCAACGGAACCAGGCAAATCCTCTATATAATGACGATGATTCATAGCTTTTCTTGTTATTCGCTTGCAAATATACGACATTTTGACGAAACTGCCAAATATAATCTCATAAAAAAATATCCCCTGCGCCTCAAGGACACAGGGGATATTTGCTGCAACACAAGAACACAAGTCTTGCGATTGACGGGCTGAGATTCTGGACTTAGTCTTCGTCGTCCCAAAGAGAACCACCGCCGATATTATTCTCGTTGGAATCAATATCACTTGAATCTACGGTCTTGGTTGTATCTACGGTAGTTGATTCGCAAACCATTCCCTCCAGTTGTATCATCATCTGAGTGATGCTGGGCTTGATATATTTCTTCATAATTAGTGTCTCCTTTATGATAAAATGTTTCATTTATGACTTTACTTCACAACAATCTTCTTGCCATTCAGGATATAGATGCCCTTTTGTGGAGCAACTACGCGCATACCATTCAGATTGTAGAACATACCATCCTCTTTGCCTGTATTTACTTCACTGATAGCTGTTGCCTCTCCTTCCTCAAATGACAGAGCCAGCTTTGAGTTATTGCCCAATACGGAAGAATCAACAGGCAGGTAAGCCTTGTGCGGCTTGATGGTTCCAGGATTCATCACTACGAACTCCCCTCCGCTCAGTGCGAGATAAGTTGTTCCATCCTCTTCAGAAACAGTTGTTCCGTTGGCAGTACCAACGAGCAAGTTTCCTGAGACATTCGTCGAACTTTCTGCAATAACTGGCAATGTGTAGCTTGCGCCACCTGCTGCAACAAGCATGACGCCCGTGTTGGCAGGAACACTACCTGCCAGTTCCTTCATAGTGGCAGAGGTACTTGTTACATTTGTCACGGCATAAGCCTTCACGCCATCAACCAACTCAATAGCATCGGCAGCATAATAAGAAGACTTTCCACTTGATGCTATCTTTACATATACGCCTGTGGCATCAACTTCAGATGTACTCTTGATACCATTAACAGTAAAATATTTTTCTACATTACCTTTTAAGATAACTTCATAACTAACCTTTCCAGGATTGCCTTGCAAGCCCCAATCCGTTCGCAAGCCAGACGCATCAGTCAACTGTACTGGAATAACATCAGAAGCCTCCGGTGATGCATAAAATTCATCGGCAAGAGCAAAGTTACTATTGCCAAAGTCTGTTGTCTTCGGATTGCTATTTGACACATATTCTCCTACTATATATCCTTTCACATAAATACCATTTCCAGAAGCAGTTCCGTCTATAACTTCTTCAACCGTATAGGGATTATTGATGGTTCCTTTAGCATTGGGGTCATAAATAGTATACTCAGCTGTGGCAACAGCGCTGGAGAATTCATTTCTGTCTATGGCAATAGCCTTCAGGGTCGTAGCTCCATTAATCGTGATTACATCTCCATCCACAAATAAGGAACCAACATTATTGTCATAATCAGGATCGCTGCCATCAGTCGTGTACATGAGTTTTCCATTTGTTGGACGACCTGAAATCGTGACTGTTGTTCCCTGTTCAACAGCACCAGCTGCAGGACTGAATGTGGGAGCATCAGGACGCTTCACGGTATAAGCAGCAGTTACGATTTCACTTGCATTCTGGTCACGATCATAAGCTCTTGCCTTAATAGTTACATCACTTGTTATAGTGATGGGATTTGTATCAATGTCTTTTCCATTCTCCCATGTGGGGTCTGAGCCATCAACTGTATAATTAATCATGTAGGCACTTGCTTGAGTGATACTTACACTTGTGCCATAATCAACTTCACCTGCAGCAGGTGAAAAAGTGGGAGCTGCTACTGTTTGAGTAGGTGTATCGCCACCTTCTGCGTAAAATTCCGCTTTTGTAAACTCAACAAACTTGTTGCTGCTTACAGATACAGTTACATTGAAAGTAAATTTATAATATGCACCTGTAGCCCATTCGGAACCACTTGTGGGTGAGAAAGTAATAGTACTGTTAGCAGCAAAAGTTGCACTTACTTCATCAAGTTTATTATTAAAGTCGGCATCACTGGCAACAATAAGCTTCAACGAGTTTACAGTAATGGAAGATGCTGCTCCAACTGTAAGGTCTACTTTAGTGATAGCAGAACCCATTGCTGTTTTAGAATAAACAGAACGATCTACGTTCGTAATGCTTTTTCCACCAATACGCCAAGGCTGCATTTGAGAATTACCTGTAATGTTCCATGTAATCCCATCAATAGTGACATCGCAATTACCTGTATAACTATTATTGGTACCTTTAGCAGGAGTCAATGTATAAAATACCGTTTGATCTGCCCACCCAGAACTGGCTCCCATTAGCAAAAGCGCCAATAGGAGCATGCATTTTGTTTGTAATTTTTTGTACATGATTTAATAAATTAAAAGTTAATATATGAATTCTTATTGGGAGGCCGCAGCGTCTGGGTAACGGCGTGCAGCCTTTGTTGTTGGGCTATTGTAAGCCCTTGTAAGTCACCATACTGGGTGATTGTGGGTGCAAAGTTACGCATTTCCGATGAACTGGCAAAGGAAATGCTGATTTTTTATAGAAAATAACTCCATGTGGCAAAAAAATCCTGAGGAGTCGCCTGCGGCGAGAAATTCTGCAAATCTATTCAAATCTAACAGAATATTTGTCGGATTTGTGAAGATTTGAAAGATTTCTGCCCGAAGGGCACTCCAAGAACCATCAGGATTTGATGTCTACGGAGTTGAGGAGTTGAAGGAGTTAAGGATGGCGCTTCAACCACTATCCCCTTTCTCCCCTTTCTCTCTTTTCTCTCTCTTCTTCTTTTTCTTCTTTCTCTTCTTTTCCCACTTCATCATTTCCAAAACTCCTTTTACTCCCCTACTCCGTAGACAAAAAAAATCTGCGGCTCTGTGTGAAGAGTATTACAGAACGAATCATGCTTTATATAAAAAAGTAATAAGGATGATGAGATAAATGCTTAATACTCTATCAAATCTAAACCTTGTGCACGATAGAAAGAAAATTTCTTGTCGCTTGAGAGAAGAGTCAGTTTTTCCGTAATCGCGTGTGCTATAATAATGTGGTCGCTGGGATCGTGATGGTTTTGATCTTCGTTGATTTCCAAGTTTGCATAGGTAAAAGCCGTGTCACGCCTCAAAGGAAGGAACTCTATTCCATAGTCTTGTTCAATGGATGCAAGCATCTGTTCTGCTGTATGCCAATGTTTTGACAACAATGTCTTGTTATTAAAATGGACAACCAACTCGCGAGCAGTTTCAAAACTTGCATACGGCATCGTATCCGGATCGTCGAAGACATTCCAGAAATCCTCCTCTGTTGCATCAGAACTGGTTATCAGGTCGATAACCGCACAGGTATCAAGCAGCAATCTGGTCTTTGCCATTCTGTATCAGTTAGCGTATGTCGTAAGCTTTTCTATCAGTTTTGGATCAGTAATGGTTATAGCTCCGCTATGAGCTCTGGCAAATGCCATTCTCCTTGTCCGTGGCGTTTTCTTTGAATTGATAGCATAGTTCCTTGCCATCCTTTCTCTTTTCTCTTCGTTAGACATATCGCAGCATTTTCATTGGTGATTGCAGGTGCAAAGTTACGCATTTCCGATGAACTGGCAAAGGAAATGCTGATTTTTTATAGAAAATGTTTTCTGAAAAGGTTTTTGTTCCCATGCAGAGACGCAGAGGACGCAGAGTCCCCGCAGAGAAAAATGAAAACTCCTTTTACTCCCTTACTCCGTAGACAAAAAAAACTCTGCGTCTCTGTGTGAAGAGTATTACAGAGCGGATTATGCTATCTTAATATCCGTAATCGCGTGAGCTATAATAATGAATGTCGCTGGAATCGAGATGAAAATCGCGAAATCATATACATACCTACACTAATTCATGTAAGCCGCTCATTTTCAATAGTTTATTTAGTGTATGTAACCTACACTAAAACTCGTTTACCTACACTAAGTTTTCTGCAAAAGAATTCATGCTTTTCCTTTCGTATTTGACGTGTTTACAACTCGTAAATGACGTGTTTATGACTCGTAAATGACGTGTTTACGACTCGTATATGACGCGTGTACCATTCGTACATGACGCGTGTACCATTCGTACATGACGCATGTACCATTCGTACATGACGCGTGTACCATTCGTATATACCATCTAAAGAAAACGTGTACAACGAGTTTTCGCCTGATGACAAACAAGTGACGACGCGCTAAAAACATGACCTCTGACAAAAAAAGCCCCAATTTAGTGTAGGTAGGTCAGCCTTAGTGTAGGTTACATACACTAATAAAACCATTGAATATCAAGAAGATACGTCGATAAGTACACAAGTGTAGGTATTTTCGCAAAAAAAATTTTCGTTTGGAAAATTGGCCCGAGCTAAACCTTCTCGCCACAGACTACTCATTTTGTTGTTTGCGAAGAGAATGCTCAAGGGGTGCTGAGTAGTCACTCTGAAGAATTCTAACGTTAATGTTTTGTAAAAAATTCTTTAATTGGAGAAATCTTCGTAACTTTGCAACCGATTTGTGAACATACGCAAACAGGAATGCGAAAAAGAATCAGAAAGATCAAGAATATCAGGCTGCACCGCGAAGGCACGAACACGCTGATATATACCGCCATCGGCATTGTTGTCCTGGGGGCTTTACTCTGGTATGGGCTGGGCGCAGGCATCGTTTTTCACGCTTACGTCTGCATCATGGCCATCATCTACGGCATCATCATCAACTTCTTCCGCTGCCCCATCCGCTACTTCAACGGCGACGACACCGAGGGCATCGTGGTGGCACCCTGCGACGGCAAAGTGGTGGTGATAGAGGAGGTGACGGAAGACGACTACTTCCACGACCGCCGGCTGATGGTGAGCATCTTCATGAGCCTGTACAACGTGCACGCCAACTGGTTCCCCGTAGACGGCAAGGTGAAGCAGGTGTACCATCAGGACGGCAACTTCCACAAGGCCTGGCTACCCAAAGCGAGCGAGGAGAACGAACATGCCGACATTCTGATAGAGACAGACGACGGGCAGGAGGTACTCTGCCGCCAGATAGCCGGAGCCGTTGCACGCCGCATCGTGACCTACGCGAAGGCGGGCGAGGACTGCTACATCGACGAACATCTTGGCTTTATTAAGTTCGGTTCGCGCGTGGACGTGTATCTGCCGTTGGGTTCGAAAGTGTGCGTGAAGATGGGACAGTCTACCACCGGCGACCAGACGGTCATCGCCACGCTTCCCGAGCCTGCAACCCATCATTCGTAATTCATCATTTGTACCTCAAAACTCGTCATTCTTGAAAAAGCATATTCCCAATACCATAACTTGCTGCAACCTGATTTCAGGATGCGTGGCCATCACGTTTGCGCTCTATGGCAACCCCGCAATGGCTCTGCTGTGGATTGTGGCAGGTGCCGTGTTCGACTTCTTCGACGGTATGGTGGCTCGTCTGCTGCATGTGTCGTCGCCCATCGGCAAGGAGCTCGACTCGCTGGCCGACGTCGTTACGTTTGGCGTGGCTCCCTCAGCCATCTTGTTTTTCCAACTCGGCGTGATGGAATACCCATCGATAGCGGAACCGCTGCGCTGCGTACTGCCCTATGCGGCCTTTCTGATGGCAGCCTTCTCTGCCCTCCGGCTGGCGAAGTTCAATCTCGACGAGCGACAGACCACCTCGTTCATCGGACTGCCCACTCCGGCCAACGCGCTGTTCTGGGCCTCGCTCATCGTGGGCGGCACGTCGCTGATAGAGTCGTCGAAGTGGATGTTGCCCTTCCTGCTGGTGATGATGCTGGTGAGCTGTTGGCTGCTGGTCAACGAGCTGCCCATGTTCGCCCTGAAGTTCAAGCAGTGGGGATGGAAAGGCAACGAGGTGAAATACTTGTTTGTGGCCACGTCGGCCTTGCTGCTGGCCATCTTCGGTGTGCCGGGCATCGCTCTTGTCATTGCCTGGTATGTGTTGCTGTCTGTCGTTTTGTGGATGAGAAACAGGGGAAAGGAATAGACTATGGTGCTGCTGAAAGGTTTGTTGTTGATCATCATCGTGGGCGTTATCCTGTTCATCGCCATTGTGGTCAGGCTGTTGTGGTCGGCCCGCGAGCTGCTGCACACCATTTTTGGAGGACGCCCGCAGCGCAGCAACGGCACCTACGGCGACCCCATCAGTAATACCGACGACACGATTACCGACCGACGACCGAAAGACGAGGCCAACCGCCGCATCATCAACGACGACGAAGGGGAATACGTGGAGTTTGAGGAAGTGACGGAATAAGAACGACAGCGAATGCCAAACTTCTCGGTTGAGAAGTTTTTTTTGACATCTACGGAGTACAGAATCATTAACAATTCAACAAAAACAATACATGCAAATGCCGCTGTCCACAAGTGTTGGACAGCGGCATTTGTTCAGATAAATAGTTTTGTACTATTGACACTCTTCGCACTCACGGGCACGGAAGTCGGCGAGGTCATCGGCCTGGAAGTTCTCGATGTAGGCAGCCTTAGCGATGACGTTCTCTTCGGCCATGCGGACGTAGACATTGGCACTCTTGGCAAAGAGCTCAGGAGCACGACCACAGTCGTCGACGATGAGAATAGACATCATAATCTCGGCGGTCATATCATACAGACGACGAGCCAGGAAGTCTTGCATCTCCTGATTGCTGGCCTCCTTCACGGTGTTGATGGCCTTCTCGTAGAGAGCCACCATCTTCTCAATCTTAGAGGTGAGGGGCGAGGATTGCAAATCCCCTGCAACGTGAGCGGTGAGACCTTCCAGCATTTCCTTCATCACGCTGAGGTAAGTACCATTGGTGATATAGCGGATGGCGGCCACCACCTGCAGCTGCGTCGTTCCCTCGTAGATAGAGAAGATACGCGCGTCGCGATAGAGTCGCTGGCTCTTATACTCCATGATGAAGCCTGAGCCTCCATGAATCTGGATGGCATCGTAGGCATTCTGGTTGGCATATTCGGAGTTCATACCCTTGGCCAGTGGTGTGAAGGCATCGGCCAGACGGGCATACTTCTTCTGCTCCTGACGCTCCTCGGGCGTGAGCTTACGCTCGCGGGCAATGTCATCGAGAGCCTTGTAGATGTCAACATAGCGGGCTGTCTGATAGAGGATGGAACGTCCGGCATCGAGCTTGGCCTTCATGCGGGCGAGCATATCATAGACAGCGGGGAAGTCGATGATAGCGGTATCGAACTGGCGACGCTCCTTAGCGTAGGCCAGAGCCTCGTTGTAAGCAGCCTGCGAGAGACCTGTGCTCTGGGCGGCAATGCCTAAGCGGGCACCGTTCATCAGGGCCATCACATACTTGATGAGTCCCAGGCGGGTGCTTCCGCATAGCTCAGCTTTGGCGTTCTTGTAGGTCAGCTCGCAAGTAGGACTTCCATGAATACCCAGCTTATGCTCGATGTGGCGCACGTTGACACCACCGTTGCGCTTGTCGTAGATGAACATCGACAGACCGCGACCGTCGCGTGTGCCCTCTTCTGAGCGGGCCAGCACGAGGTGGATGTCAGAGTCGCCGTTGGTGATGAAGCGCTTCACACCGTTCAGGCGCCAGCAGTCCTCCTTCTCGTCGTAGGTGGCCTTGAGCATCACGCGCTGCAAGTCGGAACCAGCATCCGGCTCTGTGAGGTCCATTGACATCGTTTCACCAGCACATACACGCGGGATGTACTTCTGGCGCTGCTCCTCAGAGCCAAACTCATAAAGCGTCTCGATGCAATCCTGCAACGACCAGATGTTCTGGAAGCCGGCATCGGCCGTACTGACGATTTCCGAAGCCATCGAGTACGGGGTGATGGGCATGTTCAGTCCGCCATAGCGACGCGGCATGGATACACCCCACAAGCCGGCCTTGCGCGTGGCATCGAGATTTTCGAAAGTCTTCGAGGCATAGATCATGCGACCATTCTCGAGGTGCGGCCCTTCCAGGTCGACACTCTCCGAGTTGGGTTCTATAATATTGGCTGCCACATCGCCAGTGATATCTAAGAAGCGCTTATAGTTCTCTATCGCATCGTCGTAGTCGACGGGAGCGTCCTCGAATTGAGCCTTGTCGGCAAAGTTGCGTTCCTTCAGTTCCACAATGCGCTTCATCAGCGGATGATGCAGATGGAACTCCAATTCCGGGTGGTCACTAAAATAGTTTGCCATATCTTGTTATACGATTAATTTGATTAAAATGAATAAAATGTAAAGAATCAACAGGCCGAAACAGCCCTTCAGGAAGTAGACTGTATATTTGTTCTTCACCTTGGTGTTGCAGAAGTTCAGGAACTTCATATATGGCACGTAGGCCATAGCCAATACGACCAAGACACACAATAACAGACGAAGGATGAGATATAGGAAGTCCATCTCGATAATAACTACTTGCTGTTCTGCTTATAATATTTAATCAGCTTCGGCACCACTTCCTCGACAGTCCCTACGATGACGTAGTCGGCAATCTTGTTGATGGGTGCATCGGGATCGCTGTTCACAGAGATGATGATGCCAGAATCCTGCATACCGGCGATGTGCTGAATCTGTCCGCTGATGCCGCAGGCAATGTACACCTTGGGGTGAACGGTGACACCCGTCTGGCCAATCTGACGGTCGTGGTCGAGCCATCCAGCATCCACAGCAGCACGGCTGCCGCCCACTTCTCCGTGGAGCACCTTAGCCAGTTCGAACAGCTGGTCGAAACCTTCCTTCGAGCCAACGCCATAACCACCGGCCACTACGATGGGAGCGCCCTTCAGGTTGTGCTGGGCAGCCTCTACATGGTGGTCGAGCACACGCACCACGTAAGCCTCCGGGCTCACATAGTCGGCTACGTTGGGATAGACCACTTCCTTCTTGCATTCGCCTTCGTAGATGGCTTTCTGCATCACGCCAGAGCGAACGGTGGCCATCTGCGGACGATGGTCGGGATTGACGATCGTGGCGACGATGTTACCTCCGAAGGCCGGACGAATCTGATAGAGCAGATTGTCGTAGTGCTTCTTGGTCTTGGCATCGTCGTAAGAACCGATCTCCAGTTCCGTGCAGTCGGCAGTCAGTCCGCTGGTCAGCGACGACGACACGCGCGGTCCGAGGTCGCGACCGATGACAGTAGCACCCATCAGGCAGATCTGAGGCTGCTCCTGCTTGAAGAGGTTCACGAGGATATCGGTGTGGGGAGCCGATGTGTAAGGGAACAATCCCTCGCCATCGAACACGAACAGTTTATCCACGCCGTAGGGCAGAATCTGGTCTTCCACCTGTCCCTTGATGGCAGTTCCTGCCACCACAGCATGCAGCTCAACGCCCAGTTGGTTGGCAAGTTTGCGACCTTTGGTCAGCAACTCCTGCGACACTTCGGCAACCTGAGTGCCTTCAATCTCTACATATACAAATACGGCCTGCATGTTATCCTATGATTTTTTCGTTCAACAATTCCTGGACAAGGCTGTTGATATCTTCGTCAGCACCTGTCAGGGTCTTCGATTCCTTCGCCTGGAAGACGATGTTCTTCACGGCCTTCACCTTTGTGGGGCTGCCAGCCAGACCACACTGGTTGACATCGCCGTCGACATCGGCTACCGACCACTGGTTGAGCGTCAGGTAGGGGCGCTCAGCATACAATTCCTGATGAGGCATATCATCGGTGCGCTCCATCGGACATGTGGCATACTTATACTTCATCACCAGCTTGGCATTGCACGGACGGCAGGGAGCAGCACTTCCATTCACCGTGATGACCACGGGCAGCGGAGCCTCAACCGTCTCCACGCCACCGTCGATGTGGCGGCGGATGAGTGCCTTGCCATTCTCTACCTTCAAGATTTCCTCAGCATAGGTCACCTGGTTCAGACCCAGTTTCTGAGCCACCTGCGGACCCACCTGAGCCGTATCGCCGTCGATGGCCTGACGACCACCGATAACAATGTCGACATCACCTATCTTCTTGATGGCCGTTGCCAAAGCATACGATGTAGCGAGCGTATCGGCACCGGCGAAGAGGCGGTCGGTCAAGAGCCAACCTGTGTCGGCACCGCGATAGAGTCCCTGGCGAATAATCTCACCGGCACGCGGCGGACCCATTGTCAGAATTCCCACTGTGGAGCCTTCGTGCTGCTCCTTCAAACGGAGCGCCTGCTCCAAGGCATTTAAATCTTCGGGGTTGAAGATGGCAGGCAAGGCAGCGCGGTTGACCGTTCCTTCGGCCGTCATAGCGTCCTTGCCCACATTTCTTGTGTCAGGTACTTGCTTGGCAAGTACAACAATCTTTAAACTCATAAATATATAATAATGTATAATCCTATTGATACTGGGAGGCCAACCTCCCTATTCTACCGTTGGGCGAAGCGTTTACCAGTCGGGACTTTCTCGTCCTTGATGTCAAACCTTATGACTGGCGTGATGCTCACGGAATATTTGTTCAGCGTACCCATGTGGCTCACGATATCGGCAATGGTCGACGAGATGGCGCGTCTTACCCGGTGCCTGCACCACCTCCTGATATTTGCGCACTCGAACAAAGGACAACCATCAAAGCGGTTGCTACCAGAGTGAAAAATCTTTTCATATTCTTCTATTTACAAAATTCAGCCGCAAAATTACAATAAATTTATGGTTTGACAAAATAAACTCAGGAAATTCGCACAAATTAGCCGTCATTTCTGCACAAAGCAGCCTATTCTGTGCAATCAATATCTATGTTGCTTGCCGATGTACTTCGTCGAGCAGCATCTCAATCGGTCGCGGAACGGCATACTGCTCGACGCGCTCTTCGTTGATCCAGATATAGCCGTCTGGCAAGGTGGGGCGCTCTTCGGGCTGCCAGAGATAGAAGTCGGCCATGATGATGCGGTGGGTCAGCACGTGGCGGACGGACTTCTTCAGGCATAGAAGATTGGGGGTCGAGGGTGTCGAGGAGTGGGGAGCGGGTAGCGAGGAGCGAGAAATGACTTCGATGCTCGGCGAATCAAGCTCCATGTCCGATGGAGAATGCTCTATGCAATACGGTTCCCAGAGTCCTTGCCAGATGTCACCTGCCGGTCGGCGGCGGATGGCTGTCTGTCCCTTATACCTTATATATATATAGATAAGGTGGCGCGTCTTCACCTTCAGCGTCTTCAGTTTCACGGGGAGCTCCCCCACCCTGCCCTTTCGCAGGGCCTCGCAACTCTCCATGAGCGGACAGAGCAGACAGCGCGGCGAAGCGGGCGTGCACTGGATGGCGCCGAAGTCCATCATCGCCTGATTGTACGCCGAAGGCTGATCGGCGGGCAAAAGTTCCTGTGCCATAGCCGCAAACAGCTTCTTTCCCTCGGTGGTGTTGATAGGGGTGTCGATGCCGAAATGGCGGGCCAGCACGCGATAGACATTACCATCGACCACTGCCACGGGCAGTCCAAAGGCTATCGAGCCAATGGCAGCCGCCGTGTAGTCGCCTACGCCCTTCAAACTCTTGATGCCTTCCAGCGTCCGGGGAAATCCGCCCAACGCCACGATCTGCCGGGCAGCCGTATGCAGATTGCGTGCCCGGCTGTAGTAGCCCAGTCCCTGCCACAGCCGGAGTACTTCATCCTCTGTGGCTTCGGCCAACTGCTCCACCGTGGGCCACCGCTCCATGAAGCGTTGCCAATAGGCCATACCCTGCTGGATGCGCGTCTGCTGGAGGATAATCTCGCTCAGCCAGATAGCGTATGGATCGGTCGTCTCCCGCCAGGGCAGGTCGCGCCGGTTCTCTGCAAACCATCTCAGAATGGTCGTTGCGAACTTTTCATTCATACTGCAAAAGTACATAATATTTTTGAAAACGTGAGCCACTTTCAATAAAAACAAAATATTTACAGGCCATTTTCTGTTGACGGCCAGATGAACAGGCAGAGTTTTTACACATCCACTTGGGGTTGGAGCGTAATCGCGAATACAACACACAACAAAAGTTAACAGAAAGAAAAATAAGCGAATTTCTTTGTCGATTCGCCGAATTATACCTACCTTTGCACTATCATTCACAATAAACCTTGAAAGAAATGGAACTGAACCTAAAAAAAACATTGATAGCAGCGATTTTCCTGGCTATGCCCGCAATAGGCTTTTCACAAGAAAAACCAGTAGCCAACGTTAGCGTCGACTTGGTAACGAAACATCTTTGGCGCGGACAAGACTATGGTGGCATGAGCGTTCAGCCACGTGGCCACATCAGTTATCTGGGTATGTACTTCGATGCATTTGCCAGCAAAAGCTTCGACAAGGATGATAAGGAGCGTATCGATTTCTACGTAGGCTATAAGGCTCCCTTCGGCCTGAACATCAGTGTAGGCAGCCATTGGATGTCGAATGCCGACTGGTTGAACCGCTATTTCCACTTCGTCAAGGAAGAGACCGGCCATCAGTTTGAGGCAAATATCGGATATGATTGTAAATGGTTCGACCTGCAGGCCTACTCTATCTTAGGCGGAAACGACTTCAAGAAAGACGGCAAGCGCGCCTTCTCCACCATCTTCCTGCTCACTGTCCCCTTCCGTTTGGCAGGACTCGACTGGCAGGGACGCGTAGGCTTCACGCCGGCTGAATCGTCTTCGTATGAGACTCCCATAGAGGGTAATTTGTTCTACGACAGCGTTACCGACTATCTCTATGCCGACGGACCAGCCGTTGTAGAGGCTGCCATCCGCGCCACGAAGGATATCAATGCCAAAGGATTCCACGTGCCCGTGTACATGGAGTTCAATACCAATCCCTACACCAAGCGCGCCAGCATCCTGGCCGGAGTGAGCATCCGCCCCTTCCAGAAGAAATAAATGCTGCCGGAAGCTACCGGAAACCGATTATTCCACCTGCAGGCTGGTCCAGTTCACGAGGAAGAGTTTCTCCGTAGCACGCGTGAAAGCCGTATAAAGCCAGTGGATATAGTCGGGTGTGAGCATATCATCCGTCATATATCCCTGGTCTACATAGACATGCGCCCACTGCCCGCCTTGCGCCTTGTGGCAGGTGACGGCGTAGGCATATTTCACCTGAAGGGCATTGTAGTAAGCATCTTCCTTCAGCTGTTTCAGACGGTCGACCTTGTGGGGAATATCCGCATAGTCGGCCATCACTTCATTATAGAGTTGCGATTGCTGCTCACTGGTCAGCGCAGGTGCCTCGCTCAACAGGCAATCGAGCACAACCGTCGATTGCAATTCTTCATCATCATAGTCGGGAAATCGCAGCGTCACATCGGCGAAAGAGAAGCCATAGAGTTCGCGGATATTCCTGACGCGTACCACCACTGCCCTGTCGCCATTGGCAATGAAGCCTCCTGCCAGGCCCGTTCCTTCTGCAAGATTCTTTGAAGAAGAGCCTTTCGCATGATAATTATTCTTCACCACCATCAGCTGATCGCCCATGCAGAGCAGCTCCTCGCGGTCGAGTATGGTGTTTCGGATGCCCTGATTGTAGATGTTGCATCGCTTATTGCTGCGCGTTACCACCATTGTCTCGTCGATGCCCACCAGCGAATACGACGAGTTGAGCTGCTCGATGAGTTCGCTTCCGGGCACTACGACCACATCGGCAAAACCGGTAAGCCGCACCCTGGGCAACCCGCCCTCCATATATCCGCGGATGAGCGTGGCATTATAAAGGATGCCCGAGCCGGCACTCTGGCGCAGCACTTCGTTCAGGTCGCACTCGTAGACCTTCAACCCATAGCCTTGCATGATGCGCGTTTGCAGAGCCGGCGACTCCTCCTGTCCTACGGGTGGCAGCTGGGCAGCATCGCCGATGAGCATCATGCGGCAATTGCGACCAGAATAGACGTAGCGAACAAGGTCGTCGAGAACATTCCCTCCACCAAAGCCCCCACCGAACCCCGATTCGCTGGCAATCATCGAAGCCTCATCAACAATGAAGAGCGTGTCGGTGTGTAGGTTGTCGTTCAGTCGGAAGGTAGCATCCATCATGCTCACGCCCACCGTACTGCGATAGATACGGCGGTGGATGGTATAGGCAGGCGAACCGGCGTTGAGCGAGAACACCTTGGCGGCACGCCCAGTAGGAGCCAGCAAAACCGTCTTCTGACTCAAAGCCTTCAAGGCCCTGACGATAGCTCCTGCCAGCGAAGTCTTGCCAGTACCGGCACAACCGCGCAGCATCATGAGCGTGTTGGCCTCCCGGTCGGTCAGGAAAAGGCAAAACTGCTGGATGGCCACCTCCTGTTCGCGTGTAGGAACATGGCCAAACGCGCGGCGGATACTGTTTGACAATTCATCGTAAATCATAAGCCCTTGCATGCTTTTGCCTGCAAAGTTAATACATTTTGCAGAAAAGATTTCCTTATTTCATTTTTTTTCATTACTTTTGCACAACAATATAATTTTAGTAAGATTATGATGATACAGAAAAAGACATTAGGCATGGGATGCCTTGCCTGCGCTTTACTGCTTGGATCCTGCACGACGCATTACCAAATGACAGGCATTGAGCGCACCCGACAACTCATCGACAACCGTTACGACGCACAGCCTGATGCTCGGGCAGTAGAGTTCATGAAGCCCTACAAGCATGTTGTCGACAGTATGATGGGACCTGTAGTGGGCCAGGTGGCTCGCTATATGGCTGCAAAACGCCCAGAAAGCGAACTGTCCAACCTGCTGGCCGACGTGCTGGTATGGGCTGGCGACAAGTATGGCGAGAAACCCGATTTTGGTCTTTACAACATGGGAGGCATCCGGGCAGCCCTGGCTAAAGGCAACGTCACGTATGGCGACGTTCTGGATGTGGCTCCTTTCGAGAATAAAATCTGCTTCTGTACGCTGACGGGAGAAAAACTGATGGAACTGTTCCGACAGATTGCCTCAACCGGCGGTGAAGCCATCAGCCAGGAAGTGAAACTGGTCATCAACACACAGGGAGAACTCTTGTCGGCCAAGCTTCACGGACAAGAGATTGACCCAAAGGCTTCCTACCGTATTGCCACCATCGACTACGTGTCGCAGGGCAACGATAAGATGGAGGCCTTCAAGGATAAGACCGACCTGAACTCTCCTCAGGATGTGAGCAACAACCTGCGGTTCATCATCATGGATTTCTTCCGCGAACAGATGGCTAAGGGCATCGTGGTAGACCGCGAAGTGGAAGGACGAATCACGGTGAAGGATGAAGGATGAAGGATGAAGGATTAAAGATGAAGGAATTATAAATATGAAAAGAATATATATTATAATAGGTATCATGCTGTGCTCGCTGACGGCGAACGCACAGAAGCAGTTGACCATTCTGCACACAAACGACACGCATAGCACGATTTATCCGCTGAGCCCGAATCTGGCCGATGCCGCATTGGCCAACCGAGGGGGATTCGTCAGGAGAATCAGTTTTCTGAAAGAGGAACGGCAGAAAGACCCCAATCTGCTGCTTTTCGACAGCGGCGACTTCTGTCAGGGTTCACCCTACTTCACCCTTTACAAGGGTGATGTGGAGGTTGGGCTGATGAACCTGATGGGCTATGATGCCGGTACGATTGGCAATCATGAGTTCGACTTCGGACTCGAGAACATGGCACGCATCTTCCGCAAAGCCAATTTCCCCATACTTTGTTCTAATTACGACTTCACTGGAACGCCCGTTGAGGGACTCACCAAAGACTATATCATCCTGAAGCGAAAGGGTGTAAAAATCGGCGTGTTCGGCCTATCGCCGAAGATGGACGGACTGGTGATGCAAGCCAACTGCGAAGGAGTTGTTTATAAAAACCCTGTTGAGGAGGCTCGCCGGGTGGTCAGCATTCTGAAGAAAAAGAAGTGCGACCTGATTCTCTGCATCTCGCACCTCGGATGGGATATGCCGCTGAACGATGTGGATGATATCCGCTTAGTGGAACAAACACGCGATATCGACCTTGTTCTGGGTGGGCACTCCCACACTTATTTCGAGACATTGCGGAATGCCAGCAACCTCGACGGCAAAGTCATTCCCGTAGACCAGAATGGCAAGCATGCCCTCTATGTTGGAAAAATGATTGTAGACTTACAGAAAAAATAATCAACCATGAAAGAATTAGCATTGAAATACGGATGCAATCCGAATCAGAAGCCTTCGCGCATCTTTATGGACGAAGGAGAGTTGCCCATCGAAGTGTTGTCGGGCCGTCCCGGGTATATCAACCTGCTTGATGCCCTGAACAGCTGGCAACTGGTACGCGAACTGAAGCAAGCCACGGGACTGCCTGCAGCTGCATCGTTTAAGCATGTTTCGCCAGCAGGAGCCGCTGTGGGCCTTCCGCTGAGCGACACGCTGAAGAAGATTTACTTTGTAGATGACCTGAAGGTGGAGCTGTCGCCCATCGCCTGTGCCTACGCCAGGGCCAGAGGAGCCGACCGCATGAGTTCGTATGGCGACTTCGTGGCACTTTCCGACACGTGCGACGAGGCTACGGCACTGCTCCTGAAGCGCGAGGTGAGCGACGGCGTGATAGCCCCTGACTTCACCGAGGAGGCCCTGGAGATACTGCGTGCGAAGCGGAAGGGGACGTACAACGTCATCAAGATGGACCCCACATACAAGCCTGCACCCATCGAGCGCAAGCAGGTGTTCGGCATCACCTTCGAGCAAGGTCGCAACGAGATACGCTTAGACGACCCGGCTCTGTTTGAAAACATCCCCACGAAGAATAAGACGTTCACCGAGGAGGCTCGTCGCGACTTGATGATTGCACTCATCACGCTGAAGTATACGCAGTCGAACTCGGTCTGCTATGTGAAGGATGGCCAGGCCATCGGTATCGGAGCCGGTCAGCAGAGCCGCATCCACTGCACTCGTCTGGCAGGCAACAAAGCCGACATCTGGTGGATGCGCCAGCACCCGAAGGTGATGGGGCTGCCCTTCGTTGACGGCATCCGACGTGCCGACCGCGACAACACCATCGACATCTATATCGGCGACGAATGCGATGATGTGCTGTGCGAGGGAGCTTGGCAACAGTTCTTCAAAGAGAAGCCTGAACCGCTGACCGCTGAAGAGAAGCGCCAATGGATAGCACAGAACCGGGGCGTATGCTTGGGCAGCGACGCTTTCTTCCCCTTCGGCGACAACATCGAGCGGGCGCATAAGAGCGGAGTGGAGTTTATTGCACAGGCAGGAGGCTCGGTGCGCGACGATCATGTCATCATGACGTGCGACAAATATGGCATCGCAATGGCCTTCACTGGCGTAAGGTTGTTCCACCATTAAGGAGTTCAGAAGTTTAGAAGTTCAAGAGTTCAGGAGTTTAGATATGGAAGACGATTTTCAGAGAATCCTTGAGAATGGCATCTCGTTCGGGCGCGGCGGTGAACGGCGCAACCAGAACACAGGCAAGGTGAAGACAAAGGCCAAGAAAAAGAAGTATATCACAGGAGCTCACGGCAGCGGTTCGGCCATGCAGAAGGCCAAATATCGCCAGCAGCGAGCCAATCGGCATAAATAAGAAGAGGGTGTGTCGAAATAGGCACCCCCCGCTATCATACCATAAATCCCAATTCCAACCCACTCGGTTGAAACAGAAGTGTGAAGGATGTTGTTTGCAGGATTTTGCTAATTTGTTGTGGATAATTGGAAGAAAATGACTATATTTGCACCCATCAATAGGAACAAAGATGAAGTACGCAGACTATATCGAACAGATTGAGATCGACTCGCTGTGGAGCGGGAAGAAGCATGTGGTGTGGAACCTCGACCGACAGGTGAACATCCTGAGCGGTATCAACGGCGTGGGCAAGAGCACTATTATTAATAAGGTAGTCAAGAGTGTGAGCACCAACGGCGACATAGTGAACCATCTGCTCAAGGGGGTACACATCAAGACGCACCCGGAAGATGCCACACACATCCGCTTCGACGTGATACGCTCGTTCGACCGGCCGATCCTGAACGCAGAATCGGTGAACAAGATGGACATCAGTCTGGCAACAGAACTGGACTGGCAGCTCTATAAGTTGCAGCGCAAATACTTAGACTACCAGGTGAACATGGGTAACAGAATTATTCATGCGCTGCAGAGTGGACAGCCCGACGCTGCCCAGCAGGCACAGAAGATCAGTGAGCCGAAGAAGAAGTTCCAGGACATCATCGACGACCTCTTCAGCGAAACGGGGAAGAAGATTGTGCGCACGGAGAATGAGATACGCTTTTCGCAGATTGGAGAGACGCTGGTGCCCTATCAACTGTCGAGTGGCGAGAAGCAGATGCTGGCCATCATGCTCACCGTACTGGTGGAGGACCAACAGCCCTATGTGCTGCTGATGGACGAACCGGAAGTGAGCTTGCACGTAGACTGGCAACAACGGCTCATCGACCTGATTCTGGAATTGAACTCCAATGTGCAGATCATTCTGACCACGCATTCGCCAGCCGTCATCATGAATGGATGGATGAACAACGTGACCGAGGTGAGCGACATAACGAATTAAGAATGAAGATTTTCGAAATACCGTAATTCCGAAATAACGAGGTGATAATTGAGTAAGCTAAAGGAAAACATATCATCTGCCTATATCGAGGCGGCCAACCGGCTGAACTCGAAGAAGTCAAGGCGGAAAATCGTGGCCTACGTAGAGAGCTACGATGATATATTTTTTTGGCGCACGGTACTCGACCCCTTCGAGGATGACACGCGCTACTTTGAGGTGATGCTCCCTTCGCACAAGCGGTTGGAACGAGGCAAGAAGTCGGTGCTGATGAACTTGCTGTCGAAACAAGCGGGCAAGGACCTGATTTGTTGTGTGGATGCCGACTACGACTACCTGATAAAAGGTGCTACGGAGACGAGCAAGAAGATGCTGCAAAGTCCGTTCGTGCTTCACACCTACGCCTACGCCATCGAGAACATGCAATGCTATGCGCCATCGCTGCGAACCGTCACCGTGGCCATCACGCTCAACGACCGACAGATTTTCGACTTCCTGGAATTCATGACTCGCTTCTCTGAGGCCATCTTCCCCCTCTTTGTATGGAGCATCTGGCACTATCGCCGCCCCATCTATCAGGAGTTCACCATCACCGACTTCAATAACATCGTGCAGATTGGGGGCTTTTCGATAGAAAACCCTTTAGGCTGTATCAAGCACCTGAAGCATAAGGTGTGGGTGAAAATCAGAGAGTTGCAGGCCAAACACCCTGATGCCAAAGAGAGCTATCTGGCCTTGAAGCAAGAGTTGCAAGACATGGGGGTCAGTCCACAAACCACCTATCTCTATATCCAAGGACACCACCTGTTTGAAAAAATCGTCATGCCCATCATGGAAAAGGTATGCCGACAGTTAGTGCGTGAGCGGGAGACAGAAATCAGGCGACAGGCCATCCACGACACACAAATGCGCAACGAGCTGTCGTGCTATAACCACAGCACACAGGATATTTCGCAGATGATGAAAAAGAACTTAGGCTACGTGGTGTCGGAACCCTACAAGCGCATCCGCCAAGACCTGCAAAAAATGTTTGAACAACAGAATGAGAATCAAACCATTAATTAAATACAAATAAAAATGAAAAAGGTTTTAGGATTGGCTGTAGCCGCCATGATGACTGCCATGAACGTGTGTGCACAGGACAATGATGTGCAGAAGTATTTTGAACTCGACCAGCTGCCCAAGCTGATTGAAATTATGCCGGCACCGCCTGCATTCGACAGCCCGGAGTTTGCCAACGATGTGGTGCGCTACGGCTGGGGTAAGCAGCAACGCCAGGATGCCGACCGCGTGGCTCTGGCCATTGCTGATGCAGAATGGGACGACCTCACCAAGCTCTTCCTGCAGTGGAAGGACGCATTCGGGCTGGAAATCAACGAGACGAACACACCGGAAATCTACAAACTGATGGTGAACAGTCTGGCTACCACCGACCCCATGCGCAAGGAAACAAAGGCATACTACCACCGCCAGCGCCCCTTCGAACGCTTCGACGACCCGATGCCCTCACACGAAGAGGACGAACTGCGCGGCGAGGGCAGCTATCCTTCTGGTCATAGTCTGCGCGGATGGGGCATCTCACTGCTGCTGGCACAGATAGCTCCCGAGCGTGCCAACGAAATCTTCAGCCGCGGATGGGACTACTGCAACAGTCGCGTCATCGTTGGTGCCCACTGGCAGAGCGATGTAGATGCCAGCCGTACGGCAGCCAGCATCGGTTTCTGTGCGCTGCAGGGAAGCGAGGCATTTATCGCCCAGATGAAAAAGGCACAGGCTGAATATGCCGAGAAGACCGGAAAGGACGTTGGCGTGCAAAGTGCAAGCATCATTGAGCATCCTGCTACCCACACCTACCGCATCGATGGCACCAACGCCACAGACAACACGCGCGGCATTGTGATTGAAAATCAGCAAAAGGTCATCCGGAAATAATTGTCCGAAGCACCCTATCAAAAAAGTTCGCAGGAGGTTGATAACAACTTCCTGCGAACTGATTTTGTGATCCGCTTGGGGCTCGAACCCAAGACCCCAACATTAAAAGTGTTGTGCTCTACCAACTGAGCTAGCGGATCTACCTCAAAATGCTTTTGCTCAAAAGCGGGTGCAAAGGTACGAATAATAATTGATAAAAGGCAATCAGCGACCAATAATTATAGTTAATTAACACTTTATCCGCACAGAATCGACCCTCCGAAGCCCCTGTGGGGGAATTTGAGACTAATCTTGATGCGTCTGCGTAGCTTTGCGGTAGCACTCCCGGCAGAGCGGCTCGTACTCTTGTGTTTCGCCGAGCAGCACACGCTTGTCGTTTTCCACCAATCGATGACTGACGTATGCCAGCGAGCCACATTTCACACAGATGGCATGCACCTTGGTCACTTCGTCGGCAATGGCACAAAGGGCGGGTATCGGACCAAAGGGAACTCCCTTGAAGTCCATATCCAGACCTGCGATGATGACCCTCACACCACGATAGGCCAACTGGTTGCACACATCGACGAGTCCCTGATCGAGAAACTGTGCCTCATCGATACCAATCACATCGTTGTCGCCAGCCAAAAGCAGGATCGACGACGATGAGTCGATAGGGGTAGAGGGAATGGTGTTCTGGTCGTGGCTCACCACATCTTGCTCACTATAGCGCACATCGATGGAAGGCTTGAATATCTCCACCTTCTGCTTGGCAAACTTAGCACGCTTGAGTCGGCGGATGAGCTCTTCGGTCTTGCCCGAGAACATCGATCCACAGACCACTTCTATTCTTCCTGGTCGGCGATATTCGCCTTCGCCATATATGTTGTGTTCCATTGCTACGATTGATAGAGTTTGATTCGTGGCTGCAAAGTTACAAAGAAGCGGTGAAAAAACAAAATGAAAGGAGGGTTATTTTTGTTGACAAGCGAAATTGAGTGAGCAAAAGTTTCCAACAAGAGCGTAAAAAACAAAAAAATAATTGAAAAAAATTTGTTGTTTCCGCAAAACTTACTATATTTGCCCCCCGAATGGGCATACTATATATTGTACCTACTCCAGTAGGAAATATGGAGGACATGACATTGCGAGCCATCAGAACGCTGAAAGAGGCCGACCTGATACTTGCTGAGGATACCCGCACATCGGGCATTCTGCTAAAACATTTTGACATCAAGAACCAGTTGATGTCGCACCATAAATTCAACGAGCACGGCACTTCTGCCGCCATTGTGGAACGCTTGAAGGCCGGACAAACCATAGCTTTGATCAGCGATGCAGGCACGCCAGGCATCAGCGACCCGGGATTTTTCCTGGTCAGGGAAGCCGTAGCCGCAGGCATCACGGTGCAATGCCTGCCCGGCGCCACCGCCTTTGTGCCTGCCATTGTGTCGAGCGGACTGCCCGACGACCGGTTCTGCTTCGAGGGTTTCCTGCCACAAAAGAAGGGGCGGCAGACCCGACTGCAGAGCCTTCAGGACGAAGAGCGCACCATGATATTCTACGAATCGCCCTATCGGGTGCTGAAAACGCTTCAGCAGTTTGCCGAGGTCTTCGGCCCTGAACGCCCAGTGAGCTGCTGCCGCGAGATTTCAAAGATTCATGAAGAGAGCGTTCGCGGCACACTGACGGAGATGATTGCCCACTTCCAGCAGACCGAACCGAGGGGCGAATTCGTCATCGTGGTAGCCGGGAAGGACAGGAAAGGTGAAAAAGGAAAAAACGGAAAAGGTGAAGAAATAAAAGAAGTAATTTAATATAATAAGGTATGAAAAAACTTTTAGTCTTTGCAATGTGCATGGCTGCCCTGGTGGCCTGCAACAACGAGAAGCCCATGCCGGTGGTGCCGGACGGAGGCCAGAACGATTCGCTCCAGCGGATTATCGAGCAGAAGGACAATGAGATTAACGACATCATGGCAACACTCAACGAGATTCAAGAGGGTTTCCGTGAGATCAGCGAGGCTGAAGGTCGCGTCAGCGTGGCCAAAGCCGGAGAACGGGCCGACAAGGCTCAGCAGATCAGAGAGAACATTCAGTTCATCTCTCAGCGTATGGCACAGAACCGCGAGCTCATCAAGAAGCTGAAGAGCCAGATGGAAGGCAGTTCGCTGAAGGCCGACCAGCTGTCGAAAGCCATCGACAACATGACCAAGGAACTGCAAGAGAAAGACAACCAGCTGACACAGTTGCGCGAGGAGTTGGACAAGAAGGACATCCATATTGCCGAACTCGACGAAACCATTACCAACCTGCACAACGATGTTGACAACCTGCGCACCGAAGGCGAACAGAAGACGCAGACCATCAACTCGCAGGACAAGCAGCTGAACACGGCCTGGTATGTATTCGGCACGAAGAAGGAACTGAAGGAACAGGGTGTGCTGAACGACGGCCAAGTGCTGCGCGGCAACTTCAACAAGAACTACTTCACGAAGGTGGATATCCGCAACTTCAGCGAGGTGAAGCTCTACTCCAAGGATGCCAAGCTCATGACGACGCACCCCTCCAGCAGTTATACGCTGACGCGCGATGCCAGCAAGCAGTACATCCTGCGTATCACCAATCCGCAGCTTTTCTGGAGCACCAGCAAATATCTGGTGGTGATGGTGAAATAGTGATACCCATCATACACTTTATCAGAGTGTTTCCACAGATTACACGGCAGCTGAAGCCAATAGCCGGAAAGCCTTGGCCATCTACGAGACATTTGGAAGGCACGACAACGATTTGGCTATCATTCTATTTCACTTGGCAGAGAATTGCTATTACACCGGGAATACAGCCGAAGCCATCAAGCATGAAATACGTGCCCTGAATATCTTCAAGTCGCTTTATGGAGAGCATTCCAGCGAATATGTGAATGAGCTCTCCTATCTTGCCATGTATTATGAAGCAGCTGGCAAGGAGAGTGACGCTGTCAGGGTAAGGAAAAATAGTCAGATTCCGAAGCTGAATCCTACTCATAGGAGCGATTCTCCACCAAGTTGAAGGCGAGGATCAGGTCCGAGGCAGTGCGCTGGGTGAACACATCGTCCATGAGAGGCTCTCCTTTCACCTGCTGATGTACCAGTCCTTCCGGTCCCCAATAGTAGCGCGTCTCGTCTTTCGGCCCCGTACTGGCATTGTCGCCCTGCATGAAAGCAAAGATGAGCTGGCCAGAATCAATATCGAAGAGATATTCTTCATCATAATTGCGGGCGGCAACATGATAGCGTCGGGTGATGAGATAGACCTTTGAGTATTCCATCTCGGCATCCTCGTCGAAGTCTGTCAGGAAGAAATAGCGTACGGTCTCGTAAACCATGCCCACTCAGCCTACCATTTTCCGACTCTTCATCTCCAGGTCGTTGTAATAGTCCATGTCCGACTTGTCGTTCTGTGCAGCCATTTGCTTGGCCTCGGCGTATTGTCGGCGAATCTCGTTCACCTGCTGCTTAGCCTTCGCATCGGTCTGGGCTTGCATGGAGGCAAACAAACTGAGGGCGAGGGCGAGGAAGAAAAAACGGATTGCAGTCATCGTTGTAAAAAAATGCGGTTATGGATTGGTTTATTCAAAGTGGAATGTCAGGGCGATGTATTTCGTCTGTGCATTGTTCACAGACTTGCTATATGCCAACATGTTCTTGTCCTTGATGTTGTCGGCATAATTCAGGTTGAGCGAATTCACGAGGCTATAGCCGAACTTCAGCTCGGGACGCAACTTGAAAAAGGGCAGATAGAAGTCGCAGCCGAGGCCCAGCTCCAGGTAGCAGTCGTAGCGTTTGAGTTTTAAGATGTCTGTATCCTTACCCGATAGGTTGAGCATCGGGTTGAGTCCAGCCACGACATAGGGTCTGTAATTATTGAGTCGCTTGGCACTATAGATAAGGTCGAGTGCCGTAGAGATATACACCGACTTCATTTCCTGATGCTCCTCGATGGGAGTACCGTCTTCCATCGTGTCCGTGAAGTTATGGAAAGTGAGATGGCGTGTACCGAAATACATGGCGGGGGCTATTCGGAAGGCGAAGTAAGTGCCTAAGCGCACCTCTCCCAGCACGCCTACATGGAATCCGGCATCCCAGCGATCCTGGTCGCAGGTGATGAGTTTCTCCACGGGTTCGCCCCCTTCTTCGTATGTAATCATTTGCGGCCCTACGTTCTGGAACTCAATATCCTGGAAATGAGTACCCACCAGCACACCGAAATGGAAGGGCCGCAGGTCGGTATACGGTCGGTTTTCTACGATTTTGTTCTGTGCCAGAGCAGGCTCAACAGCCAATACGGCCAGCGCAAAACAGGTGATATATGCGATGACTCTTTTCATATCATATCTTTCTAAAGCGGTTAGATCAGCAATCTACCTTATTATAATAACGCGAAAGTGGGGTTTTTATTGTGTTGAAGTTGAAAAATACTTGCTCACATACTTGATATTCGGTGAAAGAATGTTAAACGAACAAAATATCAATACCTAAAAATAGGTACATTCAAAAAAAATACCTATCTTTGCACCGCGATTTAGATAACAATAGTATTAACAAATAAAATTTTTTTGAACTATGGCATACGTAATTGGTGAAGATTGTATCGCATGTGGAACATGTATTGATGAGTGCCCCGTTGGCGCAATTTCTGAGGGCGAACGTTACTCTATCGACCCGGATGCTTGCACAGAGTGCGGCACATGTGCTGGTGTTTGTCCTTCTGAGGCCATCAGCCTTCCCTAATCGGAATCAAGCGAACAAGAAAGAGGCGCGTCGGCATTTGCTGACGCGTCTTTCATTTTTCGTGTCTTTTTGTGACATAGTTATGAATAATGGCAAGCAATTCGCTGCCATAACGCTTGGCACTCTGCTTCCCGATAAAGGGCACTGCCACCAGCGAAGCCATATCGCCCGGCAGATAGTTCGTCAGGTTGATCATCGCTCGCTGCTGCATGACGTTGGCTGGCTGATAGCCCATCTCGGCTGCTTTCTTTCCGCGCCAAGCCAGGATTTGCCGGTATAGGTCGGGGTGCTTGATGTCGTCGGTCAGCATACCATCGCGCTTCCGCTTGCGTGGTTTTTTGGGATTCATGGCCTCGATAGCCTCCAGGATGGCCTTATTCTTCGCCTTCAGATAGACTGCGCTACTGAACTCCTGCTGGCTGCAGGCCAAGAGGAGCTTCGACTTCATCAGATACTCCAGTCGCAATTCTGCCAAAGCTTCGTCGAACCGCTTCTTCACCATCTTGTTATCGATGTCTATATCCGATTTGTCGAGTAGCTGCTGCATCATTTCTACAAGCTGTGTGTGGAAATAACTGGCGCTTCGCTGCACCCTTTCCAGGAATGCAGCCTGCCTCAATTCCTGCGGAGGAGTGGCAATAATCTTTGCGTGCCACTTGGCTGCCACACCCATCACATCGCCCGAAAGTGCCTGCATCACGGTCCGATGGCTCCTGCAGAGCGAGGGGAACTGCCTGAAGAGGAACTCATCGAGCACTCGGCAGAGCCACTCTTCCTTCTTGTACAGGGTGGAGAAATCAAAGAGCTCGCACATCAGTCCCACAAAATAATGCTCTTTCAGCATGGGCAGCTGCTCGATGCTCCTACGTGCCGCCTCCTCTTGTTGCTGGCTGTATTGCTCTACCCGCTGGTCGCTGATGAGTGCCCGCTCGTGGATAGCGCTGGCCAAGACGATGCCTTCGAGGGTCTTACAACGGCTCAGTGCCACATACAACTGCCCGGAAGCGAACGAGAGGGCTGCATCAATGATAACCTTTTCGAAGGTGAGTCCCTGACTCTTGTGTATGGTAATGGCCCACGCCAAGCGAAGCGGATACTGTCGGAACGTGCCTTGCACCTGCGACTCTATCTCCTTGGTCTTTTCGTTGAGCACATATTTGGCATTCTCCCACTCCATCGGTTGCACGAGAATGGTATAGTCGTCGTCGGGACATTTCACGCTGACGCCCTCCTTGGTGATGCTCACCACCTGCCCAATCTTTCCGTTATAGAAGCGGTGATCGGCCGAGGGGTCGTTCTTCACGAACATCACTTGCGCCCCCTCTTTCAGCACCAGGTGCGTATCCGTAGGATAGGCGTATTCCGGGAAAGTGCCCTCTATCGAAGCTTCAAATACGTAGGCATGTGTTGTCAGGCGCTCCAGCTCTGTATCGTTGTAGCGCTGTGCCATCGCGTTGTGAGTAGTGAGCCTGATGAAACCCTCTTCGGGACGTGGGCGGAAATCAGGATGAAGCCGCTGGTTCAGTTCGGCAAAGTCGTGCGGCGTGGCCTTTCCTTCGCGGATGTGATTCAGCAGTTCCACGAAGTGCTCGTCGCTCTGTCTGTAGACATGTTTCAGTTCGATGGTCACGTAATTGAGACTCTGCAAGGCTTTGCTGCCGAAGAAGAAGGGCGTGGTGTAATAGCGATTGAGCAAGACTGCATCCTGCTCAGTGACTACGGGAGCCAGCTGCTGCAGGTCGCCAATCATCAGCAGCTGAACGCCTCCAAAGGGCAGATGACTACTGCGAAAGCGGCGCAGCACATTGTCGATGGCATCGAGTAGATCGCTGCGTACCATACTGATTTCGTCGATTACCAGGAGGTCGAGCGTTCGGATGATGCTCCGCTTCTCAGCGCTGAAATCGTAGCGCGACTGATAGGAAGCTTCTGGCACGTATGGCGACAGGGGCAGTTGGAAGAACGAATGAATGGTCATGCCTCCGGCATTGATGGCGGCCACGCCAGTTGGTGCCACCACCACCATGCGCTTGGGCAGACGTTCTTTCAGCGTTTTCAGAAACGTTGTCTTACCCGTTCCGGCCTTTCCCGTGAGGAATATACTGGTGCCTGTGTTGCAGACAAAGTCCCAGGCGTTGCGAAGCTCTTCGTTGCGATATATTGCCATAGAATTACATCTCGTTTGGTTGGGTGCAAAGGTACGAATTATTTCCCATTCCTCATCGAAATATCCAAATAAATTTGGTATTTCTTTCATTTAATCGTACCTTTGCAGGCGATGCCGAAAGAACGAAGCAAGGCGGACGATTACCGCGAGAAAGCGTATCAGGGCGACACCAAGGCGATGAACAATCTGGGTGTGTGCTACGAACGGGGCTATGGAGTCAGGGCGAACCTGCAAATAGCCTTCGAATGGTATATGAAGGCTGCTGAGCAGGGCGATGTCTACGGCTGCTATAATGTTGGCGAATGCTACTATCAGGGAAAGGGTGTCGAGGCCAATGCGGTACAGGCTTTCGACTGGTTTATGCGCGCTGCAGAAAAGGGGGATATGCAGTCGCAGGTGAACGTAGCCAACGCCTATTATCTCGGCAGCGGGGTTGAACAAGACCACCACAAGGCTTTTCTCTGGTATCGTGAGGCAGCCTTTCAGGGGCATCTCCTGAGTCAAAAAAATGTGGGAGCAGCCTACTGGAATGGTGATGGTATCGAAAAAGACTTGCAGGAGTGCGTTTTCTGGTACGAGCTGGCAGCTCATGGCGGCGATGCGCAGGCACAGTTTGCCACAGGATGGTTTCTGATGACGGGCACAGGTGTGCCGCAAGACAAGCGCACCGGGCTGCGCTGGATTCACAAAGCCACCTTTCAGGGCTACCAACCCGCCATCGACTATTGTAAGGAAAACGGTCTCAAATGGTATTAACCCAACAGCATGTTTTTACTGCTTCACGACATCCTGAACTACCAATGATGCCAGCATGAAGCCGAAGATGGCAGTGATGTGCGCCAGCGTACCATTGACCCGCGTCGCCTCCTCCTTGTTCTGCACGAGTTCATCAGAATAGACACACTGAAACTTACGACTGGGAAACTGTCCGTTGCGCTTGAACCGCTTACGAAGGGCGCGCGCCAGAGGATCGCCTTGCACCTTCCAGAACTCTGTCACCCGGATGCGAGTCGGGTCCAGCTTCAAGGCTGCGCCCATCGACGAGAAGAGGCGTACCCCCAGACGGCAAGCCGTGAGGATGAGCAACGCCTTATCTTTCAGCGAATCAATGGCATCAATCACGTAGTCGTAGCTCCCGAGATCAAAACTCTCGACTGTTTCCTCGCAGAAAACCTTTTGCAGAGCCGTAATTTCCGCATCCGGATTGATGGCAAGCAACCGTTCGCGCAAGACATCTACCTTTACCTGCCCGATGGTCTGCGTCGTGGCCATCAGCTGGCGGTTGATATTGCTGGCACAGACCTGGTCGAAATCAACGATGGTGAGATGACTTACACCGGAACGAACCAGGCTCTCGGCACACCAGGAGCCTACACCTCCTACACCAAAAAGAATGACGCGCACAGATGCAAGCCGCTGCATCGACTCTGGGCCAAGCAGCAGTTCTGCACGCTGGAATATATCTTTATCTCTTGTCATACCTCATATTTGATGCTGCAAAGTTACGAAGAAGCGAGCGAAATGCAAAAGAAATAAAGCTTTTTCTTTTCATAGCAGAGGGCTTAGTGCGTCGTTTACGACAGCCAAACACGTCATTTACGAGGGCTAAACACGTCATTTACGAGGGCTAAACACGTCATTTACGGTGGAGGATTTGGGGGCCGATTTTCGTAAATAATTACCTAAAAAAAGGAGCGATGATGCAAGATATTTCAAAAAAACTTTGTAACTTTGCAACGAACAAAAGACAACAGAACATGAACATCTTCAAATCATTTATTTGTATGGCTGCTCTGACGCTCAGCGCCACAACAGCCTGTGTGGCCAGCAATGGCGATGACAACGAGATGCTGAACTGCATCATGACTCGCACCAGTATCCGACAGTATCAAGACCGCCCTGTAGAACAGGAAAAGGTGGAACAGTTGCTGCGCGCAGCTATGGCGGCTCCCACAGCCGTCAACAAACAGCCTTGGCACTTCGTAGTGCTGAACACCAAAGCAGCCATCAACCGCTTGGCTGATGCCAGCAATCGGGGTGGCGACATGGTGCGCTCGGCTGCCCTGGTCATCGTGGTCTGTGGCGATATGGACAAGACGCTCGACGGCAAGGGACGCGAATACTGGATTCAGGATACGAGTGCTGCCACCGAAAACCTGCTGTTGGCCGCTCATGCCCTGGGATTAGGTGCCGTTTGGACGGGTGTTTATCCCATCAAGGAGCGTGTCGACATGACCTCCGAAGTCTTGGCGCTGCCTAAGAATCTGGTTCCGCTGGCCACCATCCTGATTGGCTATCCAGCCGAGAATCCAACGCCCAAGAACAAGTGGAAGCCGGAGAACGTCACCTATATTGATCGCTGAGCGTTGAACATTGAATATGGAAACGGATCAGCAAAAGAAAGACGAGCGCTTCATGCGTCAAGCCATCGAGGAGGCGCATGAAGCACTGCGTCGGGGAGAAATACCTATTGGGGCTGTGGTGGTGTGCCGCGATAGAATCATTGCTCGCGCACACAACCTGACCGAGGCACTGAACGACGTTACGGCCCACGCTGAGATGCAAGCCATCACCATTGCAGCCAACGAACTGGGCGGCAAGTATCTCACCGACTGCACGCTTTACGTCACCGTGGAGCCGTGCGTGATGTGTGCAGGTGCCATCGGATGGGCTCAAATCCGCCGCATCGTATATGGCTGTGCCGATGAGAAGCGTGGATATCACGACTTTGCACCCCGAGCCATGCATCCCAAGGCAGTGGTGGTTGGCGGCATCTTAGAGGAAGAATGCCGCCAACTGATGCAAGATTTCTTTAAGGGGAAGAGGATGTAAAGGCTCGCCACAAATACTGTTTACACGTAGGTTTCAAGGAACTTGACAGTTCCCTTGACCTTGATTTCGCCTGCTGTGGCAGGAATCAGAATGGTCTCACCAGCCTTCAGAGAGGTCTCGTTGCCTTCATCATCGGTAACTACGCCCTCGCCCTTCATACCAATCAGAATGACGAACGAATCGAGCTCACTGTAGTCGAGCGTCATCGGTTCGTCTAAATCATAGACGGCCGTGGTGAAATAGGGACAACTCACCACGGGTACACCCTCGTTCTTCTTCGGGGTATAAGCCGTGCGATAGTCCTTCTCCACGGTATAGTTAATGCTCTCTGCTGCCTCGCGCGTATGCAACTGTCGATAGTTGCCGTCCTTATCCTTACGCTTGAAGTCGTAGATGCGATAGGTCACATCGCTCGTCTGCTGGATTTCTGCCAGGAAACAGCCTGTTCCAATAGCGTGGATGCGACCAGCCGGCAGGAAGAACACATCGCCCTCGCTGACCTGATATTGGGCCAAGGCATCGCAGATGGTATCGTTCTCCACCATCTCCTTATATTGCTCTGGGGTGATCTCTTTCTGCAGACCGCTGTAGAGCTTGGCATCAGGAGCCGACTCCATGATGTACCACATCTCGGTCTTGCCGCGAGGCTTGCCCTGCCGATGAGCAATCTCGTCGGTGGGATGCACCTGAATCGACAGGTCCTGACGTGCATCGATAAACTTGATGAGCAGTGGGAACTCGTCGCCAAAGCGACGGTAGTTGTCGGAACCCACCAGTTGCGCTTTCATTTCAGCCACCAAGGCGTTGAGTTTCATGCCCTTGCAGGGGCCATCGCTGACGATGGTTTCATTGTCTTTTACGCCGGAAATCTCCCAGCTCTCCCCCACCCTCTCCTGTTCTACAGAGAGATGCTTGAAGGGAATAATCTTATCGCCGCCCCAAAGGGTGGACTTGAGTAATGGATTGAATTTGAAAAACATAAGCTTTCTGCATATTTAATGGTCGAATAAATGTCGGATGGATAGCAGGAAGGGCGATGGTTGGCGGGCATAGGTACGCCCCCAGGGGGTGACTTGCTGCTGCGAAAGGCTGACGATGAGCCGCTTCCGAGCCCTCGAGATGGCCACATAGAACTTGCGGGCCTCCTCTTCCTGCGAGTCACCGCTGCTGGCATAGTAGGAGGGAAACTTGCCTTCCACGGCATCGTAGACAATAACATTGTCGAACTCGAGGCCCTTGGCCTTATGAACGGTTGAAACAAAGACACGCTCGCGCATACTCTCACTGCCGCAAAGGTCGGCTTCCTTCAGCGTGTTGAGCTCTTGCAGATGGCCTTCGAGCTGGGCTGAAAGAGGTACGGGGGATGAATGAGAAGAGCCCAGCATATCGATGGCCAGATAGCTCAGGATGTAGGGCATCTTCGGAATCTCAGCCATGCGCAGATTTCGGAGCAGTTCATGATAAGCATACTGCATCTCGCTGACGAGGTCAGACTCTATATCGCCCAGCTCATGGAGCAGCCTACGGGAATGTTGATAGAGCTCGCCATAAAGATGACGGAACCGCATGGCCACCTGATGCCGCTTTCTGAGGATGGAAGCCTGAGCGGGAGCCAGTTCACAAGCTCGCTGCCAACAATAGTTAACAACGCTCAGCGTGGCCATGATATCGTCGTTGGCCAGATGAGAGTTCTGCCCTTCCAGGTTGAGCTGCACCAAGAGGTCCTTCAATTTATAGCTCTTCAGGCGAGGCGACACAAGGCGCATCAGCTTGAGCGAATCATAATAGGTGGGCCAAAGGCTGCACATGTCTAACTCTGGGCAGTAGCGCTTCATGTTATAGCGCATGATCTGGTAGTCGTAAGTGGCATTATGCCCCAAGATGACGGTCTGTCCGGCAAAACGGACAAACTCATGAAAAGCCTCGCTGGGCGACAAATGAGGATGGAGGGCATACTCATTGATGAGCGGATTGGGCACATCGCCCAACATCTCGGGTATGGACCGATTGGTTTGAATGAAGATATTCAGCTCCTCTACCGGCTTTCCCCGCTTCACCTTGATGGCAGCTATCTGCACCACGTCGTCTTCGTAGACGTTCAGGCCCGTGGTTTCCGTATCGAAAATCACGAACTCACGCTGCTCATAATCGTGCATAAACTGCTGAAGATAGGTGCTGTCTTCATAGAAGAGGAAGTCGGTGGGCAAAATACCATTCTCCAGCAAATCGTGCGTAAAGGTTCGTGCTGCCGAGTGGGTGCTGAAGAGCTTCAAGCCCGTGAAGATACGCGACCAGGCAATGAAGTTGTTCTCCTGCACAATGACGTTGAAATGAGCTATCAGCAGTTGCATCTCAGGCGTAGAGAACACATCGGTGCCCGAAATCTTGAAATGAGGAAGCTGGAGGGCTCTGCTTACGTCGTCGGCATCAGAATTAAAGGCCACAACGATGGCAATGGTCTCATCGCGATGGTCGTGATAGAGATTGCCAACCAGCCGTGCCACATCGTTGGCCTCATCGATATTGGAGAAGCTGCTCATCAGCATCAGACTGCCAGGAGTCTTGGGAATGTCAATCTGCGTCTGTGGAAGCAGCTCTGGAGCGATCTGCAACTGCTGCTGTCCATACAGATTATAGAGGTCGAGCAGATAGCGCGGCGAGCGGTAGTTCACGTAGAAATTGTAGAGCCTGGCCTGACCGCATCGCTGTCTCAACATGTCGAGCGTATTGAGTTTGGCGCCCATAAACGAGAATATAGCCTGCTGAGCATCACCCAGATAGACCACGGTGGCATCGGGCGATGTAAACAGGTCGATGATGGCCAGCTGAAGGGGGTTCAGGTCCTGCACCTCGTCCACCTGAATCCATTTCTTGGTCACTGAATGCGAGGTCTCTGATTCGGGGAACGAGGAGAGAGAAGCGGGACGCGACAGGGCCTCGTAGGTGAGCAGCAACAGGTCTTCGAAGTCGATGAGATCGTTGGTCTGCTTGTAAAGCTCGTAATGGCGGGCTCCATATAAGGCTTTCAGTGTGGCCTGCGCCTCTGCCGTCATGAACACCGACGTACCGACGAAGTCGTCGATATCCTCGTAGAGGCGAATGGCCGACTCTTGTAAATAAGGAAGGCCGAAAGCCTTGCATAGTTCTTGAAGCACTGCAGGCTTCAGCGCATCACGATGCACAATCAGCAATTTGGGATAACGCTTCCTGCATTGATACATCAAGTGCTGCAGATTGATGATCTGCGAATAGCGCTGACGCTGCTTGGAATCGCCAAGAATATGCAGTTCCTCTTCGCCAAGATAGTCGGCTATGATGCTTATCGACACATCGGTATCGATGATAGCCGTATTCTCGGGTACGACTTTCTGGTCGAAGAGAAACTGCGAACAGAATCGATGCACATTACCAATGAAGAGCTGATTGATGTCGGCAGCTGCCACACCTCCATCAACACGCTGCAAGATGCGCTCCTTCATGCTTCTTGCTGCCCGGTTGGTGAATGTCAGGCAGGCCATATCCTCGAAGGCCACACCCTGCTCGTGGGCATACATAATACGCTCGGCCAGCACGGCCGTCTTGCCGCATCCCGGTGGAGCCAGCACCAAATGATAACCACCGGAAGCACGTATCACACGTTGCTGCTCTTCGTTAAACTGCTGTTCCATGGTAGTGATCGCATCTGGAATCTTTATTTCACAACGAACTTCCTGCCCTTGACAACATAGAGCGCGGGGAGGGAAGTGGACTTCACCTGATGTCCGTCGATGGTGAACGTGGTTTCATGGCTACCGCCCTCTGCCACGTCAGTCTGACTGATGCCTGTCGGCTCTGAAGTAGCCTCGATATCCAGCACGGCCCACACTCGCTGAGTGGCCACATCGCCATCGATGCCCTCGGTCTGTCCCCAGGCATAATCTACAGTTACTGGCACATAGATATGGAACCGGCGGGCTTCGCCACCCTTGTTCTGATAGACGATGCGGAACTCTTCGGCATAGTCGGTATGCTCTTCCTCGCTGGTTTCAGCAGGGATATTCTCCACATTCACATAGCCTGCAAGCTGATTGATGTCGGCTATCTTGTCCATCTGCAGGATTTTCTCCACATCAGTTGTCTGTATGCGTTCCTCATCAGGAAGGTTGTAGTCGCTGCGGATATCATCGAGCGAGGTGTACAGCCGATGAATGCCATAAAAATCATGACCTACATGCTTGTAGTCGGGTTCATCGCGGAACTGTTGCTGCCATACTACTTCCGTGCCACGCCAGTCGTGCAAACTGACCAGGTCGTGGAGTACGTATTCATGCGGGTCGAAGGTGCGGGCCCACAGATATTCTGACTTGGCAGTCAGGTCGATGGGGCGCACAAAGCGCACGTTGAAGAATCGGTCGTCGAGCAACATCTCGTAGCAAGCCTCCGTGTAGAGCTCAAGATAAGCAGCAAATGTCTGCTTGCTGCCCATGAAGGTGCTGGTGGTAGGACTACCGTCCTGGTTGCTATACTGCCCGACAAGATTCAGGATGTCGCAGGCTTCAGTGCCATTGACCCAAACAATCTCCGTTCCGTTCTCAATGGATACGATGGGCTTCGGCTCTTCCAGATTCTCACCGCCGTCGATGCTCACGACGCAAATGGCATCGGCCTGTTCGTTCAGAGCCAAGGTATAGGTATGTCCGGAAACGCCTTCTACGGTCCATCGACCCTCTTCATCGGCATTAAAGGCTGCATTGCCATGAGCCACAGAAGGCAACGTGAACCGCATCTGCACATCATCGCTGCTGAACGCAGAGAAACGCTCTTGGTCGAAAGTAAGCATATTCTTGCGGAAATACTGCCTGAGCTGGTCGCGAAGCTCGGTGCCGGTCAGGTTCTGCTCGTGGGTGATAAAGGGAATAGGCGTTGATACATGCAGTTCTCTTGCTGCATCTTCTGTACTGCTCAGTTCATTCGTGTTCAGGTTATAGAAACTGCTCACAAACTTACCCGTCACCTGCGCGTAGGCCACGAATACGTTCTGAGCAGGAATCACGATGTCTGCATAGACTGCACCATAATCCTTATCTGCCAGATTCTTTCTCACGAAGCGAACCGTACCCGTCAGTGTCTGTCCGGCCAGTCCCTGCCCGTGCGTCTGAATGAGCTGCTCGCGGGCTTCCTGATAGTCGCTCTTGCCCGTAATCGCCTTCGCCACGAGGTCCAGGCGCCCGAACGACCACTCCAGCACGTTGGTTTGCTTGCCAAGAACATCGCCGGTGGTATATTTCATTTCACCGATTGTGTCGGTCAATTCGCGCTTCACATAAGTGGTTTTCCCGTCGACCCAGGTTTTCTCAAACTGAACGGCACAACTGCCTACAACGCCGTCGTAGGTTTCCAGTTCATACTCTGCTTCAAACTGTCCTTTGGTATAGCCCATGCTACCTATCTGCGAGAGCACCTTTTCTTCTATCTGTGCCCAGGTGGCACGCACTTCGCTGGTGCAGTTCAAGTAGCAAGTCTGGTCGATGTTGATGGTAGCGAAGGTCTGCTCCATATCCTGGGCTGCAGCCATCATGCTGCCCAGCGAAAGAAAACCTGCTGCCATGAGTTTCGTGTAATGTCTCTTCATAAAGATTAGGATTATTGTTGATAAAATGATTGATACAAGTAAAATGGGTGAAGTTACCATCATAAACGAAAAATGCGAGGGTACGCATACGGCGAAGAGCATGAGCCATCCTTCGCACTTCCGTACCCTCACATTTCTTACATTCCTCTTATGATAAGGTGAATGGATTAGTCGAGTTGAGCCAGCTTATTGTCTGAACCCAGCACTTCCTTGATCTTGTGGCTGTAAAGCTCATACATCAAGTCGCGGGCAGGACCACAATACTTGCGCGGGTCGAACTCTCCGGGCTTATCGTGGAACACTTTGCGCACGGCAGCCGTGAAGGCCAGACGTGAGTCAGAGTCGATGTTGATCTTGCAGACTGCACTCTTCGAAGCCTTGCGGAGCTGTTCTTCAGGAATACCAACGGCATCGGGCAGTTTGCCACCATACTCATTGATGATGTCAACATACTCCTGCGGAACAGACGAGCTGCCGTGGAGCACGATGGGGAAGCCTGGCAGTTTCTCCATGATGGCATCGAGCACGTCGAAAGCCAGTGGAGGAGGAACGAGCTTGCCGGTCTTCGGGTCGCGTGTGCACTGTTCGGGCTTGAACTTGTAAGCGCCGTGACTCGTACCGATAGAGATGGCAAGGCTGTCGACACCCGTCTTGGTGACGAAGTCGATGACTTCCTCTGGCTTTGTATAGTGGCTTTCCTCTGCCTGCACTTCATCTTCCACACCGGCCAGCACACCCAGCTCACCCTCTACGGTGACGTCGAACTGATGGGCATACTCCACAACCTTCTTCGTGAGAGCTACATTCTCATCGTAAGGAAGGGCAGAACCGTCGATCATCACGCTTGAGAAGCCCATGTCTACACAGCTCTTGCACAGCTCGAAGCTGTCGCCATGGTCGAGATGCAAACAGATCTCAGGATGATTGCAGCCAAGTTCCTTGGCATATTCCACAGCACCCTGTGCCATATATCTAAGCAACGTCTGGTTGGCATAATTACGGGCACCTTTGGATACCTGCAGGATAACGGGGCTTTTCAGGTCGCTCGAAGCCTTGATGATGGCCTGAAGCTGCTCCATATTGTTGAAGTTGAATGCGGGAATGGCGTAACCGCCGTTGATGGCCTTCTTGAACATCTCTCTGGTGTTCACCAAGCCTAAATCTTTGTAACTTACCATAATACTTAAATTATAAATAAATGAACAGGTTCACTGTTGTTAATATTCCATCACAGCAGGCAGTTCAGCAGCCTGAGCCACCATCTTCTCCACCTCCTTCAGAGCGGGAACACGGTTGACGAGGTTCTTCTGATTGTTCACCTCCTCCAGTTTCGGCTGCAAGTTTTCGGGCTTGCGGTGCTTCAGTTCCTTCACGGTGTCAACGCCAGAAGCCTCGAGCAACTCGGCAAACTGCGGTCCTACGCCGTGGATACGAATCAGGTCAGCATGATTGGTCCACTTCAGAATGAGCTTTTCGCTGATGCCTGTTTCTTCGGCCAGAGCCTTACGGCCAGCCTTCTTGGCACACTTCTCGAGCAGGATGTCGGTATCTACGATACCTACTGCTATCAGTTTCTCGGCATAAACATCGCCTACGCCTTCGATGTCAATAATCTTGTACTTCATATCAATCAAATTTTTTAAGTTAAACAATCAATATGCAAATGTACAAAATTTCTTTTGAAAGAGGAAACTTTGCCTATTTTTTTTTACATTTTTTATCTTATCATTCAAGTTCGCATTTGTCTGAACCCGCTTTGCGAAACTGTGTTTATTCATCCATTTGGAAGAGCGGATCCTCCGGCATCACCATAATGGGCTTCTGCTGTTCCATCTTCAGAATATTCTCGGGAACATACTTCTTGTCGACCACCAAGCGGAACATATATTCGCGGAACCACTCGTCGGTCATGATGATGCATCCCTGCTGTCCCCATGAAGCACCCCACGAGTTCTCCACCTTCCACTTCTTGGCCTTGCCCTGCTCGTCGAGATCCACGGCGGTGAGCGTCATGGCATGGGTAGAACCACTGTCGAAGGTGCTGATGCGCTGTGCCTTGTCCATGGTGAACTCTGTGCCGAAGAGCGACTCGTAGTCGAAGTTGTCGAGCGAACTGTAGCCACGTGTGCGGTCGAGCTGCTTGCCTACATCGTAAGAGCTGTAGAGCTTACGCCCATCTTTCAGCGAAGCAATGGCCAGCTGCTCTATCTCGTCCATCGGCAGATTCAGGTATTTCCAGTTATGACCGTCGTAGGTATGGCGGTCGTACTCCACCTCGTAGGTCTTGTAATAAGGATTGCGAGGGTCGTTCATCACCATGATAAACGTGCCGTTGATCTGTTCGCCCACCACGTCGCGCATGAATGCTTTCGGCGTGTATGTCTTGGCGGGGCAGAGCGTCTTGCCCTCCGTGCTCTTGAAGGCGTAGGTGAACTCCTTCAATGGCTCGCCCAGGGTCATTGCAAGCATCCGATACACCTCGCCCAGCATCTCTGTCTTCTTCTGCTGAACGTCTTTCTTCGACTTCTTGGCGTTCACCATCTCGCGCAGTGTCAAGCCTTGCTGGCGCAAAACGCTCTTCATGATGCTGGCCATCTTTGAGGTATTCTCTGCCGAATAGGTCTCGGGCATAGCCTCACGAGGCACGAGTCCATACTTATCGGCCAAGTCGGCTACGCCGCAGAAGGTGCCTCCATCGTTGATCGGACTCTTGAAGAAGAACTGCAGGCGCTGGTCGTCGAGCGGTTTGCTGGCATTGTCGATAACGCCCTGCAAGAAGAGGTTGGCCTTCTCCAGCTGATCCCAGAAGAAAAGATAGTCTTGCGAGAACTCCAGGCTCACCTTCGAGTCGGCAGGCACGAAGCCCAGCGTAGAATCCTTGCGCTGCGCAAAATTAGAACGCAGTACATTCATGCCCGAGAACATCCAGCAACGCCCCGACTGCTTCTGGTCGGTAATGCTCTGCTTGGGAGTCTCCACGCTGAAATAAGTATCTATCTGGCGCTGCGCCTCAAAATTGCGGGCCAGGTCGTCGATCTTGTTCGATGCCAATGCATTGAACAGCGCCTTCTGTTGCGGTTTCTGTACTTGCTGAATCTGGCGAACCATCTGCTCAGAGATGCCGCCGTCCTTGTTTTGTGCTTGTGCAGCCATGCCCAGTGCGAGCATTCCGGCCACGATGTAAATCTTGTTCATGATATTTTTGTTAAACTTTTAACTATTCAACTTTTCAATCTATCAACCAGATTGTTGGGTGCAAAGTTACTCATTTTATTTGAATAGCCCAAATAAATGAACGTTTTTTGCTGAAACCCATTGCCGTTTGAGAAAAAACCACTAAATTTGCAGGCATGATGAAGATGATATGGATATTTATGGCGCTGATGATGGCCTCAACGACCGCCAGCGCCAGCGAAAAGAAACTGAGCAAACAGCAGACTGAAAGCGCCAAGAGTGAACTCATCGACCAGTGGAAAGCCGACATGCGAGAACAGCTGCGACAGGACTATCGCGACCAGCTGATGCGCCACGACACGCTGCGGATGCCCATCTGGAAGTATATCTACGGCAACAAACCGCTGGGCGAGCGCAGCATGTTCATATCGATGCACGGAGGAGGTGGCACGTTCCACTGGGTGAACGACCAGCAATGGGACAACCAGAAGCACCTCTACACCCCGAAAGAAGGGCTCTACGTGGCTCCCCGCGCCCCTTGGGACGAGTGGAACATGTGGTTTAAGGAGGGCATCGACCAGCTCTTCCGCCGACTTATCTGCTCGGCCATCGCCTTCGAAGGTGTCCATCCCAACAAGATCTACCTCATGGGCTACTCGGCCGGTGGCGAT